>Ga0207773_100105_pt1 | contig 74151 bp, 63 predicted proteins | sample TtaePargueraPR_2_FD_187281 | JGI IMG/M metagenome (GOLD analysis project Ga0207773, IMG submission 187281) | Aerobic enrichment media microbial communities from Bioluminiscent Bay, La Parguera, Puerto Rico - Tt and M1 (3) (SPAdes) | ecosystem: Environmental > Aquatic > Marine > Unclassified ...
CAAGGACGGCCTGTCCAAGAAAGAGATCATCCGGTGTCTCAAGCGCTACGTCGCCCGTGAGCTCTACCAGATCATCACATCAAATGATCTTGAACTGGCCGCTTGACATCGATAGGAGCATCCCGGCTGGAGCCGCAGGCGCCGGAGTTCGACATCGTCGTCGACGAGGCGGTGCTGCGTCGCGTGGTCGGGTCGCGCCAGGTCATGGCGACACAGGTGCGTCGGCTCGCCGACGCTGGCCGGCTGCCGAACGTCTCCGTCCGGGTCCTGCCGTTCTCGTCCGACCTGCACGCCGGGGTGCTGACCGGCGGACTGTTCACCATCCTGGACTTTTCCGAGCAGTACGAACCCACCACCGTCTACCAGGAGTCGATCACCGGCGCGCTCTTCCTCGACAAGCAGGCCGAGAGCGACCGGTACGCTTGGGTCTACGACGACATCCGGTCGGCTGCGCTGAGTGCGGCCGAGTCGCGGGCGCTGCTGCTGGACACGGCGAAGGAGTACGAGTCATGGCCGACCTGACCGGCGCCACCTGGCGCAAGAGCAGCCGATCGAACAGCCAGGGCGACTGTGTCGAGGTCGCCGACGGGCTGGCCGGCGTGATCGGCGTACGCGATTCCAAGGACCCCACCGGCCCGGTCCTGACCATCTCCCCCGCCAACTGGTCGGCCTTCCTCACCGCCACCAAGACCGGCACCCTCACCGCCTGACCGCACACCGCCAGCGCCCTGCGGGGTCCAAACCGCACCTCGGTGAACTCGTCGCTGACCAGAATCGTCCCGCCGGGTAGCGACCAGTTGCCGGAGTCGGCGCGTCGGTGCAGGAGCACCCGACCGCGACCGTCGGTGACGATCGCCGAACCTCCCGGGACGATCCTGTTCGCCCTCGGCGCGACCGGGTCGCGGTAATAGTCACGGCGTCGGGTCACGACACCTCCCGATACGGGTACGGAGCGCAGGTCTGAGCCAAGTCGGGTGACTGCTCCCCACGGGAGTCGGCCAACACCTACGCCAGATCGGTCACCAACCTGACCACCTTTCCCACGATGCTTCAGCGGCGCCACCCCATCCGCCACAGGTCGGATATCAGATGGCGCAAAAATGGCAGCTGCCCATCGATCTGCATTCCACCATTTTCCCGTATCAATGCAGAGAATCTTGTCAGCGGGATAAACGCCATTGCGATCAAAATTACACCCCCAAAGACACAACCCGCCACCATGATGCCAATGACCTCAGGCGCGACTACCACCTCCAATATTGCAATCAGAAATAGACCAGCCAGGAAGCACACCAAGAAGCCCCTGATCCCCCAAATCATCATCCTATACATAGTCGTGCTACGATATCCGTTACCATGGAGATCTGACATCGAGTTTCACCACCATTTCCAGCGCTTGATGATCCAGGTTTTAGCCACACCACCCTCACCGAAGGACACGCCGTCCGACACCTATCGCAAACACTCACTCAAGGCCTGGGCCGCCACCTGTTAAAGGCAAAGAGGTCGCGCACGACCATGCCGAACAGTTTTGGCCCACGTTCAAATATGCCCATGTCCGCAAAGTACGATGTTTCTTCAACGCGACGGCACACCGGACGGATAGAAAACATCCCCAGAAAGATTCCGAGACCGACCGTCAAGATCAGTGCGAAGAAAACTGACATCAGCACCTCCACCGGCCCTCCCAGTAACAACGCCAGAATCACGGCAAAGATGACCAAGAATGCAAGCAGAAAGAGCCGCATGATGATCAACGCACGCCAGTAGGCCCAAGCTCCGCGCACACGCCAAGCAGGATCATCCGAGGAACTCACCGCTCAACCCACCTCCCAACTCGAGTGGACGGCTCGGACGGGACGGCAGCACACATGGACAGCATCCACTTGGGACCCGCGTGGCTATTGGGCATGTCCGTCCGACACTAGAGATCCACCCCATACCTGTAAAGGCGGTATCACCAGCCGCTACCACAATCCGGTCACCAGCCGGCAAGGTGGACCAGCCCGCTGACTCAGCGTCGCCTGCCCTCACCCCCTTCTATCCGAGGTACGGACAATCGCGCTGCTCAGCGTGGTGGCACAGCCGCAGCCGTACCGTGTCGTGGATGGGAATGTCGGCGAACTCGGCAGGATCGACGAACCGCACCTCGGTGGACTCGTCGCTGACCAGAATCGTCCCACCAACGATCCGACCGAGGTAGGTGACGGTGAACTCCTGACGCACCTCGCCGTCCGCGTACGCGATCACGTGCGCCGGGTCGGTGTAGACGCCGAGCAGCGCGGTGATCTCGATGTCGAGGCCGGTCTCCTCCTTCACTTCTCGGACGACGCACTGTTGCAGGGTCTCGCCGACCTCCATCGTGCCGCCAGGCAGCGACCAGTTGCCGGAGTCGGCGCGTCGGTGCATCAGCACCCGACCGCGATCATCGGTGACGATCGCCGAACCTCCCGGGACGATCCTGTTCGCCCTCGGCGCGGCCGGGTCGCGGTAGTAGTCACGCCGGCGGTTCAGGGCAGGGGCCTCCCGGACACGCCACACCGGATCGTCGGTCGCCATGTGGCCCAGCCTGTCAGGTGGCGTCCAGGGTAGCGGTGATGTCGCGTACCAGGTCCACGGTGTCCTCGATGCCGCAGGAGAGCCGGACGAAGCCCGGTGACGTGTCGTCACCCCACTGGGCCCGCCGGTCGGCGGCCGTGTGCAGTCCACCGAACGACGTGGCCGCCGACACCAGCTTCGACGCGGTCAGGAACCGGCCAACCCGGTCGGCGTCGCCCAGGTCGAACGACACGATCCCCGGGATGCGGCGCATCTGGGCCGCCGCGACCGCGTACGACGGATCGGTCGGCAGGCCGGGCCAGCGTACGCCGGTGACGTCACCACGCCTGACCAGCGCGGCGGCGACCGCTTCCGCGTTGGCTGACTGGCGGGCCAGCCGCAGGTCCAGTGTGGCCAGTGACCGGTGGGCGAGCCAGCAGTCGAACGGGCCCGGCACCGACCCGGTCAGTTTGCGCCACCGCTTCGCATCGGCCAGCACCTCCGGCGAGCGGGTGGCCAGGTAGCCGAGCAGCAGATCGGAGTGGCCGGTCAGCGCCTTGGTGCCGGAGGCGACCACGATGTCCGCCCCCAGGTCCAACGGCCGCTGCCCGAGCGGGGTCGGCGCGGTGTTGTCGACCGCGACCAGCGCCCCGGCGTCGTGCGCCGCCGCCGCGAGCGCGGCGACGTCGCAGACGTCCAGCCCCGGGTTGGCCGGGGTCTCCAGCAGCACCAACCGCACCCCGGCGAAGTCCGGGTACGGCCCGGCGGTCGGCATCAGCCGCACGGTCACGCCGATCGGCTCCAGCACCGTGGCGGCCAACGCCCGTACGGTGAAGTAGCCGTCGGCGGGCAGCAGCACCGTGTCGCCGGGGCGCAGCGTGGTCAGCAGCAGCGCGGTGATCGCCGCCTGGCCGCTGGCAAAGACGAGCGTGTCGCTGCCTTCCAGGTCGCCGATGGCCGATTCGAGCGCCCGCCGGGTCGGGTTGTCCTCCCGGGCGTAACCGTCGCGGTCCGGCGACGGCCCGGTCACCGGGTCCAGGTGGTACGGGGCGGCGAACACCGGGCCGGGCAGGAACGGCTGGCCGGGGGTCGGCTCGGGCAGCCCGGCGGCGACACACCGGGTGCCGTCGCCGTACCCCGGGTCGCGGGAAGTGGCGGTCATGCCGTTCATCCTGACCAAGGTCGCCGGCCGGCGGCAGAGCCTATTCCGGTTTCGTGGCCCGCGTCATCAGCAGCGTCAACGCGGTACGCGGGTCCAGGCCCTCGTGGCAGATCCGTTCCACCTGCTCGGTGATCGGCATCTCCACCCCGTGCGCGCGGGCCAGGTCCCGGATCGACAGGCAGCTTTTCACCCCTTCGGCGGTCTGCCGGGTGGCGGCCTGCGCCTGTTCCAGGGTCTCCCCCCGGCCCAGGTGCTCGCCGAACGTCCGGTTGCGCGACAGCGGCGACGAGCAGGTGGCGACCAGGTCACCGAGGCCGGCCAGCCCGGAGAAGGTCAGCGGGTCGGCACCGAGCGCCACCCCCAGCCGGGCCGTCTCGGCCAGCCCCCGGGTGATCAGGGTGGCCTTGGTGTTGTCACCGAGGCGCATCGCGGTGGCGATGCCGTACGCCAGGGCGATCACGTTCTTCACCGCTCCGCCCAGCTCGCAGCCGATCACGTCGTCGTTGGTGTACGGCCGCAGGTAGCCGGTGAGCATCGCCTGCTGCACGGCGGCGGTGCGCGCGGTGTCGGTGCCGGCGACGACGCTGGCGGCCGGCTGCTCGGCGGCGATCTCGGCGGCCAGGTTGGGGCCGGAGACCACCACGACCCGGTCCGGGCCGACCCCGGTGGTCTCGACGATCACCTCGCTCATCCGCTTGGTGGTGCCGAGTTCGATCCCCTTCATCAGGCTGACCAGGGTCGCGTCGGGGCCGATGTGCGCGGCCCAGTCACCCAGGTTGCCGCGCAGGGTCTGCGACGGTACGGCGAGCACGACCAACCCCGCGCCCTTGATCGCCTCCGCGGCGTCGCTGGTGGCGGTGACCCGGTCGGGCAGCCGCACCGCCGGCAGGTAGTCGGGGTTGGTGCCGTACTCGCGGATCGCGGCGGCGACCTGCTCGCGCCGGGCCCAGAGGACCACGTCGGCGCCGGCGTCGGCGAGCACCTTGGCGTACGCGGTCCCCCACGAGCCGGCGCCCAGGACGACGGCCCGGCCGGTCCCGGTCACTGTCCCGGCTCCGGGGTGCCGGTGGTCCGGTTGTTGCGGCGGGCGCTCGGGGCGTACAGCGGTGGGGCCTCGCCGCCCCGGATTTCGGCGACCATGTCCCGCAGCCGCAGCATCATGGTCTCGGTGATCTCCTCCAGCACCGCCCGGGTCGGCTCGACCCCGGCCCATCTGCTCAGGTCGAAAGGTTCACCGGCGACGACGGTCACCTTCCGGCCGGGCAGCAGGTTCAGTTTCCCGGTCCGCGGGTCGTACATCTGCTGCGGACCCCACATCGCCACCGGCACGACCGGGGCACCGGTGGTCAACGCCAGCCGGGCCGCGCCGGTCTTGCCACGCATCGGCCACAGGTCCGGCTCGCGGGTGGTCGTCCCCTCCGGGTAGATCACCAACGCGCCGCCTTCGTCGACGCCGACGATCGCCGCCTCCAGCGACTTGATCGCGTCAACGCTGCCCCGGTGCACCGGGATCTGCTTCACCTTGAGCAGCCAGCGCCCGATGACCGGGATGGTGAACAGGCTGGCCTTGCCGAGGAACCGGGGCCAGCGGCCGGCCTCGTAGAGGAAGTGACCGATGACCATCGGGTCGGCGTGCGACATGTGGTTGGCGACGACGATCACCCCACCGGTGCCGGGGATGTGCTGCATCCCGGACCAGGTCCGCTTCGTCCAGACGAGCAGGGTCGGTTTGACCACCATCACGATGAAGCGTCGCCAGAAGCCCAGTTTCCGCCGCGCCACCCGATCCTCCTCGTCACCACACCCTGGCCACCACCCTGGCCACCACCAGGTCACCACACCCCGACCGCCGTCTTGCCGACCGACGCAGCGAATCATGCCCTGTCCGACCCGGCCAGAGCCAATGCGAGCCCAGCCGGCAGGATGGAACGGTGCGGAACGCGACCTGGTCGGTGGTGCTGCCGGTCAAGCGGCTCGCGGTGGCGAAGAGCCGGCTGCGGGGTGCGCTCGACGGCGTACCGCATGAGGAGCTGGCGCTGGCCCTGGCCCGCGACACCGTCGCCGCCGCGCTGGCCTGCCCGCTGGTCGCCGAGGTGGTGGTGGTCACCTCGGATCCGGCGGCCACCGCCGCGTTGGGTGCGCTCGGGGCCCGTACCGTCGCCGACCCGGAGCTCACCGCCCCGGAGCTCGGCGCACCGGAGGTGAGCGGGCTGAACGCGGCGGTGGCGCACGGGGCCGCGACGGTCGACGCTGGCCGGCCGGTCGCCGCGTTGACCGCTGACCTGCCGGCGTTGCGCCCGGCGGAGCTGACCACCGCCCTCGACACCGGAGGCGCTGCCGCCCGCTGGTTCGTGCCGGACGCCGCCGGCACCGGCACGGTGCTGCTGGCGGCCGCCGTCGGCACCGCACTGCGGCCAGGTTTCGGCACCGGATCGGCGGTACGGCATCAACAGTCGGGTGCCGTCCGGCGCGGCGGGGCCTGGCCGACGCTGCGCCGCGACGTGGACACCGCCGCCGACCTCGCCGACGCGGCCCGGCTCGGCCTGGGTCGGCACACCGCCGCGCTGTACCCCAGCGGGTACCGTGCTGACATGCGACACAGGTCGGTGAGCTGAGATGCAGGGCACGGTGGCGACCTTCGATCCGGCGACCCGCAGCGGCACGGTGCTGCTCGACGACGGGGCGGAGCTGGCGTTCCCGGCGGCCGCGTTCGACGCTTCCGGGTTGCGGCTGCTGCGGCTGGGTCAGCGGGTACGCATCGAGCGTGACGAGTCCGGGCACGTTAACCGCGTCACGTTGCCCACATTCGGCTAGTTGGAGCCGGGCGAATTCATGCCAAGTTCACCGTGATCAGGTCATGATTACCGGGTGACGCCCGCCCCCTCCAGGCGCGCCGCCGCCCGTCCGCGCCGCGCAGCCGACCAGCCCACCGCTGACCAGCCCGCCGGCACCGACCAGTCTGCCGCCGACCAGCCCACTGCCGACGACGGCGCGACCGCGACGCCTCGGCCGGCTCGGCCGGCCCGCCGCCAGTCGTCGAACGGCGCCGCCCGCAAATCGACGGCAGGCACTGCCCGAAAGTCGACGGCCGGCACCGCCCGGAGGTCCACGGCCAGCAGCGCCCGCAAGTCAGCAGGGGGCACCGCCCGCCGACGGACCAAGGCGGCACCGGAGGCCGCGCCGGAGACCACCGAGCCGGCACCGCAGGCGGTGGCCGAGTCCGCGACCAACGCGCCCGCCGCGCCGCTGCCGGTGCAGGCCCCCGACCCGGCAAACCCGGTGTCGGACACCGCCGAACCGGCCGAGCCGGACGAGCCGGCCACGCTGGCCCGCCAGCCGCTGCCCGACGACCGGTTCCTCAACCGGGAGCTGTCCTGGCTCGACTTCAACGCCCGGGTGATCGAGCTGGCCGAGGACCCGCAGACGCCGCTGCTGGAGCGGGCCAAGTTCCTGGCCATCTTCGCCAGCAACCTCGACGAGTTCTTCATGGTCCGCATCGCCGGGCTCAAGCGCCGACTGCAGGCCGGGCTGCCGGTACGCGGCGGTGACCGGCTGCCGCTGCGTACCCAGTTGGAGCTGATCGCGGCGAAGACCGCCGGCCTGGTCGCCCGGCACGCCCGGTGCTTCACCGAGGAGGTCCGGCCCCGGCTGGCCGCCGAGGGCATCCACCTGATCCGGTGGAGCGATCTGAGCACCGGTGAGCGGGAAGGGCTGCGCACCTACTTCCGGGAGCACATCTTCCCGGTGCTGACCCCGCTGGCCGTCGACCCGGCGCACCCGTTCCCGTACATCTCCAGCCGGTCGTTGAACCTGGCCGTCGCGGTCCGTGACCCCGACGGCGGTCCGGAGCTGTTCGCCCGGATCAAGGTGCCGAACAACGTGCCCCGGTTCGTGGTGGTCAGCCAGGAAGGGCTGGGTGCCCGGTTCCTGCCGGTCGAGGATCTGATCGCCGCCCAGCTCGGTCAGCTGTTCTCCGGGATGCAGGTGGTGGAGTGCCACCTGTTCCGGGTGACCCGCAACGCCGACTTCGAAGTCGACGAGGACCGCGACGAGGATCTGCTGCAGTCGCTGGAGCGGGAGCTCGCCCAGCGCCGGTTCGGCCCGCCGGTGCGGCTGGAGGTGGCCGCCTCCATCTCCGACCACATGCTCGACCTGCTGGTCCGCGAGCTGGACATGGACAGCCACGACGTGCTGCGGGTCCCGGGGCTGCTGGACCTGTCCGCGTTGTGGCAGGTCTACGAGAGCTCCGACCGGTCGGACCTCAAGGACCGCCCGTTCGTGCCGGCCACCCACCCGCGGCTGGTCGAGGGCGAGGTGCCGCGCAGCGTCTTCGCCACGTTGCGCGACGGCGACATCCTGGTGCACCACCCGTACCACTCGTTCTCCACCAGCGTGCAGCGGTTCATCGAGCAGGCGGCGGCCGACCCGCTCGTCCTGGCGATCAAGCAGACGCTGTACCGCACCAGCGGTGACTCGCCGATCGTCGACGCGCTGATCGAGGCGGCCGCCGCCGGCAAGCAGGTGGTGGTGCTGGTCGAGGTGAAGGCCCGGTTCGACGAGCAGGCCAACATCGGCTGGGCGCGGATGCTGGAACGGGCCGGCTGTCACGTCGTGTACGGCCTGGTCGGGCTGAAGACCCACTGCAAGACCGCCCTGGTGGTACGCCAGGAAGGCAACCAGATCCGCCGCTACTGCCACATCGGCACCGGCAACTACCACCCGAAGACGGCCAGGCTGTACGAGGACTTCGGCATGCTGACCGCCGACCCGGAGGTCGGCGCCGACCTGACCGACCTGTTCAACGTGTTGACCGGCTACAGCCGGCAGACCGCGTACCGGCGGCTGCTGGTCGCCCCGCACGGGGTGCGCAGCGGGCTGATCGAGCGGATCGGGCGGGAGGTCGCCCATGTCCGCGAGGGCCGGGGCGGGCTGGTCCAGATCAAGGTGAACTCGCTGGTCGACGAGGAGCTGGTGGACGCGCTGTACCGGGCGTCGCAGGCCGGCGTACAGGTGGATCTGCTGATCCGGGGGATGTGCACGCTGCGGCCCGGGGTGCCGGGGCTGTCGGACAACATCCGGGTCCGGTCGATCCTCGGCCGGTTCCTGGAGCATTCCCGGGTGTTCCGGTTCGGCAACGACGGCGACGTCGAGTTCTGGATCGGCTCCTCCGACCTGATGCACCGCAACCTGGACCGCCGGGTGGAGGCGCTGGTGCAGGTGACCGACCCGGTGGCCCGTGCCGAGCTGGACCAGTTGATGAGCGACGCGTTCAGCCCGGACTGCGAGTCGTTCGAGCTGCACCCGGACGGCACCTGGAGCCGGCACCGGTCGACCGACGAGCGGCCGCTGGTGCATCTGCAGGAGCGGCTGCTCCGACGGTTCATCGGCACCGGCAAATAGCTCCTGCTGTTACCGGCGGTCGGCGGGCCGGCGGCGCCCTGTCGGCAGCGGCGACCTCGGGCCGGCGGCGCTAGGCTGGCCCGATGGTGGAGGAGGAACGCAAGTACGAGGTCGAGCCGGGTTTCACCGTGCCGGACCTGTCCGGCTGTCTGCCGGACGGTGGCCGGCTGGTGCAGCAGCCTGCGGTGAAGCTGACCGCCACCTACTACGACACCCCGGATCTGCGGCTGGCCCGCGCCGGGGTGTCGCTGCGCCACCGGGTGGGCGACTCGAAGCCGTGGACGGTGAAGCTGCCCGCCGACGCCCCGGGCGTCCGGCATGAGATCAGCCGGTCCGGTAAGCGCGGCAAGCCACCGACGGAGCTGGTGTGGCTGGTCACCGCGTACTCGCGGGGGGTGGAGCTGACGCCGGCCGCGACGGTGCGCACGGTACGCACGGTGCTGGAGTTGCGCGACGCCGACGACGCGCTGCTGGTGGAGCTGGCCGACGACGCGGTGTCGGTGTTGGACGGCAAGACGGTCCGGTCGCGGTTCCGCGAGGTGGAGGTCGAGCTGAAGGCCGCCAAGCGGTCGCTGCTGGACCGGGTGGAGGCCGACCTGGTCGCGGCGGGGGCGACCGCCGGCGGGTTCACCCCGAAGCACGTACGGGCGTTGGGCGCGGCCGCCGCCGGGCCGGCGGAGCTGCCGGCGGTCGAGGACCTGCCGGCCGAGCCGACCGCCGCCGACGTGGTCACCCGGGCGGTCCGCGACGGCGTCGCCCGGATCCTGGCGCACGACCCGCTGGTACGGCTGCACGCCCCGGTCGGCGACGACGACACCGCCGTGCACCAGATGCGGGTGGGGTGCCGGCGGCTGCGCAGCGACCTGCGGACCTTCCGGGCGTTGGTGGACCGCGATTGGGCGGGTGCGCTGCGCGACGAGCTGAAGTGGGTCGCCGGGGTGCTCGGTGGTGCCCGCGACGCCGAGGTGCTGCGGGACCGGTTGCGGCGTACCGCCGGGGCGGACCCGTTGGCGCCGCTGCCGTCGGCGGCGGTCGAGCTGATCGACGCGACGCTCGCCGACCGGCAGGCCGCGGCACTGGCCGAGGTGGACGCCGCGCTGCGCTCCGACCGGTACGTTGCCCTGGTGGAAATGCTGGTGCAGGCGGCCCGGGAGCCGCGACTGACTCCGGCGGCGTCCGGCCCGGCTGCCGAGGTGCTGCCCCGGCTGGTGGCCAAGCCGTGGCGCCGGCTGGCGTACGGCGGCAGCGGCGTGGACGGTGCCGCCGATCTGACCCTGGACGCCTCCGACGAGCGCTGGCACGCGGTGCGGATCAACGGCAAGAAGGCCCGGTACGCGGTGGACGCGGTGGCGCCGGTGATCGGCGGTGGCGCGGCGAAGCTGGCGAAGGCGTTGTCGAAGGTGCAGAACCTGCTCGGCGAGCACCAGGACGCGGCGGTGGCCGCCGAGACCTGGCAGGGGGTGCTGGCCGAGCATCCGGACGACCACGAGTTGGCGATGACCGTCGGCCGGCTGGTCGAGCGGGAGCGGGCCGCGATCCGGGCGGCGCGCGCCGAGTTCGCCGCCGCCTGGGAGCGGGCGTCGGCGGGGCAGCGGACGAAGTGGCTGCCGTGACCGAGGTCCGGGCCGCCGGCGGGGTGGTGTGGCGCACCGACGACACCGGGGCGGTGCAGGTGTGTCTGGTGCACCGGCCCCGGCACGACGACTGGTCGCTGCCGAAGGGCAAACTGGAGCCGGCGGAGCATCCGTTGGCGGCGGCGGTCCGGGAGGTCGGTGAGGAGACCGGGATCCGGGCGGTGCCGCAGGTGCGGCTGCCGTCGATCCGTTACACCATGCCGGACGGCAACCTCAAGGTGGTCGACTACTGGTCGATGCGGGCGGTGGAGGCGTCGTCCGGGCCGGTGCCGGTTGACGCCGCCGACGAGGTCGACGAGTTGTGCTGGCTGCCGTTGGCGCAGGCGCGGCAGCGGTTGACGTACCGGCACGACGTCGGGGTGCTGCACGGGTTCGCGCAGCTGCCGCCGGTGACCGCGACGCTCACCCTGGTGCGGCACGCGCACGCCGGCAGTCGGGACACCTGGCCGGGTCCGGACAGCGCCCGCCCGTTGGACACCGCCGGGCTGCGGCAGGCGCAGGCGTTGGCGGCGTTGCTGGTGCTGACCGGGCCGTGTCGGGTGCTGTCGGCGTCGCCCCGGCGGTGTGTGCAGACGGTCGCCCCGCTGGCGCAGGCGCTGGACCTGCCGGTCGAAGTGGAGTCGGTGTTCGACGAGCCGGCCGCCGGCCAGCAGCCGGACGAGAACGCGTTGGCGGCGGCGGGCCGGCTGACCGAGCTGGCGGCGGCCGGTACGCCGGCCGCGGTGTGCAGTCAGGGCAAGGTGATCCCGGCCGCGTTGACGGTGCTGACCCGGCGGTCGGCGGCGGATCACCGTACCGCCAAGGGCGGCGGCTGGTTGTTGTCGTTCGCCGGGGACCGGCTGGTCGGCGCGGACCGGCTCTAGCAGTCCTGTCCGATACGAAGGCGCCCACCGCCATACCGGCGGTGGGCGCCTTCGCGCTGGTGGTGTCCGGCCGGTGTGGCCGGACGGCTCAGCGGGTGGTTTTACGGGCGGTGGACTTGCGCGCCGGAGCCTTCTTCGCCGGCGACTTCTTCGCCGCCGTCGACTTGGCCCCGGTCGACTTCGCCGCCGTCGACTTGGCCGCGGTGGACCGGGTCGCGGTGGTCTTCTTGGCCGCGGACTTCTTGGCCGGCGCGGCCGCCGCGGACCGGGTGGTCTTGGCGGCGGCGGTCTTCTTCGCCGTACCGCCGGCCGCCCGCTTCGCCGGCGCCTTGGTGGCGGTCGACTTGGCGGCCGTACCGGTGGACTTCGCCGCGCCACGGGCGGTGCTCTTGGCCGCCGTGGACTTGGCCGCGGTGGCCTTCGTCGCCGTGGACTTCGCCGCGGTCGACTTGGCCGCGGTGGCCTTCGGCGCCTTGCCGCTGGCCACCATGTCCTTGAAGCCCGCACCGGGCCGGAAGACCGGCACCGAGGTCTTCTTGACCTTCACCGACTCGCCGGTACGCGGGTTGCGCGCTGTTCGAGCCGCGCGGACGCGCTTCTCGAACACCCCGAAACCGGTGATACCCACCCGGTCGCCCTTGGTGACCGCCGACTGAACCTCGGCCAAGACGGCGTCGAGCGCCGTCGTCGCCGTCTTGCGGTCTCCCAGGCGAGCAGCGAGCGCATCGATGAGCTCTGCCTTGTTCACGAGTTCCCTCCCGTATGTGCAACTGGACTCAACGAGCCATTCTGCGCGCACGGTATGCCCTGTACCGGCAGGACACAAACATCTGCCGGAAAAAAGTCCTTGTGTCGTAACGGATTCGCCCCCAACCGGTGGCCCGAGCCGACCGGTTGGTATAGCCGGACGGTTGGTAGGCCACCGGATGGGGGCGGAATCGGCGTCGGGAACCCGTTGGGAAGGGGCCGGCTCGACGGTTGTGCGCTATGCCACGACGGGCTTGAACGACAACCGCCCGCGCTCGTACTCGGTGATGGCCGACTCGTGACGCAGGGTCAGTCCAATGTCATCCAATCCCTCCATCAGCCGCCACCGGCTGAAGTCGTCGATCGGGAACGACCAGCCGGAGGCACCGGCCCTGACCTCCCGGCTGGCCAGGTCGACGGTCACCTCGGCGGCCGGGTCGGCCTCGACCAGCGACCACAATTCCTCAATGGCGGGCATTTCCAACTCGACCGGCAGCAGCCCTTCCTTGAGCGCGTTGCCGCGGAAGATGTCGCCGAAGCGGGGGGACAGCACGGCCCGGAAGCCCCAGTCCCGTAGCGCCCACACCGCGTGTTCACGCGATGACCCGGTGCCGAACTCGGGGCCAGCGACGAGAATGGATGCTCCGGAATACGAAGGATTGTTCAGAACGAATCCCGGATCCTCGCGCCAGGCATTGAACAGACCGTCGGCGAAGCCGGTCCGGGTCACCCGCTTGAGGTACACCGCCGGGATGATCTGATCGGTATCTACATTAGATCGGCGCAGCGGGACGGCGGTCCCGGTGTGCACGGTGAACTTGTCCATGTCGTGATCCCGTCTCGTGGTGCGTGTCCAGCGGCGGTCAGTTGAGGTCCGCCGGCGCGGCCAGCCGGCCCACCACGGCGGTGGCGGCGGCCACCGGCGGCGACACCAGGTGGGTACGCCCGCCCCGGCCCTGCCGGCCCTCGAAGTTGCGGTTGGAAGTGGAGGCGGAGCGCTCCCCCGGCTTGAGCGTGTCCGGGTTCATGCCCAGGCACATCGAGCAGCCGGCGAAGCGCCACTCGGCACCGGCGTCGGCGAAGACCTTGTCCAGCCCTTCGTTCTCGGCCGCCTCCCGTACCTTGGCCGACCCGGGCACCACGAGCATCCGTACCCCGTCGGCGACCTTGCGCCCGCGCAGCACGTCGGCGGCGGCCCGCAGGTCCTCCAGCCGGCCGTTGGTGCAGGAGCCGACGAAGACCACGTCGACCGGCACGTCGCGCAGCGCGGTGCCCGGCCGCAGGTCCATGTACTCCAGCGCCCGTCGGGCGGCGACCCGCTCCGCGTCGGTGTCGAACTGCTCCGGGTCGGGCACGACGGCGCTCAGCGCGGCGCCCTGCCCGGGGTTGGTGCCCCAGGTCACGAACGGCGTGATCTCGCTGGCGTCCAGGATCACCTCGGCGTCGAACGTCGCCCCCTCGTCGGTGGCCAGACTGGACCAGTAGGCCACGGCGGCGTCCCAGTCGGCGCCCTGCGGCGCGTTCGGCCGGCCCTTGAGGTAGGCGAAGGTGGTCTCGTCCGGCGCCACCATGCCCGCCTTGGCACCCCACTCGATGGACATGTTCGCCACCGTCATCCGGCCCTCCATGGAGAGCCGGCGGATCGCCTCGCCCCGGTACTCCACCACGTAGCCGCGACCACCGCCGGTGCCGACCTTGGTGATCAGCGCCAGCACCAGGTCCTTGGCGGTGACCCCCGGGCCGAGTTCGCCGGTGACGGTGACCGCCATCGTCTTCGGCCGGGACTGCGGCAGCGTCTGGGTGGCCAGCACGTGCTCGACCTCGCTGGTGCCGATGCCGAAGGCGAGCGCGCCGAACGCGCCGTGGGTCGCGGTGTGCGAGTCGCCACAGACGATCGTCATGCCGGGCTGGGTCAGGCCCAGCTGCGGGCCGATGACGTGCACGATGCCCTGGTTGTCGTCGCCCAGGGCGTGCAGCTTGATGCCGAACTCGGCGCAGTTGCGGCGCAGCGTCTCGATCTGGGTACGCGATGTCGGGTCGCTGATGGTCAGCAGGTCGCCGCGCCGGCTGTTGAACGCCGGGTCGGCGTACCCGGTCGGGGTGTTGTGATCCTCGGTGGCGAGGGTCAGGTCGGTCCGGCGCACCGGCCGGCCGGCCATCCGCAGCCCGTCGAAGGCCTGCGGGCTGGTGACCTCGTGCAGCAGGTGCAGGTCGATGTAGAGCAGGTCCGGCTCGCCCGCGGCGGATCGCACCACGTGCGCGTCCCAGACCTTCTCGGCCAGGGTCCTGGGCGATGTCTGCTTCGAAGTGGCTCCCACCATCTGGACATCCTAAATTCTGGGAGGTATGTTTCGGCTTGTGGGACACAGTATGAGCGGTGTCGGCGTTCTCGACAAGGCGGTGGTGATCCTCGCGGCCTGCGTGGACGGCGCCAGCCTGGCCGAACTCGTCGACCGGACCAAGCTGCCCCGGGCCACCGCGCACCGGTTGGCGCAGGCCCTGGAGATCCACCGGATGCTGGTCCGGGACACCCAGGGGCGGTGGCGGCCCGGCCCCCGGCTGGGCGAGCTGGCCAACGCCGCGCCCGACGTGCTGCTGACCGCCGCCGAGCCGCTGCTGGCCGCGCTACGCGACGCCACCGGCGAGAGCGCACAACTGTACCTGCGCCGGGCCGACGAGCGGATCTGCGTCGCCGCCGCCGAGCGGGCCAGTGGCCTGCGCGACACCGTGCCGGTCGGCTCGGTGCTGCCGATGACCGCCGGGTCCGCCGCCCAGATCCTGCTGGCCTGGGAGCCGCCCGAGGCCGTAATGCCGCTGCTGCCCCGCTGCAAGTTCACCGGCCGTACGCTCGCCGAGGTACGCCGGCGCGGCTGGGCGCAGAGCGTCGCCGAGCGGGAGGCCGGGGTGGCCAGCGTCTCCGCGCCGATCCGAGACCGCACCGGCCGGGTGATCGCCTCGGTCAGCGTCTCCGGGCCCATCGAGCGGCTCGGCCGCCGGCCGGGTGAGCGGCACGCCATGGCCGTGGTCCGCGCCGGTCAACGACTCTCCGGGCTCTGAACCGGGCATTGGCTCCGCGCCCCGCCACGCTCTGAGCAGGCCCAGTTTTCGGATAACCCGCCGCAGGCCGGGCCAGGTCGGGCATGATGGTCAGCGACGGACGGTGACCCGCCGACGAAAAAGGCGCCCTCACTGAGGAGGGCGCCTTGAGCGCTGTAGCCCCGACCGGATTCGAACCGGCGCTACCGCCTTGAGAGGGCGGCGTCCTGGGCCGCTAGACGACGGGGCCAGAACTTTCCTGGTGCAAACTACCGTTTCGTGCTGCTGTGTCCTGTTGGACACGGTGCCGAACTCTAACAGAGACCAGCACCCCGACGCCATCTGGAGCCTTCCGGCGTCGGTGGCTGGGGTACCAGGACTCGAACCTAGACTAACTGAACCAGAATCAGTCGGGCTGCCAATTACCCCATACCCCATCGGTGCTCGCCGCACCGGGACAGAACTCTACCTGACCCCATGGTGCGCGCCAAATCGGGATACCGCAGCGGTTTGCCTCAGTCCGCCGCGACCACCGGGTTGGCCAGCTCACCGATGCCCTCGATCCGGACCGACACCGTGTCGCCCGCGGTCAACTCACTCACCCCGGCCGGCGTCCCGGTCAGGATCACGTCACCGGGCAGCAGCGTCATCACGTGTGACACGTACGACACCAGGGTCGGCACGTCGAAGACCATCTGCTTGGTCCGGCCCAGCTGCCGTACGTCCATCTCGTCCGGCTTCGGACCCACCTCGCAGCGGACCTCCAGGTCGGTGACGTCCAGCCCGGTGACGATCCACGGTCCGATCGGGCAGAACGAGTCGAAGCCCTTCGCCCTGGTCCACTGGCCGTCCGACCGCTGCAGGTCCCGGGCGGTGACATCGTTGGCGCAGGTGTAGCCGAAGATCGCCCGCTCGGCGGCGGCCCGGTCGGCGCGTCGGGCACCGGGCGGTCCGATCACCACGGCGAGCTCCGCCTCGTGCTCCACCTGCCGGGACTGGGCGGGCAGCCGGATCGCGTCCCGTGGACCGATCACCGAGGTCGACGGCTTGAGGAACAGCAACGGCTCGGCCGGCACCTCGGCACCGTGTTCGGCGGCGTGGTCGGCGTAGTTGCGCCCGACGCACACCACCTTGCTGGGCAGGATCGGCGACAGCAGCCGGACGTCGGCCAGCGCCCAGCGCTGTGACGTGAAGGTCAGCTTGCCGAACGGGTGGCCGTCGACCTCGGCGACGGTCAACGCCTCGGGGCCGGCTCCCGGCTCCCCCTCGACGACCCCGAACGACATTCCCTTGCCATGGGCGAAACGAGCGATACGCACCCGGTCAATGTATCGTCCTGCCCCCGCGCCACCCCGACGGTCAGGGCAAAGGGCGACAACGGTCACGGCGAGGGCGACACCGGTCACGGCGGGAGGCGGAAATCTAGCACCGGTCACCGGATCAGGTGGCGGAACCGCGCTTTGCCGGCCGGACGGCCGGTGCCGGCCTACCGTTCGGGTCGGGGGCGGAAACGAGATGGTGATGTCATGGTGGCGACATGCGCTGCGAGCCTGGCTGTTCGGCGCCGTTCTGGTGGTCGGCGGGGGGATCCTGGCACCGGACGCGGCACCGGCACGGGCCGAAAGGGCTGCTTCGGCACGGGCCGAGGGGCAGGAACTGGTCGCGGTGACGATCAACGAGATCGGGCAGAGCGCGGCGACCTACCGGGTCGAGGCGGTCAACCGTACGGTGTCCCCGGTCGACGTCACCCTGCGGATGGCCGTACCGCCCACCACCTCAGTGGCCACGGTCGGCGCCGCCGGCCGGGTCGACGCCTCGGAGATAACCTGGCAGTTGAGCCTGCCGGCGAACAGCGGGCAAACGGTCACCGCGTCGTTCCGGCCGGGCGGTGCCGGCACCGCGCAGACCTTCCCGGTCTGCGCGTACGAGCGCGACACCGCACGGCCGTACGACTGCGCGAGCGCCCGGTGGACCCCGACGGCCGGCATCGAGGCGGCGGACTCGGCCTGGTGGCAGCGCCCGTCGGTGCCGCTGATCGCCGGGCTGTCCGCACTCGTCGTGGTGGCGATGATCGGGTACGGGTGGCGCCGCCGGCTGCGGGAGCGCCGGGTCGACCGACGCCGGGTCGTCACCCCGGCCGGGCGGCGGGTGCGGTTGCCGGCGTCGGCGTCGGCCGCGCCGAAGCGCCGCTGGCGCCCGGCGACGCCGTTGGTGTTCGGCCTGCTGCTGGCGATGCTGACCGGGCTGGCGGTGGCGGCGGTACGCGTGGCCAGCTACGGCAGCGAGGTGCTGGACCGGGCCAACCAGCCGCCCAGTGGGTGGATCGGTGCGCCACCGGCCGGCGGATTCGGGGTGCTGCTGACCGAGGCCGCCTTCGAGTTCACCGTCTTCCGGATGGCCTGCGCGCCGGTTGATGGGCAGGGGCAGGATCGGCGGTGTGTCGCCACGGTCGGGCTGCGCAACCGCAGCGACACCGAACAGTTCTGGTACGGGCCGTTGCAGCGGGCGTACCTGCCGACCGGTGACTGGGTCGGGGTGGACGAGGCGGCGACCCGGCAGGAGAACGGCGGCCGGGACGTCTTCGCCGAGCCGGTGCCGCCCGGGGGTCGGATGCTGGTCCCGCTGGCCTTCACGGTCAGCGGCGACCTGGTCCCGGTCCGATTGGAGCTGCGTAGCGGCGCGTTCTCCGCCGGGGTCGCCGTACGGTGGATCTGACGGCCGGAACCCCGGTGGCCCGGCCTGACGGGGTGAACCCGGCAGCCGGGTCAGGACAGCCCGAGCGGGTGCATGCCGACCAGCATCGCGAACCGGTGCCCGCCGGTGGTGGTGCCGTCCCGGGCGACACCGGCCTGCTCGAACCGCCGCATCAGGGCCTGCAGCTCGTGACGGAACTCGGCGATCCGGTCCGCGGGGATCTCGGCGACCCCCCGGCTGAGCATCATCCGGACCGGGTCCGGCGCCTCGCTGCTGCCGGAGATGGTGCCGGCGTTGAGTCCGGCCTCGATCTCGTCCTTGATCTGGTCCAGCAGGGTGACCACGACCTCGTGCACCGAGCTGGGTTCCTCGCCGGAGCGGCGGTGGAAGGTCAGGTTGAGCTGGCCGGCACCGTACTGTTTCTCGATGATGCCGTTGACCACCCGGGTGTCCCGGATGTGCAGCAGCTGGTGCTGTTCCAGCTGGTTGATGTGGTAGTAGATCTTGGTGGGCGCGACGCCCACGATCTTCGCCAGCTCCTTGGCGGTCCAGGTCCGCTCGGGCTCGGACATCGCGAGCTCCAGCACCCGCATCCGGATAGGGTCGGCGAGCGCCTTGAGGGTAGCCACGTCCTCGATCACCCGGCTGGCCATCAGCTCAGTCACCGCAGACCTCCGTTCAACCAACGTTCCACGGTTGATTCTACCCCGACGATTGACTTCCGTCCGTCGCTCAGCTTATTTTGAACGTCAGCAAGATCGTATCACCCCCGATCCCACCGACTCACCACGCGGGCCGGCACCACCCCCACCTGCCCGCGTCACCCCACCGCGCCACCACTTTCTTCGCCACCCCCGCTCCCCTTTCGGAGGTCGACCGTGCCCACCAACCCCTTCTTCGCCGTCGTCGCCGCGATCGCCATCGCCGCCCCGGCCACCCAGGCCGCCGTAGAAGCCCAGCAGCCGGACGAGACACCCAGCCAGAGCATGGTCGTCTTCGAGCTGCCCACCGACGGCACCGGCGGGCGCGACGACAGCTCCAGCGTCAACTTCGCCTGCGCCTTCAGCTGACCCGCAGCTCTCACCAGCACCGGACCCGGAGCGACCGCTCCGGGTCCGGTGACGTTGCACCCCCACGGTCCACCGCCGCACGGTCCACCACCCCGGTAGCCCCCGGTAGCCACTCGTCGAGACCCTCCGAAAGGCTCCTCATGGCCCAGTCCGACCTCGTGCTCAGCCGCTACCTCGTGTTCAGCCAGGCCACCTACCGGCACCCGACCGGCCGGCAACTGCGCGCCGTGTTCCACACCGGACGGGCCCGTACCCTCCTGCTCGACACCGGCACCGTGCGGACCCTCCTGGACGGCCCCGGCCCGGCCGGCCTGCCCGCCGACGAACAGGCCCGGCTCGCCGAACTCGGCCTGCTGGTGCCCGCCGACACCGACGAAACCGCCGCGACGATCGACGCCGGCGCGCAGGCGGCCGACAGTGCCCGGCACCGGCAGTTCGTGCTGATGCCGACTGGCTACTGCAACATGGGCTGCGACTACTGCGGGCAGGAGCACCGTCGGGACACCCCGGCCACCCGGCCGACCCGGCACCGCGACGCCATCGCCGCCCGGGTCGAACACGCCATGGCCAGCGGCGAGCACGACACCGTGGTGGTGCGGTGGTTCGGCGGCGAACCCCTGATGGGGTACGCCGTACTCCGCTCGCTGTCCGCCCGGTTCGTGGCCGCCGCCGCCCGGCACCGGGTCGGCTACTCGGCGATGCTGGTCACCAACGGCGCCCTGCTCGACGCCCGCAAGCTGCGCACCTTGCACCTGGACTGCCGGGTCGACCGGATGGAGATCACCATCGACGGGCCGGCGGAGGTGCACGACGCCGCCCGGCCGTTGAAGAGTGGGCAGGGCTCCTTCCACCGGATCACCGCCGCGCTGCGTACCGTGCTCACCGATCCGGAGCTGGCCGGACTGCAGGTGACCGTACGGACCAACATCGGCCGGCACAACGCCGACCGGGCCGACGAATTCGCCGCGGCGATGCGCGACGCCGGTCTCGCCGACCCCCGGATCCGGTTCTACCCGGCGCCGGTGCACTCGTGGGGCAACGACGTCAGCGAGGTACGGCTGCGCCAGCAGCAGGCCGCCGAGACCGAACTGCGCTGGTACGCCGCCTACCTCGCGGCCGGACTGCACTGCCGGCTGCTGCCCACCCACCCGGTCCGGGTGGTGTGCACCGCCGTGTCCCGGCACAGCGAGGTGATCGCCCCGGACGGACGGATCTACTCCTGCACCGAACAGCCGCTGGTGCCCGGCTTCACCGGACAGCATCTGGACACCGTGGACCAGGCACCGGTCGACCAGCTGCGGCCGACCGGCCAGTTCGACGACTGGTACACCGGGCTGCGCGCCGGCGAGACCGGCTGCCAGGGCTGCCCGATCCTGCCGGTGTGCGGCGGCGCCTGCCCGAAACTGTGGCGGGAGGGCAGCCCACCGTGCCCACCGATGAAGGAGAACCTGGCCGACCGGATCGACCTGTTCGTCCGCTCATCCGGCCTGCTTCCCGTCTGACCCGCCGCTGCTCACCGGGCCTGCTTCCCGTCTGACCCGTCGTCGCCCGGCCGGTCCGCCGACGCGGCGTCGTCACCGGTCCGGGCGGCCGGCGGGAAGTCCCAGCGCAGCGCCAACTGCGCGGCCTGGAAGTACCGCTCCGCCCGGCCCTGGTCGGTCCGCTGGTTGACCACCCGGATCATCCCCTCCTCGGACAGCACCCGCAGGTGGTAGTGCATCAGGCTGAACGTGATGCCCAGCTGGTGGGCCAGTTGGCGGGCGGACAGCGCACGGTCCGGCTCGGCGGTGAGCACCGCGAGCACCCGCAGCCGGATCGGATCGGCGACGGCACGCAGCTGGTTGACGCCGTCGAGCACCCGTACCGCCGGGGTCGGCGGACCGGTACCGCCGGGCGGTCGCGCGGAACCCGGTTGCCGTGGCACACTGGACACAGCCCCCGACGTTCCCTGACGGTCGGGGGCTGCACCGTCTGTAAAACCGGCACCGTCTGTAAAACCGGCGCCGTCCGTGAACCTGGCACCGTCCGTGAACCTGGCACCGTCCGTGAACCTGGCACCATCTGCGGGTCGGGGGCTCACCGCGCACCTCCCGGGAGACGACCCACCGGCAGCAGGTAGACCAGCACGTCGTCGATGCCGTCCAGGCCGAGCAGTTCGTGGGCGACGTCGTCGTAGAAGCCGCCGATCATGCCGAGCGCCAGCCCGCTCGCCGCCGCCACCATCGACAACGCCTGCGCCAGGTGACCCGCCTCCGCCACCGCGAACCGCAGCGCCCGCATCCCGTAGCGTTCCCGCAGCTCCCCCAGCTGCACGTAGAGACCGAGCAGCGCCGGCACCTCGGCCAGCTCGATCCCGCCGACGTCGAGGGCGTCCGCCCCGAACCACATCGACGACGCCTCCAGCTCCGGCACCGACGGGGCCGGGCCGAGCCGCCACAACTGACGGTCGAGGTCGTCGACGTGGTACGCGCCGGGGGCGACACCGGCGACGTCGCGCACGATCAGCCGCATCCGCGCCGCGTACGCCGCGCCGGCGCTCGGGTACGGGCGGTGGGCGTAGTCGTACAGGTCCCCGTTGGGCAGCGGCACCTGGCTGCGGTGGGTCACCCCGTGCGCGCTCCACACCAGGGTGCCCAGCTGCTCGGCGGTGACCGGCCCGGTCAGCCGCCCCCGACCGGAGACCCGCCGGCGCAGCACATCAGCGAGTGCGGCACGCGGCGGGTCCCCGGCGGGCAGAGGAACCGGCCGGCCGCCGAACCGGAACGGGGTCCCGCTCCGTTCCGAGACGGCCTCGCGCGGCCTCTGCGTCTGCAACATTCCTGGCAGGAACTTGCTCGCCTCGTGGTAGCGGCGGTCGGCGGCCGCCGCCCCGTCGGCGAAGAAGTCCGTCGGCCCGCCCGGCGCCAGCGCGGTTCCGGCGACCAGCCAGCACACCGACCGCTCCTCGTCCGGCAGGATGCCCAGCCGGTTGAACAGCATGTGCAGCTGGGAGCCCCACACCCAGCGCCACCGCTGGTCGGCCGGGCCGGCGGCGGCCGGCCCCTCCAACGCGTCACGGGCGGCCCGGACGACCTGCGCCCAGTACCCGGCCGGCGACCGCTCCCCCGCCGGGTCCGCCGCAGCATCCGTACGCTGCGCGTCGACCCGGGCAGCCCCGACCGCCGTACGCTGCGCGTCGACCCGGGCCACCGTCCGGTCCCACCGGCGGCGCAACGCGGCACCCTGGCTGGCCAGCACCCGGGCCGCCTGCCCCTGCACCGCCGCGGCCGGCAGCATCGCCACCTCGTTCTGCCACCGCCAACCGGCGGCGTGGCCGCGCAGCCACCGGGCGGCACCCAGCTCGTTTAGGCCCAACGCGGCGGCGGTGGCGGTGGCCAGCTCGGCGGCGACGGACAACCGGGCCGGACCGGGCGGGACCGCGCCGACGATCCGGGCGGCGATCTCGCTGGACCGGCAGAAGACGTCCTCGGCGACCAGCAGCGCCTGCGGTCCGCCGTACCGGGCGGTCTCCGGCCGGTACGGGATCTCCCGGACGTCGCCGTGGTCGTGCCAGCCGGCGGCCGACCGGGCGGCGCTGCCACCCAGCCGCCGGTAGTAGCTTCCGCTGTCCATGGTGAACACCTCGTACGGCGCCTGGCCGGCGAGTTCGGCCAGCTCCGCCCGCAACCGGTCGCCGACGCCCGGCAGCGGGTCGCGGACTCGGATCCGCAGATGCGGCCCGCCCTCCCAGTAGCGGATGTAGAACCAGTCGGCGATCGCGCCGTCGGCGCGCAGCCGGGCCAGCAGCGGCGCCACGGTCACCGCCAGGAAGGTGTCCAGGTCGGCCGGCGACCAGTAGGCGAAACAGTGCAGTCCCACCCAGGTGCGGGTGGTGGTGACGGTGATGGTCGGTGCGGTCACGGCGACACCTCCGGGTTGCTCAGGTCGTAGGCGAAGTCACGCACCCGTGACCGGCCGATCAACAACAGGTAGATCAGGTCGTGCCCGGCGGGCAGACCGGCGGCCGCCTCCGCGGCGGCCTCCCGCACCGCGCGTACCGGCCGGCAGAACAGCCCGGCCTCGGCGGCGGCGGTGCCGACGTGCTGGGCGGCGGCACCGGCCGCGTGCAGCAGCCGCCGGTACGCCGCCGGGCCGCCGGTGCGGACGGCGGCCGGCACGTCGGCGCTGACCAGCCAGGCCAGCGGCATGCCGGCGACATCGACCTCGGTACGCGGATAGCTGTACGCCCGCTGCACCTGCCCGGTCGCGTCGCCCGGCCGGGTCGGCTGCGGCGCAACAGCCCCGGGTCGGCCGGTCGCGGCCGGATCGAGGTGGTACCAGCCGGCCGCCCGGCCGGCGACGTTGCCGACCGCGACGGTGTGCCGCAGCTGCGCCCGGGTCGCCGGTGACCCGGCCGGCGTTCGGTACGCGGCGGCGACCAGCCGCTCGAACGCCTCCGCCGGCAGCGGCCGGGGGTCCGCGCCGAACCCGCGTGGGCTCAGCCCGGAGCTGCGTACCGCCCGCAGCCGGTGCCGTGACCAGGTGGGGGCGGTCGACGGTCCGAGGGTGACGGTGAGCCAGGGCCCGCTGGTGGCGGTGGCGGTGGTGCTGGCGGCGTACCGCAGTCCGTGGCCGGCGGCGGCCTCGGCGAGCGCGCCGGCGACGTGACCGGCCTCCAGCGCGGCCAGCGCCTCGGCGAGCCGGCCGTAGCCGGCCGGCATCCGCGTCGGCTGCTCCCGCAGCACCAGCTCGACCGACCCGTCCGGCGCTGCGACGAGCGACTGCGCGGACGACTCAGCGGACGTCGGATACAGCAGTTCGCGGACCGGGTCGACCAGCCAGTCGACGCCGTCGTGCCGCAGCAGCACGTCGACCAGGTGCGCCGCCCGGGGCGACGGGTACGCCCGGTGCTCGTTGAAGCCGTTCCACGGCTCGAACCGGCGCGGCGCGAGCGCCGTACCGAGCGTCCGGACCAGCCGGGCACCGGTCGGTCCGGCGACCGCTGCCAGCTCGGCGAACGGCACGGCCGGACCGGTGGGCCGGCGACGGTACGGCGGCGTCGACGCGGGCCGGACGTCCTTGCCGGGGCCGTGCGCGTACACCTCCGCGAGCGTCGCGGCGAACTGGCTTGACGACATGGCCGACCTCACGGGAACGGGTGCGGGTAGAGGGGCAGGTCGGAGTAGTCAAGTGGGGACGGCAGCCGGCCCAGCTGGGCCGGGACCCGCAGCAGCCGGTCCAGGCCCCGGGTGCGGTGGTGCACATGGCCGAACGTCATCGGCAACGTGCCGGGGACGATCACCTTCGCCGAGTGCAGTCCGAGCCGGTCCCGGCTCGCCGGGTCGGTCTGGTCCACCACGATCGTCTCCAGGCCGTGTGCCGCCCACCGCTCGACGGTCTCGCCGAGCAGCACCGCGAGGTCGGTCACCGGGACCGGCCGGTCCGGCCACACGTCCCGCCAGTGCGCCGGCGCGTCGCCGGTGAGCAGGAACTCGTACCGCTGCCGGGCCTGCGGCAGGGTGTTCACCGCGACGTGCTCCTCCAGGCCGGTGACCAGCCGGGGGTCGTCGAACATCGCCTGCAGCCGGTCCGGGTCCAGATGGCCGGGTTTGTTGCGGGCCACCTCGGGCAGACTGAACACGTCGACCACCGCCTCGGCCGCCGCCGACCGCAGCGCCGACCGGGGGTCCGGGTGAGCGCCGGCGGCGAAGAACGCCTGCGGGGCGCCGCTGGTCGGGTCGCGGTGCAGCACCAGGGCCAGCACGGTCGGCACCCCGAGGTCGTTGGTGGCGTCGAAGAACAGCAGGTCGTAGCCAACCGTGTCGAGCCGGTCGACCAGATGCGGCAGCACCGGGTCGTCGTCGGGTACGGCGACCGGCCGCAGCGGGGTCCGCGCGTACCAGGCCATCAGGAACGCGTCCCGTTCGGCGACCTCGTACATGCCGTACAGCGCGGCTTCGACGGCGCTGTTGCCCAGCCCGCAGCCGTTCGAGCTCTCATAGAGGAACCGGGGGCCGTCGCTGCGGTGCAGCCCCCAGTAGGCGACGTGCTCGGGCACCAGCACCGGGCGGCGACGGCCCAGTGACCAGCCGTGCACCCAGCGCACCCGGGTCTGCGGTGTGTACGGCACCATCCGGAACGCCGGGTGGTCGTAGTGCGCCGGGTCGTGCAGGCCGAGCCGGGCCGGGTCGACCGCCCGGTCCGGGCCGAGGTCGGCGAAGGCCGCTTCGACGGCGGTACGCCGCCGGTGCGGCCGCATCCCGGTGGCCCGCTCGACCGCCTCGAACAGGGCGATCCGCTCCGACTCGGCGAAGCTGCCGGCCCGGCCGTAGCCGGCCTCGCGGACCGCCGTGTCGCTGGACAGTTCGCTGGTGCTCAGCGCCATCGGCGACCGTTCGGTACGGATCATGTGGGCGACCGGCCCGTGCCGCCAGTCGAACAGTTCGGCGCGCAACGCGGCCCGGCTGGTCCGTGGGTTGTCGCCGCGCAGCGAGTACGGGTCGCTGGTCGGCGCGGCGGTCAGCGGCACCTCGGCACCGTGCGGGGTGTCCAACGGCACCGGCCGGCAGATCCGGCAGCCCTGCCGGCGGGGCCGGACCCGGTGGCTGCTGACGGTGGCGTGGTCGGTGCGGATCGCCACCACTGTCGCGTCCAACCGGCCCGGGTCGGTCAGCGCGTCGCCGACCGCGCCGGCCACCATCGGCAGCAGGCTCGGCGGGATGACGCCGCCCTGCCGCAGCTGCGGGTCCCGGCTCGGCACGCCCGGCCCGAACACTCGCAGCCGGGCCTGCTCGGCGCAGGCCAGGCAGGTGCCGGCGCGGGGCCGCAGCACCGGGCCGACCAGCACCAGGCCGCCGTCGAGGCGCACCGGGACGACCGTCGCGGCGGTCTCCCAGGCCCGGCGGCTCAGCTGCGCGGCCTGTGCCGGGGTCCAGCGGTCCAGCAGGACGACCGCGGTCCGGCCGCCGGTGCTGTCTGGCGCCGGCACGGGGTCCGGAGCCGTCTCGGGATTCGGTGCCGCCACCGCGTCCAGCGCCGTCGCGGCGGCCAGCACCGGGACGGCCGGGTGACCGGCGGCGGCCAGCGCCGCCGCGAGATCGTCGGTCGGGGTCGCAACGGTACGGGTCGACATGGTTCAGGCTCCTCGGCTCGCGGTGGCAGTGGTGCCCACAGTGGTCCCGGTGACATCGGTGGCATCGGTGACGTCCACGGCGGTGCCGGTGGCAGCCGCCGTCCACCGGAAGCCCTGCGACGCGAAGCCGGTGACGGCCAGCGCGTGGACGACCGAGTCGGCGTCGAGGTCAGCGTCGTGACCCGCATCGGCGGGACCGGTGTCGGCGGTGACCGGCACCACCGGTCGTACGGTCAGGGTCGCGCCGTTGGCGGTGAGCGCGGCCCGCAGCGCCGTCTGCAACCGCTCCTCGTTGTCGATCACCCCGGCCGGCCAGTACCAGCTGTCGTCCGTCCACGGTGCCAGGTGCTGGTCGGCCGGCCGCCAGGTCGGCGCCGCGCCGGTCAGGCTCGCCGGCCCGGCCGGCACCTCGACGCCGGCGGCCCGGGCCTGGGCGACGCCGGTGGCGGCCAGCGCCGCCATCGCCACCGCGTCGGCGGCGGTGGCCTCCACCGCCCAGGCCAGCGGCCCGGCGTCGGTGACGATCTCGGCGTGTACCGCGCCGGCCGGCAGCCGGCGGGCCACCACCCGCGCCGGTACGGCGAACCGCAGGGTGAGCGCCTTCCACCAGCGGCGCGCCGCCGGTTCGCCGGCCCACTCGACCTCCGGCACCGGGTCGGTGTCGAGTCGGCTGTGTACGGCGTGCACCAGTCGGCGCAGCGCCGCCCCGCTGGCGTGCCGGGCGTCGACGCCGATCGCGGCCGTCTCCGTCCAGTGGGCCGCCGACCCGGCACCGTCCTCGGCACCGGCGTCCCGCGCGTCACCGTCGCCGCGCGGGACGCCGAGACCGAGGACGGTCTCGGCGTACCGCAGGGTGGCGTCGACCCGGGCGGCGTCGGCGGTGGCCGCGACCCCCAGCACCGGGCCGGCCAGGGCCAGCATCGCCGGCAGTTGCGGCAGGTCACCGGGGACCGCCGGCGGCAGTACGCCGAGCTCCGGGTCGCTCAACGCCTCCAGCCGCAGCCCGACCGCGTCGATGTCGGACGGCGCACCGGGCAGCGGCACGCGGGCCGCCGGCAACCACGGGTGGTACGTGGCCCGGACCGGGTCGAGCCGGGCGACCAGGACCGACGGGTAGTACGGCCCGGGGGCGGCCGGTTCGCCACCGGGCAGGGTGGCGGCCTCCTCGGCCGGGTCGGGCAGACCGGCGACGGCACAGACGATGCGGTGCGCCGCGGCGGCCCCGATCAGCGCGGCCAGGGCCGGTGCCGCCGACGCATCCGCCAGCGCCGGGCCGGTCACACGGGACAGCCGGGCCGCGACCGCCGCGCCGTTGGCCAGCGCCTGGTCCGGTGGGGCGACCGGGGTCACGTAACCGGTCTCCGGCAGGCAGCGGGCCGCGACCGCCGCCTCGCCGGCCCGTACCACGGTGTCCTGGGTGGTCGCGTCGCCGACCGGGTCGACGGTCAGGCCGGCGCCGGTCAGCGTGCGGGCCGCCGACGTCGCCACCGGCCCGGTGCCGGCTACGGTGACCGTGGTCGACCGCAGCCGCTGCCAGGCCGCCGCCGGGTCGGCGGCCACCGACTCCAGCCAGCGGGCCAGGTCGGCCGGCGGCAGATCCGGTTCCTCCCGGTCGCCCCAGCCGGCCGGCACCTCGACCAGCATGTCGTGTTCCCGCAGCTGGTCGAGGAGCAGTCGGATGACCCGGTCCACCTCGGGCCGCCCGGCCGGCTGCGCCAGCCGCTGCGGTGTCAGCCCACCGGCCAGGTGCCGGGCGAGGACCTGCCACACCTTCCACACCCCGGCGCCGCCGCTGACGGTGAAGCTCGACGACCAGCCGCGTACGTGCACCCCGGTGGCGGTCGGGGTGGCGAACACCACCGGCCGCAGCCGCACGACGATCTCCGCCGCCGACGGCACAGCCGGACCGGTCACGACAGTCCCGGCTTCGGCGGGACCACTCACGGCGGGACCGGTCACGACAGGACCGGCTTCGGCGGTCGACGGTCGCGGGCTCATCACGCCACCTCCTGCGCGGTCGCGGCCAGCCTGGTCAGGTAGCCGTTGATCCGTTCCTGCCAGGTGATCCCGGTGATCCGCTCCGCCGCCCGGCTCAGCAGGTAGGCGGCCAGATAGCGTTCGGTCGGCCGCACGTCCAGCAGGCCGAGCAGCAGGTAGAGCACGTTGGTGGCGAACCGGTAGGTGACGAACTCGCGCTCGTACGGCACCCGGTCGAAGTCGATCTGCCGCAGCAGCTGGTGGTACTCGCTGTACTCGGTCCGGTCCGGATGCCAGCGGCGTACCGTGTCCGGGTCGCCGATCTGCTCGGCCCGGTCCAGGTAGCTGAACGCCGGCACCCGGGGCAGTTCACCACGCTGGTACGCGGCCCCGGTCACCTCGGCGGCGGACACCGTCCACTGTTCCCACCCGCGTTCGGCCGGGTCCAGGCCCGGACCCGACTCCGACCCCGGGCCTGCCGCGTCCGTCGGGGCGGCCAGCCGGGCGACCAGGGCGGTCGCCGAGTCGGCGGAGCGCCGCCACTGGGCGTCGAACGCCGCCCGTACCCGGCCGTCCGGGTCGTTGAGCACCAGGAACTCCTCCAGGTGCGACAGGAACGACTGGTGGCCGTTGCCGAGCCCGAGCGGGTAGCGGCTGGCGTGCAGCGCCATCGCGGTCAGGCAGGTACGTACCCGGGCGGCGGCGCTGTCACCGGCGGCGGCCAACCGGTCGGCGGCGGCGCTGACCGCCGGCACCCCGAGGCGCAGCAGCTCGGCGCGGCACTCGACGGCCTCGGCTGAGCCGAACAGGGTGGCCATCGCGGTGTCGTCCACCGGCTCGACGCGGACCGTGTTGTCCGGGTGGATCGGCTGGTACGGCGGCGGCACCAGTTCGATCCGGCCGGCCTGTTCGGCCTGCGCCAGCAGGTCGGCGACGCTGATCTGCTCGGTGCTGGGCCGCTCGGCGAGGTGCCCGCGCAGCCGGTGGGCGACCGCGGCGGCGACCACCGCCAGGTCCGCCGAATCGGCCTGGTCGCGGCGGGCCAGCCGGATCCGCAGGTGCGGGCCGTGCAGCCAGTGCCGTTCCAGGTGTACGGCGACCCCCTGCTCGGCGGCCCACCGGGCGGCCGGCAGCACCGCCGAGCGCAGCAGCGGCAGCTTGGTCGGCGAATAGTAGTAGCTGACGATGTCGAGGGCGTCAGTCATGGCCGCCCCACCCCTTCCGATAGGTTTCGGCGACCAGCTCGACGACCCGCCCGTGCGGGCTGCCGGTCCCCGGCACCGGCAGCGCCTCCTCGATCCGCACCGGTCCCTCGTGGCGGCCCAGCAGCCGGGGCAGGTTCCGCAGGTGCAGGGCGTTGTCCAGGTCGACGTACTGCGGTTTGGGCAGCGACAGGTAGCGCTGGTAGTCGTCCGGGCCGCCGCGCACGTCGACGCCGGCGGCGGCGACGAACACCTCGGCGGGCAGGCCGAGCCGGGCCCGCCAGCTGCTGACCGCGTCGAACGGCACGTCGCCGTCGCCGTCCAGGTCGGCGCGCAGCCGCTCGGCGGCGTCGGTCGGCAACGTCCAGGACCGCCGGCTGAGCACCAGGTCTTGGTAGCGCAGCCGGGTCCGGTGCCGGGCACCGGCCAGCTCGCCGGTCGGGGCCAGCAGGCCGGGGCCGACCAGTCCGCTGCTGAGGTCGAAGTGCAGCGGTACGGTCCGGTCCGGCATCACGAACGGCACGAGGAACCCGAGGTAGAGCACGTCCAGGTCGGCTCCGGTGTCGTCGCGGACCAGCCGCACCTGGTCGGTGACCGGGTCGTGGCGCAGCCCGACCCGGTCGGCGAGCAGGTCGGCCCACCGGCCGTCCTCGCCCACCTCGTGGTCGACCAGCAACGGGTGCAGGTTGGCGTTGAATCCGGTGACCGGGCGGAACTGGGCCACCTGGGCGTGCCGCCCGGCGGCGGCCCGGATCTGCGCGGCCAGCTGCGTCTTCGCCTGCGGTGCCACCAGGTCCAGGAACCGGCTGGTGAACCGGCCCCAGCCGGCGTACACGTGGTTGAGCACCAGCAGGTCGTCGCGGTCGCGGCGGGCCGGCTGGACGAAGAACGCGTACGAGGCGGGCCGCGCGCTGACCCAGTCGGGCAGCGCGGCGGCGGCGTCCCGGACGATCTCCTCGGGCAGTGTGAACTCGGCCGCGTCGGCCGGCGCCGCCGCCCGGATCCGGGCCAGCAGCCCGGCCCGGGTGTCGGCCAGTTCCCGCAGCGCCGGGGTGACCAGGTCGGCGAACTCGGGGTCGGGGTTGATCACCCCGGACGGCGAGACCAGGTTGTACGCCCGCCACACCTGGCTCATCTCGGTGGAGAAGTCGGCGGCGCGCTCGCAGCGTCCACCGACGCCGTACCGGGCGACGAAGCGGTCCCGGACCAGCCGACGCAGCGGCAGGTACTGGTCGAACAGTTCGACCAGCCCGGCCAGCCGGGGCAGCCGGTCGGCGGCGGCCCGACCGTAGCGCCGGCCCAGCCGGACCGGTTCGCGCAGCGCCACGTCCTCGGCTAGCACCGGCGCGTCGTACCAGGGCAACCCCACCGCCTGGTACGCCGACCGCCAGGTGTCGCGCAGCCGGCCCAGGGCGGCGGCCCGGTCGCCGGCCGCAACGGCTCCGAAGCCGCTGGTCTGCTCGTCGATCGCGGTGAGCAGGTCGGCCAGCTCGCCGCGGTGCTGCCGGTCCAGCCAGTCGGCGAGGTGCCTGACGGCCTGCGGGTCCTGCGGGTCGACGGGTTCGACGGCGAGCAGCAGCCCGGCGTCGAGCACCTGCCCGACGTAGCGGGTCGCGGCGGCGGTGGTCCGCGGCGGACCGCCGGGCAGCCGGCGGGCCAGTTCGGCGACCAGGTCGCCGGGGGTGATGCCGGCCGGCCCGGCGGCCCGGGTCCGGTCGAGCAGCAGCCGCAGCGGTCCGGTGCAGGCCAGCGACACCTCCTCCTCCAGCACCGAGATGACCCGGTCGACGCCCTGCACCGGGCGGTCCCGACGGAACGTCAACTGGTCGCCGGTGACGGTGATCGCGGCGGCCAGCCGGTGCGGCACTGTGTCCCGCAACCCGGGGTCGGCGATCACCGCGGCGAGCAGCCGGGCCAGCAGCGTCCGGTTGGCCTGGGCGACGGCCACCGGCTGCCCGCCGGCCGGGACCGTGGCACGGGCCGGGACCGCGTCACCGGCCGGGTCGGCTCCGACAGCCGGGTCGGCGGGTGCCGCACCGCCGGCCGGTTCTGACGCCCCGGTCCAGTTGCCCCAGGCGACATAGGTGAACCAGGACAGCGGGCTGGTCTTCGCGGTGGCCCGCAGCGCGTAGCGCAGCGCGTTGGGTTCGGACTTGCGGGCCCGGCTGTCCGGGTTGGCCCCGCCGGCGGCCGCCCGGTCGATCCCGCGCAGCAGGTCCGCGCCGGTGAGGGTGACCGCGCGGCGCAGTGGTTCGGCGGCGCAGACCTCGGCGAGCGCGGCACGCTCCGCGCCGAGTGCGCCGGCGGCCAGCTCACCGAGCTCGGCCCGCACCTGCGCGGCCTGGCGCATGACTGCCAGCCAGGCCGGCAGGTCGGGCACCCGGTCGAGCAGGCCGCCGAGTTCGGCGACCCGGTCCGGCCGGGGCAGCCGTCCGTTGTGCACGTCGCGGCGCAGCGGCAGCACCGCCTTGCGGTGGAAGTCGGCCGGGTGTCCGTCGGCGCTGGCGTAGAGCGCGTCGGCGAGCCGGGGGGCCAGCTCGGTGATCCGCGACCGCAGTTCGACCAGCCGGCGCAGCGCGGCACGGAACTCGCGGGCACCGTCCGGGGTCGGCGGGTACGGCAGCGCGGCCAGCCGGACCAGCGCGTACGGTGCCAGGGTGGGGTCGGTCGCCGGCCGCCGGTCGGCGGTGGCCGGGACGACGGCGGCCTCGCTCATCCGTACCGCACCCCCTCGTCGCGCCGGAACGCGGCGCGGGCGAGCAGGGCGAACAGCGCCGTCCAGCCCAGCAGCAGGAAAGCGATCCAGCTCGGCCCGATCAGATGGTCGGCCCGGTCGATCAGCGCCAGCACGAAGTACTGGTACTGGTAGGTGGGCACGTACGGCACCACGGCGTGCAGCGCCGACGGCAGGAAGTCGATCGGCACGAACAGCCCACCGAAGAACGCCAGCAGCATGAACAGCAGGTTGGCCAGCATCATCGCCGGCTGCGGGGCGAACCGGTAGCCGATCGCCATGCCGAGCAGGCCGAACGGGACGGCGCCGAGCACCACCGCGCCGAGCCAGACCGGCCAGGCAGCCAGCGGCAGCCGCAGGTCGGTGGTGAACGCGGCGACGACCAGCAGCGGAATCCAGCTGACCACGTTGAAGCCGAGGACGTAGACCAGCCGGCCGCCGAACCGGGTCAGCGGGGACAGCGGCAGCAGCCGCAGCCGCTGTTCCCACGGGTTCTCCCGGTCGGCGGCGACGCCGGCGGCGAGCGAGGCGACCGTGACGTTGAGCGTGGTGTAGAGCAGGAACGGGGTGATCGCGTACTCGCTGCCCAGCCCGAGGTCGGCGAAGCGGTTGGCGTTGACCAGCCCGAACAGCAGGAAGAAGACCAGCGGGAAGCCCAGCGCCGGGGCCCAGTAGGCAGGCATCCGCAGCGTGTCGAGGGCGTGCGCGCGGGCGTGCAGCAGGACGTAGCGCATGTCAGGCCACCTTCTCGGCAACGCGGATCCCGGGCCGGGTGACGGCACCCGGGTCGGTGGACCGGCTGATCGTGCGGATCGCTTCCTCCAGGCCGACCCGCTCGACCCGGATGCCGGTGAACGGCACCTCGGCGCGGACCAGTGCCCGGACGGTGGCGTCCGGGTCGGCGGTGTAGATGTGGGTCCGGTTGCCGACGGTCTCCACCCGGTCGGCGGGGCCGGAGACGGCGATCGGCGGCAGCGCGCCGGTCACTTCGATGTCGACCAGGTGCAGCCCGACCTCGGCGACCACCTCGGTCACCGCACCGGTGCGGGCGATCTGCCCGCCGGTGACCACCACGACCTGTTCGGCGAGGTGTTCGGCCTCGGCCATGTCGTGGGTGGTGAGCAGCACCGCGCTGCCGGTGGCGGCGACGTCGGCGATCGCCGTCCACAGTCCGTCGCGGCTGTCGGCGTCCAGGCCGGTGGTCGGCTCGTCGAGGAAGAGCAGTTCGGGGCGGCCAACCAGGGCGGTGGCCAGGGCGACCCGGCGGCGCTGGCCGCCGGAGAGGCTGCCGCACCGCTTGGTCAGGAACGGGCCGAGGCCGAGCTGCTCGACCAGGTCGGCGCGGGGCACCGGGTCCGGGTAGTGGGCGGCGACCAGGGCGAGGGTCTCGGCGACGGTGAGCCGCCAGGGCAGGGCGGTGCGCTGCGGGGTGAGGCCGAGGCGGCCCTTGATCCGTACGTCGGCGGGGTCCCCGCCGAGCACCTCGACCCGACCCGAGCCGGGGCGGCGCAGACCAGCGAGGATTTCGATCATGGTGGACTTGCCGGCACCGTTGGGGCCGAGCACGGCGGTGACCCCGGCGGGCACCACGAGGGAGACCGCGTCGAGCGCGACCACCTTGCCGTACGTCTTGGTGACACTGTCGAGACGGGCGAAGACTTCCACGAGCACTCCTTGGGCATGTGACGGGCGGAGGGGGCGCACCGCGCCCCCTCCGCTCGATCGAACTGACGTGATTCGCCCGGCCTCGGCTACCGGCAATCCCTGACACTGCCGGTGGTGCCCTCGGTCGGGGCGGTGGTTGGCGTCAGACCGTCGGCTCCAGGGAGTCAGCGCAGGAGGCGCAGCACGAGCTGGCGCCGCAGCAGGAGCTGGAGCTGCAGCTCGACGAGCCGGAGGAGGCACCGGTCTCGGGCAGCGCGGCCGAGTCGCGGATGGAGCTGACCGACAGCTCGTCCAGCTCGAGGTCTTCGACGTCGATGATTTCGTCGGACATGTGATGCACCTTTCGGGAGAGGTTCGCCTCGCGGTCGGCGAGGACGTCGGTGACCGGCGCCGACGGTGGCGCCGGTGGATCAGGTGACGTAGCAGCAGGAGCAGGAGGCCCGACCGCCGTCGCCGGCCGAGGACGCTCCGGTCTCGGGCAGTGCCACCGAGTCCCGCATCGCGGTGACGGTGAGTGGCCCGAGGTCCAGCCCGTCCACGTCGATGTCCAGGTCGTAGTCCTGGGTGGCATCCCAGGACGTCGACAGTTCCGCCAACATCGCGCACCTCCTTGTCGGCCCGGGAGCCGTTCGCTGGGCCGCTCCTTGACTTCCACCTGACGTTCTAGCTTGTTGCTGCGCTTGAGATTAGTTGAACGTCTAGGTCCGGTCAACCATTGGAGTTGACTGAATTAGGGCAGCGGTCAGCAGGCGGCCACGATTGGCACAGAAAGCTGATGGTGAGTCGGAAATGTCAGCTCAGCTGATCCGACTGACCAAACCCATCGAATCGGGCGATACACCGCAACAGGCGGCCCCGCAGTACCGCAGCCCGCTCGGCGAAATCCCGCTGCATCGTCGCGTACTCGGCCCGACCCGCCGCGGTCTCGATCCGCACCGGCGGATAGCCCAGTTCCCGCAGGTCGTACGGACTGGCCCGCATGTCCAGGTCCCGGATGTCACGGGCCAACTCGAAGCAGTCCACCACCAGCTCGCCGGGGACCAGCGGACTCAACCGAAAGGACCACTTGTACAGATCCATGTTGGCATGCAGGCAGCCCGGTTGTTCGAAGTCGGCCTGGTTGGAGCGCTGCGGGGAGAGCAGGTTCAGCGACCGCGCCGCCGGGGTGAAGAATCGGTACGCGTCGAAATGGCTGCACCGGATCCGCTGGCCGTCGACGAACTCGGCGACGCCGGCCGGACTCATCCGCAGCGGCCACCGGTGGTGGCGGACCTCGTCGGCGGGCTGCCGGTAGACCATCGCCCACTCGTGCAGGCCGAAGCAGCCCAGGTGCGCCGGCCGGGTCGCGGTCCGGGCCAGCAGGTCCCGTACCCAGGTCACGAACTCGCCGCGCCGGGCCAGCAGCCCGGCGGTGTCCACGGTGACCGCCACCCCGTCACCACCCGGGACCGCCCGGTAGTCCCGGCCCCACTGCGCCGGCTCGGTGTCGGCGAGCCGCACCCCCGCCCCCGGATGCCAGCGCCGCAGCTGCGCCGGCCGGTACGCGTAGTAGGTGAACAGGAAGTCCGCGACCGGATGCGACTCGCCCCGGCGGCGGCGCTCCAGGTGCCCGCCCACCAGCCGGTCGACGCGCTCGGCGTGCGCGTCGCGGCGCCGGGTCCAGGTGGCCCGGTCGAGCAGGGTGTCGGTCACCACCCGACCAGCGTAGGCCGACCCGGGTAGGCCGACCCGCCAGGTCCGGCCCGGTCAGTCCCCGTCGACCGGCTCGTCGTCGGCCGGCTCGTCGTCGGCCCGCCCGCCGGCCCGCAGTACCGCGTCCGGCCGGCAGAGCACACTCACCCGGTAGGACAGCCCCAGGTTGGACCAGATCTCGCCGCGCAGGGACAGGCAGATCCCGACGCCGGGCTCGCCCTCGGGGTGCTCGAAGAAGTCCACCGTCGGTGCGGCGAGCGCGCCGACCAGCCCCTGGGTCTGCCGGGCGGTGGCGGCCACCTGCACCAGCCCGCCGGTCACCTGGATCTCCACGTCGTCCAGGGCGTCGACCGCGTACCAGTGGGTGTCCGGCAGGAACAGCTGCACGTCCACGCCGCGGCGGGTGTAGTCGGGGCCGGCCAGGCCGGTGTCGTCCGCCGGACGGTCACCGAGCCACGCGGTGCCGGCATAGTCGGTACGCAGCCGCTGCGCCTCGGAACGCCACTCGGTGACCAGGGTGTCGAGACGGGGTTGGGCGGCAAGGTGGACAGCTGCTTCGATCACCCCCGGGACCCTAGCACCGTGGCCGGGTCCCGGGGTCCCTCCGGTGCGCAGTCCAGTGCCTGGTCGACGACCAGGTCCAGCGGGGTGGCCACACCCGTGTACCAGGCGGCGTCGAACGAGTCACCGCTCAACGCGCGCCGGGCGACGGCCAGTGCCGCGTCCCGCCGCTGCTGCACCGCCACCGGCGCGACCAGACCGAACCGGTACCGCAGCGAGTCGACCGCGGCGAGGATCCGTACCGCCAGGGCCGGATCGTCGTCAACGGTCACCTCGGCCACCGTCTCCAACGAGGTGGACAGGTCCGCCCGGTCCCCCAGCTCGAACCGCCGTTCCAGGGCCGCGACGAACAACCGCAGCGCGGCCGGCCGGTCCCCGCCGGCCAGCTCGCACTGCCCGAGATGGTGCAGCGCGACCGCCTCGCCGAACAGGTCCCCCAGCCCGGTGGCCAGGTCGAGCGCTTCCCGGGCCACGGCGGCCGCGCCGGCCGGGTCCGGCCGGGCGAGCAGGATCTCGGCCAGACAGGTCAACCCGAGCAGTACGCCACGACTGTTGCCGGCCTCCCGCTCCAGCGCCAGGCACTGGTTGATGTGCCAGTCGGCGTCGGCGATGTCGCCGGCCCGCAGACAGACCTTGGCGAGGTTGCCGAGCGCGATCGCCATGCCGGGCTTCGCCCCGAGCTCGCGCCACACCTCCAGGCCGTACCGGAAGTGTTCGCCGGCCTCGTCGTACCGGCCAGCGAGCATCGCCGCGACGCCGAGGATGTTGCGGGCCTGCGCGACGCCTTCGGCGTCGCCGGCCTGCTCGGTGAGGCGCAGGCACTCCCCGCCGAGTCGGGCGGCGGTGGCGGTGTCGTCCTGGGTGGCGGCCAGTACCGCCGCCGGATAGAGCAGTCGGCGGCGGTGCTCCACGGCCAACCCGGCAGGGGCGGAGAGCAGCCGGTCGAGCCACTGTCGGCCGTCACGGATCTGGTTGCCGTTGCGCCAGTACCGCCACAACCCGAGGCACAGCCGAGTCGCGGTGGCCAGGTCGTCGGTGGCGAGTGCATGCTCCAGCGCGGCCCGCAGGTCCGGGTATTCCTGGTCGAGCTCGTCGGCCCAGCGGCTCTGCTCCGGCCCGGCCATTCCGGCGGCCGCCCGGTCCGCCAGCCCGGCGCAGTACGTCAGATGGTTGCGCAGCTGCCGGGCCCGCTGCCCGGCGGTGCACAGTTGCCGGGCCCGGGTCTGGATGGTGTTCAGCATCGCGTACCGGCGGGTGCCGGACCGCCCGGTCACCGCCACCACCAGGCTCTTGCGGACCAACGCCTCCAACGCTTCGGCGACGTCGTCGACGGCCGAGGACCCGGCGCCGGCCACCGGCCCTGCCCCGGCCACCGGCCCCAGCCCGGCGACGGCGGCCACGGCAGCTGCCGTCGGCTCGGCGGTGAAGACGGCCGCCGCGGTGAAGACGTCCCGGTGCGCGGGCTCCAGCAGGCCGAAACTCCAGTCGACGGTGCCGTGCAGGGTCCGCTGGCGGGCCGGCCGGTCGCGTGGCCCGGGGCCGAGCAGGTCCAGATGCGGGCCGAGCCGGTCCAGCAGCGCCGCCGGGCTCAACTGGTCGGTACGCGCGGCGGCCAGCTCGATCGCCAGCGGCAGGCCGTCCAGCCTGCGGCACAGCTCGGCGACCGCCGGTAGAGCGTCGGCGGTCAGTCTGAAGTCCGCGTCGGCCGTCCGGGCGAGCTGGTCGAACAGGGCGATCGCCGGATGCTGCGCCACCGCGCGGGCGGCGGCCGACGCCCCGCGCGGCAGGTCGTCGAGCCGGGGCAGCGGCAGCGGCGGCACCCGGTAGACCTGTTCGCCGTAGATACCCAGCGGCTCCCGGCTGGTGGCCAGCACCCGAACGCGACCGGCGGCGGCCAGCAGCTGACCCAACGGCGGGCCGGCGGCCAGCGCCTGTTCCAGGTTGTCCAGCACCAGCAGCAACTCGGTGTCCGCGATGTGGTCGACCACCGCGTCCAGCACCGCCTGTCCGGCACGCACCGGCACGTCCAGCGCGGCGGCGACCGCGGTGAGCACCTCCGTCGCGGTGCGGCTGGCGGCCAGCGCCACGAAGCACACCCCGTCGTCGAACCGGGGCGCGAGGCCGGCGGCCACCGACAGCGACAGCCGGGTCTTGCCGATCCCGCCGGCCCCGACGAGAGTGACCAGCCGGCTGGTCGCAAGTAGCGCGTCGATCCGGGCGACGTCGCGGTCCCGGCCGATCAGCGGGGTCAGCGGGGCCGGCAGCCGCACCCGGCGCCGTGGCCGGCCGAGCAGGTCCGGGCTCAACGTCCAGCCGCCGGTGCCGGAACCGACCAGACCACGGCGGCCACGCACCCGGTCGAGCTCCCGGTCGGCGGCGGCCGGTAGCCCACCGGTCTGCCGGACGAACCAGTTCACCAGGGTCCGGCTGGGCTCGCCGCGCAGCGCGGTCCGCAACCAGATCCGGGTCGTCGCCGGCGACCACGGGGTCAGCTCGATCTGCTCCAGCTCCGGCAGGTGCACCCCACCCGGACCGACACCGGGCAGCGGACCGGGACCGGTCACCGTGACCGGTTCGCCGGCACCGACGGGTCCGGGCGGCCGGGCCGGCCGGGCCGTTTCGGTGCTGGCCTGCACCAGCCCGAGCACGGCGGGCAGCAGACTCGGGCGGGACCAGACGCGCAGCAACTGTGGGACCCGGTCGACGGCGGCGAGGTCGGCGATCAGCAGAACCTGGTCGGCGAAGACCGGCAGCGGCAGCGGCTCCGGCTCGGGTGGCACCGTGACCACGGCGAACCCGCGCAACGCGGCCAGCCGGGCGGTCTCGGCGAGGAAACGGGTGTGCCCGGCACCGCGCTGCCCGTGGATTCGGGCCGAGCCACGGCCGGTCACCTGCAGCCGGGTCAGGAACTCGTGGGTACGGCGCAGCGCCTCGTCGCGTTCCCACAGCCGGGATCCGGTGTCGTCGGCGATTTCCACGTCGTCGGCGACCGCGCTGTCGCGCCCCCGCCGTTTGGCGAGGTAGTTGCGTCGGTCGGCGTGGTCCAGCAGGTGCTCGGCGGTGGTGCCGTCGGCGGGTGCGGTCGCCACCCCGAGGCTGACCGTCAGATGCAGCGGCGGGTCGCCGGAGAACTCGGTGTTGCGGATCCGTTCGGTCAGCCGCAGGGCGAGCCGGACCGCCTCGGTGCGTCCGGTCTGCGGCAGTACGACGACGAACTCGTCGCCGCCGTACCGGAACAGCACGTCCTGCGGCCGGCAGGTGGCGCGGACCCGCTCGGCGAGCTGGCGGAGCACCCGGTCGCCACGCAGGTGGCCGTAGACGTCGTTGACGGTCTTGAAGAAGTCGACGTCGAACAGGAACACCCCACAGGGGTGCCCCGCCCGGCTCAACTGGCGTCTGAGGAATGGCTCAAGGGATGCGCGCTGACGGGCTCCCGTGACCGGATCGGTCGCCGCCACGTCGTACGTCTCACCGCCCTCGTCACCACCGGCGTGCCGGGTCACCGGACCCGCCTGCCGCGACCTGGTGGGCCGACGGGCGTGTCGGCATGGTTAACGGGTGCCCTCTGTGTACGGCACCACCGAATTGGATGCTATCCGTCAGTCACCGGGCATGGGAGTCCACCGGCCCGACGCACGTCCTGCACGATAGGAGGATGTTCGTTCTCACCCGAGAGGTTTCTGCTACGTAACATGTCCACCGTGGTGCCGGGGACGCGTCCCTATCGGATGGACCCACCGGTAGCCATGATCTTGTTATTCGTCAGGAGGATCGCACCGGTGCCGACGATAAGCGCTGTACGCGAACAGCGCGGATACCGAAAACAAATCGCTGCACTGTCGACGGTCGTGGTGCTCGCCGCCACCGTGGCCGGCGGGCCGGCGGCGCGGCCGGACGGCGCACCGGCCGGCGGGCCGGACGGCGTACCAGCCGGGGGCTTCGCCAGCCTGTGGAACGGCTCCCCCGGCATCGGCCAGGGCACCTCGCTGGCCGACGTGCGCAGCATCGTCGGTGCGAACACCCCGGCGACGGCGGCGCTGGACGGCACCGGGATCGGCATTGCGATGATCGACACCGGGGTGGTACCGGTCCCCGGCCTACCGGCGAACCGGCTGGTCAACGGCCCGGACCTGTCCTTCGAGTCCCAGGCGACGAATCTGCGCTGGCTCGACACCTACGGGCACGGCACCCACCTCGCCGGCGTACTGATCGGCGACGATCCGACCAGCGGCGCGCGCGGGCTGGCGCCGAAGGCGAAACTGACCTCGGTCAAGGTCGGTACGGCCAACGGCGCGGTCGACGTCTCACAGGTCATCGCGGCGGTCGACTGGGTCGTCGCCAACCGCAACCACGACCCCACCCATCCGATCCGGGTACTGAACCTGGCGTACGGCTCCGCCGGCAACCCGGCCTTCTGGACCGATCCGCTGCACTTCGCCGTCGAACAGGCATGGCACGCCGGGATCGTGGTCGTGGCGGCCGCCGGCAACGACGGCAACGGGTTCGGTCGGCTGGACAATCCGGCGACCAACCCGTACGTCATCACGGTCGGCGCCAGTCTGACCAAGGGCACGCTGACCACCGCCGACGACGAGCTCGCGCCGTTCACCAACCTGGCCACCGCCGGCCGGCAACTGGATCTGCTGGCCCCCGGCGAATCGGTACTGTCGCTGCGCAACCCAGGCTCCAACGTCGACAACCATTATCCCGGCGCCCGGGTCGGCAGCACCCTGTTCCGGGGCACCGGCACCTCGCAGGCGGTCGCGGTCACCTCGGCCGTCGCCGCGCTGCTGCTGCAGGCCAAGCCGTGGCTCACCGCCGACGAGGTCAAACAGGTACTGGTGGAGAGCGGTACCTTTTTGCCCACCGGCGGGGGCGCGAACCTCGGCCTACGCAGCATCAACCTGAACGCGGCGCTGGCCTACACCCCGGTGTGGCAGCCGCAGCAGTGGACCAGGTCCGACGGCCACGGCCCGATCGACGCGTCCCGGGGCACCAGCAGAGTGGTCCGCAACAACGTGACACTGCAGGGCGAGCAGAGCATCTTCGGCCCGTTCAGCAGCCCGGCCTGGGCCAGCCAGTCCGCGGCCCGGACCGCCTGGACCGGCGGCGTCTGGCTGGGCCACCGGATGGCCGCGGACGGCTGGACCGGCACCTCCTGGGCCAGTCGCACCTGGGGTGGCGCGGTCTGGACCTCGCCGTCCTGGGACGGCTCCGGATCCTGGGTGGACCCCGCCTGGTCCAGCCACTTCTGGTCCACCGGATCGTGGACGCCGGGCGACTGGGGCTCGCACTTCTGGTCCACCGACAGCTGGGCCAACGCCTGCTGGTGCTGACCGGGCCGAATAGCTGACCGGGTCGCGTACCGGGTCAGTCAGGATCGCCGCGGCGCAGACGCTTCGTCTGCGCCCGGCGCTTCTTGTCGCTGATCCGCCGTTCCTTCGCCGCCCGGGACGGCCGGGTCGGCCGACGCGGCGGCGCCGGCGGCGCGATCGCCTCGCGCAGCAGTGCGGACAACCGGTCCCGGGCCGCGGCCCGGTTCGCCAACTGGTTGCGGTGCTCGCTGGCGGTGACCGTCAGCACCCCGCCGACCAGCCGGTTGGCCAGCCGCTGCACCGCCCGCTGGCGCAGCCACGGCGGCAGCGCGGCCGAGCCGGCGACGTCGAACGACAGCTCGACCCGCGAGTCCGCCGTGTTGACGCCCTGGCCGCCGGGTCCGGACGAACGGGAGAACCGCTCGGTCAACTCGCCCGCCGGGATCACCACCGAGTCGGTGACCCGCATCTCGCCTGCCGCCATCATCCGACAGTACCGCCGCCCTCGGCGCCGACCACCTGGGCGGTGGTCAGCCGCCCCGCCGGATGATCTCGTCGGCCGTCTGCTCGGCCCGGTGGATCGGGATGGCGAAGCCGATGCCGATCGACCCGACACCCTCCAACGTGGCGATGGCGGTGTTCACCCCGATCACCTCGCCGTCGACGTTGACCAGCGGTCCGCCCGAGTTGCCAGGGTTGATCGACGCGTCGGTCTGCACCGCGGTCTGCCGCCCGCCGTTGCCGAGCATCACCTCACGGTCCAGGGCGCTGACGATCCCGGCGGTGACCGTGCCGGACAGGCCGAGCGGGGAGCCGACCGCCAGGACCGACTCTCCGACCTGGGTGGCGCCGGGCTGGGCCAGGGCCAGCGGACGAAGACCGGCGGACGACGGCACCCGCAGCACCGCGATGTCGCTGCCCGGGTCCCGGCCGACCACCTCGGCGACGAGCCGCCGACCGTCCTGGGCGACGACGCTGACCTGGTGGCCGTTGAGCGGAGTCCCCGGTTCGCTGTCGCCGTCCAGGATGTGGTCGTTGGTGATGATGTGATGCTGGTCGTCGATCGCGAAGCCGGACCCACCGGAGATCATGCTGCCCCGTTCGACCTGGACCGACACCACGCCGGGCAGCACCTTTGCCGCCGCCGCCACCAGATCCGGCGACACCCCGGGGGTGGCCGACGGCGACGGCAAAGTCGCCGGCTGTCCCGCGTCGCCGCCCCAGCCGGCGACCACCGCGCCGGCCAGCCCGCCGGACGCCGCCGACAGGGTGAGCACCGCGGCAACGGTCAGCAGCCGGCGACGCCACCGTCGCGGCGGGGTCGGTGCCGGCGGTACGGCGGAGCCGTCCAGCCCCGGCCAACGGTCCGCGTCCGGCGAGACGAACCACGGGCCACGCGGCTCGCCCAACCCGGTAGGCACAGTCATCGGGCTCCTCCTCCACAGGTCCAGGTCGGGTCTGGCGCGGGGGGTGACGCGGGTCGGGCGCGGGTCAGGGCAGCCGGGAGAACCACAACAGCGAGGTCCCGGCGGCGGCCACGGCGAGCAGTAGCCCGAATCCGATGAACCGGGCCGACACGTCGGCCAGCTCCAGCCGGTAGCCGACCGAGGTGCCGATGTCGGCGTAGACCGCGCTCAACTGGCTGCTGCTGGCCGCCTCGTGGTAGGCGCCGCCGGTCAACTCGGCCACCGCTTCGAGGTTCTCGCCGTCCACCGGCACCCGCAGCGGCCGGCCGCCGCCGTAGTCGATGTATCCGGCGGCGGTCCCGACCGAAATGGTGTCGATCGGGATCCCGGCCTCCACCGCCTCGGCCGCCGCCGACTCCGGCGACCGCCCGGAGGTGTTCGCCCCGTCGGACAGCAGCACGATCCGGGCCGGCGGGACCTCCTCGGCCGCCTGCGCGTCCAGCGACCGGATCGCCTCCAACGACGTCTTGATCGCCTCGCCGATGGCGGTGCCCTGGGCCCCGGTGATCCCCTCGGCGAGCCGGTCGATGCCGGCGCCCAGCGCCTCCCGGTCGGTGCCCGGCCCGACCAGCACAGAGGCGTTGCCGGCGAACGCCACCAGGCCGACGTTGAACTGCGCCGGCAGGTCGTCGACGAACTCGTGCGCCGACCGTTTGGCCGCGCTCAGCCGGTCCGGTCGTACGTCGTTGGCCAGCATCGAGGTGGACACGTCCACCGCCACCATCACCGTGGCCCGTTCCCGGGGCACCCGGACCTCGTCCATCGGCCGGGCGAACCCGGCCACCAGCAGCGCCAGCATCGCCAGGAACAGCCCGGCCGGCAGATGCCGACGCCAGGCCGGACGCTGCGGTGCCACCCGGTCCAGCAGCCGCAGGTTGGTGAACCGGACCGCGTACCGGGCACCGCGCCGTTGCATCAGCAGGTAACCGCCGGCCAGCGCGGCAACCGCGGCGAGCAGCCACAGCCGCTCCGGGGACTGCCAGGTCATCAGAGTCCTCCTGCCGGTACCGGGGCGGGACGGGCCGGTGGGCAGCCGGCCAGTTGCCGTTGGCGGTGCACGTGCCGGACGATGTCGGCCACCCAGTCCCGGTCGGTGCGCAGCGCCAGATGGGCCGCGCCGGCCCGGCGGATCGCCCCGGCCACCTGGCCACGCTGTTCGGCGGCGGCCTCGGCGTACCGTCGCCGCAGGTCCTGGCTGGCGGTGCTGATCTCCCGGCGGCGGCCGGTCTCCGGGTCCTCGACGGTGATCACCCCGACGTCGGGCAGGTCGAGTTCCCGGGGGTCGGTCACCTCGATCGCCAGCACCTGGTGCCCGGCGGCGAGCCGGCGCAGCGACCGTTCCCAGTCCGGCCGGCCGGCCGGGTCGTCCGGCAGTCCGTCGAGGAAGTCGGAGACCACCACCGCCAACCCGCGCCGGGTGGCCGCCCGCCGGATCCCGTCGATCCCGTCGGCCAGCGGCGGCGGCGCGTCCCGGCCGGACCCGCCGGCCGGTACCCGGGGCGCCGCGAGCAGCGCACGGAGCAGATGCAGCAGATGGTCCCGGCCGGTCCGGGCCGGAAACCGGCGAACGCCGCCCGCCCCGATCAGCTGCGCCCCGACCGCGTTGCCGGTGCCGGCGGTCAGGAAGCCGACCGCGGCGACCGCCGCCACCGCCAGTTCCCGCTTCTCCAGCTCGCCGGTGCCGAAGTCCATGCTGGCCGTCCCGTCGACCAGCAGCCAGCAGGTCAGCTCCCGGTCGGCGTCGACCTCGCGGACGTGCGGCACGGTGGTCCGGGCGGTGACCGCCCAGTCCATCCGGCGTACCTCGTCCTCACCGGGCCGGTACTCCCGGCTGCCGGCGGGTTCGCTGCCGGCACCGGGCAGCAGACCCAGGTGCTGGCCGTGCAGCAGGCCGTCGAGCCGCCGGGTGACGGTCAGCTCCAGCCGGCGCAGCGTCTCCGGTGGGGTCAGCTCCGGCAGGGTGGCCGGGCCGAGCGGGCCGTCGCCGGTCACGCGACAGCCGCCAGTCCGGGTCGCTGGTCGTGGGCCGGCGCGATCCGCGGCGGCGGGACCACCTGGATCAGCCGGCGGACGATCGACCCGGCGTCGACGCCGTCCGCGACCGCGTCGAAGGAGAGCACCAGCCGGTGGGCGAGCACGTCGGTGGCGAGTTCCCGGACGTCCTCGGGCAGCACGTAGTCGCGGCCGCGCAGCAACGCCAGGCCCCGGGCGGCGGCGACCAGGCCGAGGGTGGCGCGCGGGCTGGCACCGTACGCCAGCAGCCCGGTCAGCTCCGGCAGCCCGAACAGTTGCGGGCGGCGGGTGGCCAGCACCAGCCGGACGATGTACTCGGCGAGCGCGTGGTGGACGAACACCTCCCGGGCCTGCTGCTGCATGGCGCACAGGGTGGCCGCGTCCAGCACCTGGCGGGGCTGCGGACGGTCCACCCCCATCCGGTAGAGGATGCCGAGCTCCTCCTCGTCGGTCGGGTAGTCGACCACGACCTTCATCAGGAACCGGTCCCGTTGCGCCTCCGGAAGCTGGTAGACCCCCTCGGACTCGATCGGGTTCTGGGTGGCCAGCACCAGGAACGGGTCCGGCACCGGGTAGCTGCGGCCGCCGATCGAGACCTGCCGCTCGGCCATCGCCTCGAGCAGCGCCGACTGCACCTTGGCCGGCGCCCGGTTGATCTCGTCGGCGAGCACCAGGTTGGCCATCACCGGTCCGAGCTCGACGTCGAACGACTCGGTCGACGCCCGGTAGATCCGGGTGCCGACGATGTCGGAGGGCACCAGGTCGGGGGTGAACTGGATCCGGGAGAAGCTGCCGCCGACGGCGACCGCGAGGGTCTGCGCCGCGAGGGTCTTGGCGATCCCCGGTACGCCCTCCAGCAGGCAGTGTCCGTTGGCGAGCAACGCGGTGAGCAGCCGCTCGACCAGCCGGTCCTGCCCGACGATCACCCGTTTGACCTCGAACAGCGCCTGCTCCAGCGCGGCCGCGGCCGGAGTGGCGTCGGCTGGCTGTTCCGTACTGACTTGTGGCTCGGTCGTCGTCATCGCACCGTCCTTGACGCTGGTCGCCAATCGCCGGTCGGCCCCGCGGTGCGGGGCCACTGCGGCGCCGGCCGGGGGGTGCCCCGGATCGGGCCGTTCTAACGCCGGGATCCGTCTCCGACCGGGTGATTGACCGGCCGGGGTGGTACGACCGACACCGCACCGGGGTGGCACGACCGATACCGGACACACCGGATACCGTTCCGGCGTGACCGCGCCACAGACCAGTTCCACCCCGCAGCCCCCGGCCAGCACCCGGCGCCGGCCGGCCGGTTGGCTGGTGTGGCCGCTGGTGCTGCCGGGGCTGCTCTGGGCGGTGCTGCGGCTGGCCGGCTGGGAGTACGGCCCGCTGGTGCAGCTGCTCGCGTTCACCCCGTACGTGGCGGCCTGGACGGTTGTCCCGCTGGCGGTGGCGGTCTGGTCCCGGCGGTGGTGGGCCAGCGGCGCCGCGCTGCTGGCGGTGGTGCTGCTCGCCGTCGCGGTGCTGCCCCGGGCGGTGCCGGACGGCGACCGGACCGCGACCGCCGCCGACGGGGTCACGGTCCGGGTCGCCACGGCGAACCTGCTGGCCGGGGCGGCGGACCTGACGGTGCTGATGGAGTTGCTGCGCCGGGAGCGGGTGGACGTGCTGGCGATGCAGGAGTTCACTCCGACCGCCGAGGCCGAGCTGGACCGGCTCGGCGTCGGTGACCTGTTGCCGTACCGCCGGGCCGATCCGGAGGTGGGGACCACCGGGTCGGCGGTCTACGCGCGCTGGCCGGTCACCGACGACGGGGTGCGGCGCAACCTGGGCGGCTTCGCCCAGTCGTACGGCACGGTCCGCCCGCCGGGCAGCGGGCCGGTGCTGGTCGAGTCGGCGCACCCGATGGCACCGTTCGCGCTGCACACCCTGCCGTCGTGGCGGGCCGACCTGGCCGGGCAGCCCCATCCCGACCCGCAGGGCCCGCCACGAATCCTGGCCGGTGACTTCAACGCCACCCTGGACCACGCGGCGCTGCGCCGGCTGATCGCCACCGGCTACGTCGACGCCGCCGACGCGACCGGCGACGGGCTGGTCGGCACCTGGGGGCCGTACAGCGGTAGCCCGATCCCGCCGGTGACGCTGGACCGGGTGCTGGTGGACGACCGGATCGGGGTGCGGTCGGTGACCGTGCACCGGGTGCCCGGCAGCGACCACCGGATGGTCGTCGCCGGGCTGGTGCTGCCGGCCGCTTGACCCGGACCGCCCGCCCGGGGCCAGGGCAGGTCACCGGTGGCCCCGGGCCGGGCAGGTCAGACGCCGGTGGTGGTCCGGCTGCGGGCCAGTCCGTAGGTGAGCGCGTCGACCAGGGCGTGCCAGCTGGCCTCGACCACGTTCTCGTGCACCCCGACGGTGGTCCAGTCCCGGGCGTTGCCGTCGACCGTCTCCACCAGCACCCGGGTGATCGCTCCGGTGCCCTGGCTGCCTTCCAGGATCCGCACCTTGTAGTCGGCCAACCGGAAGTCGGCCAGGTCCGGGTAGTGGCTGCGCAGCGCCACCCGCAACGCCTCGTCGAGGGCGTTGACCGGGCCGTTGCCCTCGGCGGTGGCGATCACCCGCTCGCCGCGGACCCGGACCTTGACGGTGGCCTCGGAGACCACCGCGCCGTCCTCGCGGTGCTCCACCAGCACCCGGTAGGACTCCAGGGCGAACGGCCGGGTGGTGACGGCACCGGTGTCGGCCGCCAACTCGGAGCGGACCAGCAGCTCGAACGAGGCGTCGGCGGCTTCGAAGGACCAGCCGCCGGCCTCCAGCTCCTTGACCCGCTTGGTGACCCGGGACAGCGCGTCCGGATGGCCGGCCAGGTCGACACCGAGTTCACGGCTCTTCAACTCGATGCTGGCCCGGCCGGCCATCTCGGTCACCAGGATCCGCATGTCGTTGCCGACGACCGACGGGTCGACGTGGTTGTACAGCAACGGATCCACTTTGATCGCACTCGCGTGCAGCCCCGCCTTGTGGGCGAAGGCGGCGGCCCCGACGTAGGCCTGGTGGGTGTCGGGGGCGATGTTGGCGATCTCGGCGATGGCGTGCGAGACGCGCACCATCTGTTCCAGGCAGCCGTCCGGTAGGACCGGCAGCCCGAGCTTGAGTTGCAGGTTGGCGACGACGGCGAACAGATCGGCGTTGCCGGGGCGTTCGCCGTACCCGTTGGCGGTGCCCTGGAAGTGCCGGACGCCGGCCTCGACGGCGGCGATGGTGTTGGCCACCGCGCAGGAGGTGTCGTTCTGGCAGTGGATGCCGAGCCGGTCGGCGCTCAGCCCGGTCCGGTCGAGAAGGTCGGCGATCGCCGCGCCGATCTGCGACGGCAGCATCCCGCCGTTGGTGTCGCACATCACCACGACCTCGGCGCCGGCGGCGGCCGCCGCACTGACCACCGAGGCGGTGTACGCCGGGTCGTGCCGGAAGCCGTCGAAGAAGTGTTCGCAGTCGAGGAAGACCCGCCGGCCCTCGGCGACGAAGTGCGCGACCGTGTCGGTGACCATCGCCAGGTTCTCCGCGCCGGTGGTGCGCAGCGCCCGCTCGACGTGCCGGATGTCGGACTTGGCGACCAGGCAGACCGCTGGCGTCTCGGCGTCGAGCAGGGCCCGTACCTGTGGGTCGTCGGCGACCTTGACGCCGGCCTTGCGGGTGGCACCGAACGCGACGAGTACGGCGTGCCGCAGGTCGAGTTCGGTGCGGGCTCTGCGGAAGAACTCGGTGTCCTTCGGCATCGCACCGGGCCAGCCGCCCTCGATGAAGCCGACGCCGAAGTCGTCCAGCAGCCGCGCGACGGCGAGTTTGTCGACCACCGAGTAGCTGATGCCCTCACGCTGCGCACCGTCGCGCAGAGTCGTGTCATAGACCTGGAAAGTCATCTCGATCCTTTCGACGGACGTCCCGTACCACCCGCTGCTCGCGCCGGGCCGTCCTCACCCGCTCGTCCGGCCGACCTCGTACGGCCAACAAAAAGACCCCCCGCGGATGCGGGAGGTCTGCGCGCTCGGCGGACGGTTGCCGGGCGCGCTAGCTGCCAATAATGAGTACGAGGCGAGTCACGCAGGGTACTTTGCCACCGACCGCGCCCGGACCGGTAGTCGAATCCACATCGCGGGACAGCGGGATCGTCCGAGGTCAGGTGTACCGATCGAGCGCCATGGGTATTCCTGGAACGACGCAGTCAGTTCCGCCGAGCGAAGGAGTGACCTCCGATGGACAGGCTCGATCCGCAACACACCGCGCTGACGGGGCCGGCCGGTGGTCAGGGCGACGTCGTGGGCGGTACCCCGGCCGGCACGTTCGACCCGTGGCGCTACCGCGACGACGCGGGGGTCGACGGCGCCAACCTGGCCGGCTACCACGTCGAGGCGACCGACGGCGGCATCGGCAAGATCGACTCCGCCACCGAGGAGGTGGACGGCAGCCATCTGGTGGTCGACACCGGGCCGTGGATCTTCGGCCGGAAGGTGATGCTGCCGGCCGGGGTGGTCAACCACGTCGACCACGACGCGCAGAAGGTCTATGTCGACCGCGACAAGGGCCAGATCAAGGACGCCCCCGAGTACGACGAGACCAGCGCGTCGGATCCGGCGTACCGCGACAAGCTGAGCGCCTACTACGGCGGTGCCACCGGCACCCCGGTCCCGCCGATGGCGCCGGGCCGGATCATCTGACCCGGTGACGACCCACCTGGTGCGGGTGGCCGGTGCCACGTGGCGCCGGCCACCCGCACCGTTTACCGGTGTCGGCCCGGCTGGCTACCGTAGAACGATGACTGCCGCCGCCACCCGCTCGTTGGCCTTCGCGACCATGTTCAACTTCCGTGACATCGGGGGCTACCCGGGGCTCGACGGCCGCACGGTCCGCTGGCAACGGGTCTACCGGGCCGACTCGCCGCACCGGCTCGACGGCGACGACGCGGCGGCGTTCGACGCGCTCGGCGTACGGACCGTGATCGACCTGCGCCGGCCGCACGAGGTCGAGACGTTCGGGCGAATCCCCCCGGCGGACGGCTTCGATTACCACAACATCCACCTGCGGCACCAGGACTGGGGCGAGATCCCCTACCAGCCGGAGCAGGGTGCCGCCCGCTACCTGGCTGACCGCTACCACGATCTGACCGAACAGGCCGCGGACGGTTTCGTTGCGGCGATCTCACTGCTGGCCGAGGCGCGGACCGCACCGGCGGTGGTGCACTGCATGGCAGGCAAGGACCGCACCGGGCTGGTCTGCGCGATGACGCTGTCCCTGCTCGGGGTCCGGGATTCGGTGATCGCCGAGGACTACGCGTTGAGCAACGCCGGCAGTGAACGGCTGCTCGCCTGGCTGCGTACCCAGGCCGGCAACGACCATCTGGTGCCGGTGCCGTTCTTCTCCTGCCCGGCCGAGGCGATGCAGACGTTCCTCACCGAGCTGCGGCAGCGGCACGGCTCGGTCGAGGGGTACCTGCGCACCGCCGGGCTGTCCGCAGACCGGATCACCGAGCTGCGCGCCCATCTGTTGACGCAGTGACCTGGGCCGGGTCGACGTGGTGACCCGGGCCGGGCCCGGGTCACCACGTCACGGCACTGGTCAGAACACCCGGTGCACCCAGCCGTCCGGGTCGGTGCCCCGGCCCCGCTGCAGGTCAACCAGGCTCTGCCGCAGCGCCATGGTGACCTCCCCGGGCCCACCGTCGGCGACGGTGAACTCGCCGTCGGCCGAGCGGACCCGGCCGATCGGGGTGATCACTGCGGCGGTGCCACAGGCGAACGCCTCACGCAGTCGGCCGCTGGCCGCGTCGGCCTGCCACTGGGCCAGGCTGACCGGCTGTTCCACGACCTGGTGACCGGCCCGGCGGGCCAGGGTGATCACCGACTCGCGGGTGATGCCCGGCAGGATCGCGCCGGTCAGCGGCGGGGTGACCAGCGAACCGTCGTCGTAGACGAAGAAGACGTTCATGCCGCCGAGTTCGTCGACGTACTGCCGTTGCACCGCGTCGAGGAAGACCACCTGGTCGCAGCCGTGCTCGATCGCCTCCGCCTGGGCCACCAGTGAGGCGGCGTAGTTACCCCCGCACTTCGCGGCTCCGGTGCCACCCGGCGCGGCCCGGGTGTAGACCGACGACGCCCAGACCGTCACCGGTTTGACCCCACCGGAGAAGTAGGAGCCGACCGGTGAGGCGATCACCGCGTAGAGGTATTCGCGGGCCGGCCGGACACCGAGGAAGACCTCACTGGCGAACATGAACGGTCGCAGGTAGAGGCTGCCGTCATCGCCGGCTGGAATCCACTGTCGATCAATTGTGATCAGGTGCCGCAACGAGTCGAGGAAGACCTGCTCCGGCAGGGCTGGCATGGCCATCCGGGCACCGGAGGCAATGAACCTCGCCGCGTTGGCGTCCGGCCGGAACAGGGTCACTCCCCCGTCCGCCGCGTGGTAGGCCTTGAGTCCTTCGAAGATCTCCTGGGCGTAGTGCAGCACCGCGGTCGCCGGATCCATCGGGATCGGCGCCCGTGGCTCCACCCGGGCGTCGTACCAGCCCTTGCCCTCGGCGTACCGGACGGTGACCATGTGGTCGGTGAAGATCTGACCGAACCCGGGATTGGCCAGCAGCGCGGCGCGTTCCGCGTCGGCTACCGGGTGTGGATTCGGACGGATCTCGAATTCGAGTTTGTCACCGCCGATCATCGGGCTGACCTCCATGGCGAGAAAGCGACGAAGCTGTGTGTCATGCAACTTACCCCGAACGTTCGTTCAGCGGGAACCGGCGCGGCGGCCGGTAAGTCCGCCACCTGGTGATTGGCCGTCGGCAGTGGTGCCCACGGCGAAGGTACGGTCGGTACGCCAACCGGCACCGGGCAGACGAATCGAGCTGCGCAGCTTTGCGTAGTCGACGGTGCTGTACCGGACTGACGGCTTGGCGGCGACGGGCGCGGACCTGGGCCCGCCGACACGCGTGGTGTGGGCGGACTCCGGTCGGCGCGGTCGGCGCGCGGTGCGGCCCCGGCAAGGGTCGCCCGGCGCGGTACGCGGGTCGACCGGTTGGGCTCAGCCCACGGCGTGGGCGGCCAGCCGATCGCCGATCTCGGCGGTACGCAGCGCGGCTCCCGGAGTGCGGGAGGCCAGCTCGGCCGCGACCGCCCTGGCTACTCGCTCGGCCGACTCAGGGTGACCGAGGTGGTCGAGCAGCAGCGACGCGGAGAGCACGGCAGCCACCGGGTCCGCGACGCCCTTGCCGGCGATGTCCGGCGCGGAGCCGTGTACCGGTTCGAACATCGACGGGTAGCGGCGTTCCGGGTTGATGCAGCCGCTGGCCGCCAGCCCGATGCCGCCGGTCACCGCAGCGGCGATGTCGGTCAGGATGTCACCGAACAGGTTGTCGGTGACCACCACGTCGTACCGCTGGGGCTGGGTGACCATGAACATGGCCGCGGCGTCGACGTGCTGGTACTCGGTCTCGATGTCCGGGAAGTCGGCCTTGACGGCGGCGAAGGTCCGCGACCACAGCGACCCGGCGTGGGTCAGCACGTTGGTCTTGTGCACCAGGGTGACCTTGCGCCGCTCCCGGCGGGCAGCGCGGGTGAAGGCGTCCCGGATCACCCGCTCCACCCCGTGCCGGGTGTTGAGGCTCTCCTCGGTGGCGACCTCGGCGGGGGTGTCGCGGTGCATCGTGCCGCCGGCGCCGGTGTAGAGGCCCTCGGTGCCCTCGCGGACCACGACGAAGTCGATCTCGCCCGGCTTGACGCCGCCGAGCGGACTCGCCGTGCCGGGCCAGAGCCGGGACGGACGCAGGTTGACGTACTGGTCGAAGGCGAACCGCAGCTTGAGCAGCAGGCCACGCTCCAACACCCCGGGCGGGACGCTGGGGTCGCCGACCGCACCGAGCAGGATGGCGTCGTGATCGGCGAGTTCGTCCAGCACCGAGTCGGGCAGCACCTCGCCGGTGCGGTGGTAGCGGGCGGCGCCGAGGTCGTACTCGGTCGCCTCGACGCCGGGCAGCACCGCGTCGATGACCTTCCGGGCCTGCGCGGTCACCTCGGATCCGATGCCGTCGCCGGCCACGACCGCGATCCGCGCCATCGCCACGTCAACTCCCTCGTCTGCTCCGTCGACCGCCTAGCGAACGTTAAGCGATCATCCCGGAAATCGGTACGTCGGTCCCAGAATACGGACGTTACTCGCTGGTCGCGGCGTCCCGCGCCGCCCAGGGAGCACACAGCCGGGCTTAACACCATACTTACCTCGGACGGCTACTGTAGGTGAAGACCGGATCCGGGCACCGGCGAAGGAGAATCGACGATGCTGGCGTACCGCGCCGCCCAGCCGGAACCGCCCGATCTGCGGATCGGTCCGACGCCGGGAGCCGGCACCCCGACCGGGCCGTCCGGCACCGCCGCGCCGGCCGACGACAACCGCCCGGCCGGCCAGCTGGTCGCCCGGCACACCGTCGCCACGTCCACCACCGAGTACCAGCTCGTTCTGGTAGGCAGCGAACGGATCGGCCGGCGTGGGCTGAGCGAGGCGATCGGCGACGCGGTCGCGGAGCTGCGCGCGATCGACGTGACGTACAGTCCGCTGCGGCCGAACAGCCTGGTCTCGCTGCTGCGCCGGGGTGAGGTCGCGGCCGAGGTCTACCCGCCGCTGGCCGACATCGTGCACCGGTGCGAGGCGATGCGGGTCGCCACCGAGGGCTGGTTCGACCCGTGGGCGGTGCCCGGCGGGTTCGACCCGGCCGGCATGATCAAGGGCTGGGCCATCGAGCGGGCCGCTGGTCGGTTGCGCGCCGCCGGGATCACCGACTACGCCGTGGTCAGCGGCGGTGATCTGGTGGTACGCGGACGCGCCCCGCACGGCGGACCGTGGCGGATCGCCCTGCAGCAGCCGCGGTCCGCAGACGCCGGCGACGGCCCGGCCGGCGCCACGCCGGGCAGCCAGCCGACCACCGTGACCATGGTGGACGGAGCGATCGGGACCAGTGGACTGACCGCCGGCAGCCGAAAGGTCGTCGACCCGCACACCGGGGCCGTGGTGGAGCGGGACAGCGCCGCCATGGTGATCGGCGCGGACCTCACGGTGGCCGACGGCTACGCGACCGCGCTGTTCGCCGCCGGACCCGCCGGCCGCGACTGGTTTCCCACAGTGGACGGATACCACGTGCTGGACCTGGTCGGCGAGAGACGATCGACCCCTGGCGCGGCCCACCCCCGTGATCTCGGCAAATGACCACGGGAGCGGGCCGGCGACACGTGCGCTCAGCTCGCGCACCGGGGGTGCAGTCACCTAAGAGACCACGGCCCGGCCGGAACGTCACCCGAAGACGCGACCGGCGCCGGAGCAACTCCTGAGCAACCGCACCGCCACGCTATCGATTCCGCACAACCGGGCGCAAGGTTCCAATTCCTCTGACATTGCTTGTCGGCCACGGCACTGGGTGGAATGATCCCCCTGATGGATGGCACGCTGTGCGGCGTGACATTCGATCTAGTCGTATGGGCGTTGGACGATCAGTCCACCTCGGCGGACGTACACGCCGCACACGAACTGTGCCGGCAGGGTGAGCACGCCGACGGTGCGACCGACCGCCGGATCACGTCCTTCCACGCCGCGCTGACCGCCAGTTACCCGGATCAAGGTGCCGCTTCCACCACAGAAGACTGTCCCTGGGCAAAGGTCCCATTACATACCGCAACCGACCACGTCGAGATGAACCTGCGTCAGACCTGCGCCGACGAGGTGCTGCTCACCATCGAACGGCTGGCTCAGGAACACGATCTGCTGCTGCTCGATCCGCAGGACGGCTCGGTCTATCCGCCGCCGGCCAGCGCGTCGACCCGCTGAGCGGGCGGCGGTTCGGGGACGCGGGTCCCCGAACCGCCGAAGCCGGACGACACGTCCGGCAGGTCACTCCTCGCGCAGATCCACCGCGCTGGCCGCGGTCGCCCCGATCGAGCTGGCGGCATTGTGCAGCGACTCCGCGCCGACGGCGGAGTCGACGGTGAGGGTCATCAGCGCCTCGCCACCGGCGGACCGCCGGGCCACCTGCATGGCGGCGATGTTGACATTGGACTCGCCGAGGATCGAGCCGATGGTCCCGACCACGCCCGGCCGGTCGGCGTACCGGAAGAAGAGCAGGATGCCCTCGGCGGACAGCTCGAGGTCGAAGCCGTCGACCTCGGTCAGCCGGACCACGTCCCGGCCGGCAGACTGCACCACGGTGCCGGAGACGCTTGCCGTACCGCCGTCGGGCAGCACGCCCCGGACGGTGACCAGGTTGGGCTGGTCGGCGGTGTCCGGGTGGGTGACCAGCTCCACCTCGACGCCCCGGTCGGCGGCCAGGTGCGGCGCGTTGACGTAGGTGACCTGTTCCTCGACCACCGAGCTGAACAGCCCCTTGGTGGCGGCCAGCTTGAGCACCGACACCTCGTTGCCGACGACCTCGCCGCGTACCTCGACGGTGACGCTGGCCGCGACCACCCCGGCCACCGCGGTGAACACCTTGCCCAGCTTCTCGGCCAGCGGCAGCAGTGGCCGGACGTCCTCGGCGACCACCCCGCCGGCCTGCACGTTCACCGCGTCGGGGACGAATTCGCCCTGCAGCGCGAGCTTGACGCTGCGGGCCACGGCCAGACCCGCCTTGTCCTGCGCCTCGGCGGTCGAGGCGCCCAGGTGCGGGGTGGCGACCACGTTGTCGAAGGCGAACAGCGGCGAGGAGGTGCACGGCTCCTTCGCGTACACGTCGACGCCGGCACCGCCGACCCGGCCCTCGGCCAGCGCGTCGGCCAGCGCCTGCTCGTCGACGAGACCGCCCCGGGCGGCGTTGACGATCCGGACCCCGGGCTTGACGATCGCCAGCTCCTTCTCGCCGATCAGGCCGAGCGTCTCCGGGGTCTTCGGCAGGTGGATCGAGATGAAGTCGCTCTCCCGGAGCAGCTCCTCCAGTCCGACCAGGCGAACTCCGAGCTGCGCCGCGCGGGCCGGCTGGATGTACGGGTCGTACGCGATCAGCCGGGTGCCGAACGCGGCGATCCGCTGCGCGAACAGCACGCCGATGCGGCCGAGCCCGACCACGCCGACGGTCTTGCCCTGCAGCTCCACGCCGGTGTACTTGGACCGCTTCCACTCGCCGGCCTTGAGCGCGGCGCTGGCGCTGGCGGTGTTGCGGGCCACCGCGAGCAGCAGGGCGATCGCCTGCTCGGCCGCGGAGACGATGTTGGAGGTGGGTGCGTTCACCACCATGACGCCTCGGGCGGTGGCGGCCGGTACCTCGACGTTGTCCAGGCCGACGCCGGCGCGGGCGACCACCTTCAGCTGGGGCGCGGCGGCCAACGCCTCGGCGTCGATCTGGGTGGCGCTGCGCACGATCACCGCGTGGGCGTCGGCGAGCGCGGCGAGCAGGGCGGGACGGTCCGTGCCGTCGACGTGGCGGACATCGAAGTCATGAGCGAGTACGTCGATAGCGGCGGGCGCGAGCTCTTCAGCGATCAGTACGACAGGATTCATTGGTCCTCAAAGTCGTCCGGGACGGGTATCTGCGGCGGTGGGGCGCCGCTCTGCGCCCTACGCTCCCCCGCCCGGGTGTCGCGCCGGCACGGAGGCGGCCTACCCGCGATCGTAGGCGCAGCCGTGGACGGCGCGGCTCGGGGCCGGGGGTGAGGGCCCTCACAAATCAGACCTAACACCCGCCCCCGGCCAACCGACGCCGTACTCCGCCCTGGGTTGCGGCGGCCGCTCAACCGCCCCGCCGGACCGCTCCACCGGCGCCCCGGCCCGCTCAACCGCCCCGGCCGGACCGTCAGCCGGCCGGTGCCGGACTGACCGGATGACGGGGGATCCGGCCGCGGACGATGCCGCCGTCACCGATCTGCCGGAACGTGCCGGCCTCCGCCTCCAGGGTGTCGTAGAGCAGGTCGAAGGCGAGCGAACCGACCGGCGGATAGACCCGTTCGCGAGGCGGCTCGGCACCCGGCGACAACGCCCCCTGGTCGATCATGAACTCGAGGATCGCCTCGCGGACCGCCGGCAGGCACACCGGGGAGTGGTACAGCACGTTGAGCGCCTGCATCCGCATGCCCTGGACGTGCTCCTCGCCCTTGTTGTCGTGGAAGTGCGGGTTGCGGGTCTCCACCTGCAGCACCGGCACCGAATGCGCCATCACCTCGGGGCTGTCGGTGTCCAGGATGCCGCCGAAGCGTTCGAACAGGTCGACGTACTCGTACGGCTCGACCGCGAAACCGCCGGCCAGCCGCAGCCGCAGGCCGAGGTCGAGGCTGAGCGCGTGTTCGCCGGCGTTGCCGGTGGCGATCACCTCGGTGCCAAAGCCGGAGTACTCGGCGATCAGCCGGTTCAGGAACCCGTTGGTGATCTCCGAACTGCGGCCCCGGCGACTGAAGAACAGTCGGCCGTCGCGCAGCTTGGGCTTGGAGTGCCAGGAGATCCGGACCATCGAATACGGGCTGTCGGCCAGGTGCAGGCCAGCGGCGTACACCTTGCAGTATTCGTGGACCGCGCCGGGGACGTAGTTGTCGGCGTCCACGTAGCCGACGTACCGGCGCCCGGTGAGCGCGGCGACCGCCATGCCGATCAGCATGGCCTCGCCCTTGCCGGTGCGGATCAGCCCGCTCTCGTCGATCAGCTCCGGCATGCCAGCGGCTTTCATCGCCGCGGCCAGCCCTGGATCCCGTTGGTGCACGGTGATCGCCGGCCGGTCCGCCGACCGGCAGAACTGCTCGACGGTATGGGCCTCGATTTCATAACGGTCCACCGGCTGCCGGCCGCTGTTCGAGACGAGCACGATCAGACAGTCGTGCGGAATGCCGGAGAGCACTCCTTCGATCACCCTGCGTGTTTCATTCATGCAGGGTATGACCACCACCATGTCCCGCTCGACGGCCCGGATATCCTCCTGGGAGACCAGCCCACGGCCACGGTCACCGGCGACATCCCCCGAGTCCAGCTCGATGACACGCTGAAGCTCATGGATGCGAACGGCCCCGAAGCGCTCCGTGCGGTGCGATTGCTCCAGACGCATGCGGGGCACATTACCCGAGGCGGCCATTAACTACCTGTAACCGTAGGTCAATTATCGGCGTCGGAAACCAACTACCCGAAACCGACCCGAAGCCGCAATCTTCCGGTAACGAAACTCGCCCCGAGATAGGCACAGAGCCCATCACCGATCACCGTCGGTGATGGGCTCTGTCCGGCGTCAGGCGGTCTCGGTGATCGGCCGGTCGACCCAGCTCATCATGCCGCGCAGCTTCCGCCCGGTCTCCTCGATCGGGTGCGCGGCGCCCTCGGCCCGCCACTTGGCGAAGTTCGGCCGGCCCGCGTCGTCCTCGGCGATCCACTCCCGGGCGAACTCCCCGGACTGCACCTCGGCGAGGATCTTGCGCATCTCCTCCTTGACCCGGGCATCGACCACCCGTGGGCCACGGGAGTAGTCGCCGTACTCGGCGGTGTCCGACACGCTGTAGCGCATCCGGGCGATGCCGCCCTCGTACATCAGGTCCACGATCAGCTTGAGCTCGTGCAGGCACTCGAAGTAGGCGATCTCCGGCGCGTAGCCGGCCTCGGTCAGCACCTCGAACCCGGTCTGCACCAGCGCCGACGCGCCGCCGCAGAGCACCGCCTGCTCACCGAACAGGTCGGTCTCGGTCTCCTCCTTGAAGGTGGTCTTGATCACGCCGGCCCGGGTGCCGCCGATCGCCTTGGCGTACGCCAGGGCGAGGCCGAAGGCACCACCACTGGCGTCCTGCTCGACCGCGACCAGGCAGGGCACGCCCTTGCCGTCGACGTACTGCCGACGGACCAGGTGCCCGGGGCCCTTCGGCGCCACCATCGCCACGTCCACGTCGGCCGGCGGGGTGATGAACCCGTACCGGATGTTCAGCCCGTGGCCGAAGAAGAGCGCCTTGCCGGCGGTCAGGTTCGGCGCGATCGCCTCGGCGTAGAGCGAGCGCTGCGCGGTGTCCGGCGCCAGCACCATGATCACGTCGGCCCAGGCCGACGCCTCGGCCGGACCGAGCACCCGCAGCCCCTGCTCCTGCGCCTTGGCCCGGCTCTTGGAACCCTCCGGCAGGCCGATCACGACGTCGACACCCGAGTCGCGCAGCGACAACGCGTGGGCGTGGCCCTGGCTGCCGTACCCCAGCACGGCGACCTTCCGCCCCTGGATGACGGCCAGGTCGGCGTCGTCGTCGTAGAACACCTCAGCGGTCATGACTTCCCTCTCGTGTGCCCGGCCACGGTGGCCGGCTTCTCCTCGGGCGGCAGCTGCCTGCCGCAGGTCATCAGGGCCGGCAGCCGATGCCGCCGGCCGGCGGTCAGGCGGCGCGCAGCGCCGGCCCGGTGGTGATCGACCGGGAGCCGCGCCCGATCGCGACCAGACCGGACTGCACCATCTCCTTGATGCCGAACGGTTCGAGATCACGCAGCAACGCGTCCAGCTTGTCGGACGTGCCGGTGGCCTCGACGGTGAGGGTGTCCGGTGCGACGTCCACCACCCGGGCGCGGAACAGGTTCACCGTCTCCAGCACCTGCGACCGCATCGCGCGGTCCGCGCGGACCTTGACCAGCAGCAACTGGCGGGCGACCGACACCGCCGGGTCGAGTTCCACGATCTTCAGTACGTTGACCAGCTTGTTCAGCTGCTTGGTCACCTGCTCCAGCGGCGACGAGTCGGCGTCAACGACGATGGTGATCCGGGAGACCTCGGGATTCTCGGTCTCGCCGACCGCCAGTGAGTCGATGTTGAACCCGCGCCGGGAGAACAGTCCGGACACCCGGGCCAGCACCCCGGGCTTGTTCTCCACCAGCACGGAGAGCGTGTGCTTGGTCATCTCTTCCTCGTCATCATCGGATGGGCCGGGTCGTGACAGGTCGTCCTCGTCACAGGTCGTCCTCGTCGAAGGTGGGCCGGACGTCCCGGGCGAACATGATCTCATCGTTGCTGGTGCCGGCGGCGACCATCGGCCAGACCATGGCGTCCTTGCCGACCACGAAGTCGATCACGACCGGGACGTCGTTGATCTCCATCGCGGCGGCGATGGTCTTGTCCACGTCGGCGGCGTTCTCGCAGCGCAGCCCGACACAGCCGAGCGCCTCGGCCAACTTGACGAAGTCCGGGATGCGGTGCTTGTGGGTGCCCAGGTCGGTGTTGGAGTAGCGCTCGCCGTAGAACAGCGTCTGCCACTGCCGGACCATGCCCAGGTTGCCGTTGTTGATCAGCGCAACCTTGACCGGGATGCCCTCCAGGGCGCAGGTGGCCAGCTCCTGGTTGGTCATCTGGAAGCAGCCGTCGCCGTCGACCGCCCAGACCACCGTCTCCGGCCGGCCGACCTTCGCACCCATCGCCGCCGGAACCGCGTACCCCATCGTGCCCAGCCCGCCGGAGTTGAGCCAGGTGTTCGGCTTCTCGTAGGAGATGAACTGGGAGGCCCACATCTGGTGCTGGCCCACGCCGGCGACGTAGATGGCGTCCGGTCCGGCCAGCTTGCCGAGCCGCTCGATAACGTACTGCGGGGACAGCGTGCCGTCGTCCGGCTCGTCGTAGCCCAGCGGGTAGCGCGCCCGCAGGTCGTCCAGCTGCGCCCACCAGTCGCTGCGGTCGCCGGCCGGGCCGGCGGACCGCGCCGCCGGGCGGCCGGCGGGGGTGCCCCGCTCCGCCGCCGGGTACGCCTCGATCAGCTCGTCGATGACGTGTCGGGCGTCGCCGACGATCGGCACGTCGGCGGTGCGGTTCTTGCCGATCTCGGCCGGGTCGATGTCGGCGTGCACCACCGCCGCGCCCGGGGCGAAGGAATCCAGCTTGCCGGTCACCCGGTCGTCGAACCGGGCGCCGAGGGCCACGATCAGGTCCGCCTTCTGCAGCGCGTACACCGCCGCGACGGTGCCGTGCATGCCGGGCATGCCCAGGTGCTGCGGGTGCGAGTCGGGGAACGCGCCCCGGGCCATCAGGGTGGTGACCACCGGGATGCCGGTCAGTTCGGCGAGCCGGCGCAGCCCTTCGGTGGCCTGTGCCTTGAGCACGCCGCCGCCGACGTAGAGCACCGGGCGGCGGGCACCGGCCATCAGCCGGGCCGCCTCGCGGATCTGCTTGCCGTGCGGGTGCAGGGTCGGCCGGTAGCCGGGCAGGTCCAGCGTCGGCGGCCAGGCGAAGGTGGTCTGCGCCTGCAGCACGTCCTTGGGGATGTCGACCAGCACCGGGCCGGGCCGGCCGGTGGCCGCCAGGTGGAACGCCTCGGCCAGCACCCGGGGGATCTCCTCGCCCGACTGCACCAGGTAGTTGTGCTTGGTGATCGGCAGGGTGATGCCCTGGATGTCGGCTTCCTGGAAGGCGTCGGTGCCGATCGACGGGCGGGCCACCTGGCCGGTGATGGCCACGATCGGCACCGAGTCCATGTACGCGTCGGCGATCGGGGTGACCAGGTTGGTGGCGCCCGGACCGGAGGTCGCCATGCACACCCCGACCCGACCCGTGGCCTGGGCGTAGCCGGTCGCGGCGTGCCCGGCGCCCTGCTCGTGGCGGACCAGGATGTGCCGCACCGTCGAGTCGTACAGCGGGTCGTAGGCCGGCAGGATCGCCCCGCCGGGGATGCCGAACACCACGTCGACGCCGAGTGCCTCCAGGGACCGGACCAGGCAACCCGCGCCGGAGACCGGCACCGGCGGGGCCGGCGGCGGGGTCACGGCGTTGGCGAGGGTGGCCGGGGTCGGCGCGGCCGCCGCGGCCGAGTGCGCGCGGTGGGCGAGGGTCTCGGGCGTGGGTCTCGTCATGACGATTCAGGCCTTCAGCTCAGTGGTCTCGTGACATGGGTCTCGGCGGCGTATCCGGCAGATGGGACCGATCGGCCGGAACCGGCAGGGATTTGGCAATAAAAACGGCCCTCGTGCAGATGCACGGGGCCAGCGCACTCTCGATCGGAGAGTGCGCTCAGGTAAGTACTCGAGACGACAGAGTCAGCGACATGGGGCTAAGCCTGACGCATCTCACGCGATGAGTCAACTGATCTCACATCCTGGGCGGGTAGCGGCACCGCACCGGCGCTGGCCTGCTGATCTTCGCTGGAGCGGCGGCGACCGCCGATTCCATGCCGGTTACCGGGCGACGTCGCCGCCGACAGCATCGCCTCCAGATGCTCGGCCGGCACCCCCCACCCGAACAACGCGCCCTGCCCGAACCGGCAGCCCGCCTCCACCACGACGGCAAGCTCCGCCTGGTTGGTCACGCCCTCAGCGATGACCTCCAGACCCAGCTGGTGCCCGAGCCGCATCACCACGTCGACCATCGGCGCGAACGCCCGCCGGCCCGGCAGCGGCGGCGCGACCGGACCCTGCTCGGCCACCAGACTGTGGTCGATCTTGAGAATGTCGATCGGCAGGTTCCGCAGCTGGCCGAGCGACGAGTAGCCGGCGCCGAAATCGTCCAGGGCGATCCGTACCCCGGTGGCGCGCAGCGCCTTCAGCCGGCGGATCAGCTCCGCGAGATCCCGGGCGACGGCATGTTCGGTGACCTCCAGCACCAGGCGTTGCGACGGCACCAGGTGCCGTCGCAACGCCTCGTCGACCTGCAGCACGTACTCCGGGGCGTGCAACTCGTGCGGCGAGACGTTGACCGACACCCAGACGTCGTGCCCCTCGGCCAGCCAGCGGGACAGCTGCCGGCACGCCTCGTCGAGCACCCAGGCGCCCAGCCGGCTGATCATCCCGCACTCCTCGGCCAGCGGGATGAACTCGTCGGGCGGCACCTTGCCCAGCTCCGGATGGTGCCAACGGATCAACGCCTCGGCACCGACCGGCCGTACCGACGGCACCGCCACCACCGGCTGGAAGGCCAGCCGCAGCTCGCCGCGGTCGATCGCGCCGCGCATCTCGTGCTCCAGCCGGACCCGGCGACGCTGGGCCTGGTCGTAGGAGACGTCGTAGCGCTCCACCCGGTTCTTGCCCCGCTGCTTCGCCGAGCGCAGCGCCAGGTCCGCGTTGCGCAGCAGCGTCGGTACGTCCTGCGCGGTCGAACAGCAGGCCATCCCGATGCTCGCCGACACGTAGATCGGCCCCTTGTCATGCGGGTACGGCTCGTCGAGGGCGCGCAGGATCCGGACCGCGACGCGGTGCGCCTGCTCCGGGTCGGACAACGACAGCAGTACGGCGAACTCGTCACCGCCCAGCCGGGCGGCCAACCCCGCCCCGGCCAGCTCGGCGACCAGCCGCCGGCCCACCTCGATCAGCACCGCATCGCCGACGTCGTGGCCCCGCATGTCGTTGACCGTCTTGAAACCGTCCAGGTCCAGGGTGAGCAGCCCGCCGGGACGTTGATCGGCGACACAGTCGTACAGCTCGTGCAGCAGCGCCCGCCGGTTGGCCAGCCCGGTCAACGGGTCGGTGTGGGCCAGGTTGCGGAAATGCGCCTCGCTGGACGCCAGCCGGGCGGCGTACCGACGCACGTCGAGCAGGGCCAGATACTGCCGGCCCACCAGGATGAAGCCCTCCAGGCTGCCGACCGCCACCGCGACGGTGGTGAACTCGCCGCCGCTGGCCACGTGGTAGAAGCCGGCGGTGGCCATCACCACCATCGGCAGGAACACGTAGCCCGCCCCGCGCGGCACCAGGCCGGCCGGCGTACTGCCGCCGCACCCCGGCCGTCCCCCACCGAGCCAGACCAGCACCAGCCCGACCGGCAACCCGACGGCACCGGCCAGGACGAGCCCCACACCGTACTGGCAGATGCCGGCCGCCGCAGCGATGCCGCTGAGCCCGATCAGCACGGTGCCCGCACCGCCGAGCAGCGGGCCGGCCGGATGCCGGCCGCTGTGCAGCGCGGTCATCACCGCCACGCCGGTGATCGCGGCGACCGTCGCGGTGGCCAGCAGGATCGCCGGACAGGCGGTCGGGGTCGCCGCGCCCAGCAGCCGGGTCGGTGGGGCGACCAGCACCCAGCCGGTGAACCACAGCGCCGCACCGACCGCCAGGCAGTCGAGCAGGTGACGCGCGGTCGGCGCGGACCGCCCGGCGGTGCCCGGCAGCCGCAGCAGGCCCCAGATCAGCAGCAGTCCGCCGAGCGCGCAGCCGACCGCGACGACCGTGGCGAGCAGGCTCCGCTGGGGCTGTTGCCGGTCCCACTCGGCGGTCATCGTGACGGCGCCGACCAGCCCGGTCAGCACGCTGACGGTGGTCAGCCCGGCGCCGACCGCGAGCAGCCGGTGGGCCCGGTCCGACGATCCGTCCCGACGGCGAGCCACGACGAACAACCATCCCGCGCCCAGCGCAGCCGCCAGCCCACTCGCCAACGCGAGCGCCTGCATGCCCGAGGGGAGGTGCACGGCACAACTCTGCCGGATCGGCGCCGGCCCGTGGTGCCGGGGTGCGGGTTTGCCGGCAGCAAACATCCCGACACGTGAAACGCGACACGGCTGGGGCCGCCGGCCCGGCAACCGTGGTGTAACACTTGTCGAATGCCTGAGCTGCGGTCGAGGACCTCCACCCACGGTCGGACGATGGCCGGCGCCCGGGCCCTGTGGCGGGCCACCGGGATGACCGACGACGACTTCGGCAAGCCGATCGTCGCCATCGCCAACAGCTTCACCCAGTTCGTGCCCGGCCACGTACATCTCAAGGACCTCGGCGGACTGGTCGCCGACGCGGTGGCCGACGCCGGCGGGGTGGGCCGCGAGTTCAACACCATCGCCGTCGACGACGGCATCGCCATGGGCCACGGCGGCATGCTCTACTCGCTGCCCAGCCGGGAGCTGATCGCCGACGCCGTCGAATACATGGTCAACGCGCACTGCGCCGACGCGCTGGTCTGCATCTCGAACTGCGACAAGATCACCCCGGGGATGCTGCTCGCCGCGCTGCGGCTGAACATCCCGACCGTGTTCGTCTCCGGTGGCCCGATGGAGGCCGGCAAGACCGTCGCCGTCGAGGGCGTCGTGCACGCCAAGCTCGATTTGATCGACGCGATGATCGCCGCGTCGAACGACGCCGTCACCGACGACCAGCTCGACACCATCGAGCGGTCCGCCTGCCCGACCTGCGGCTCCTGCTCCGGCATGTTCACCGCCAACTCGATGAACTGCCTCACCGAGGCGGTCGGGCTGGCGCTGCCGGGCAACGGCTCGGTGCTGGCCACCCACGCCGCCCGCAAATCGCTGTTCGTCGAAGCCGGCCGGACCGTCGTGGAGATCGCCAAGCGGTGGTACGACGGCGACGACACCTCGGTGCTGCCCCGCGCCGTCGCCAGCCGGGCCGCGTTCGAGAACGCGGTCGCCCTGGACGTGGCGATGGGCGGGTCCACCAACACGGTGCTGCACCTGCTGGCCGCCGCCCGTGAGGCCGAGCTGGACTTCGGCGTCGCCGACATCGACGACATCTCCCGCCGGGTGCCCTGCCTGGCCAAGGTCGCCCCGAACACCCCGAAATACCACATGGAGGACGTGCACCGGGCCGGCGGCATCCCGGCGATCCTCGGCGAACTGGACCGGGCCGGCGCGCTGCGCCGCGACGTGCACGCCGTGCACTCGCCGTCGCTGACCCAGTGGCTGGCCGACTGGGACATCCGGGGCGGCAGCGCCACCGACCAGGCGGTCGAGCTGTTCCACGCCGCCCCCGGCGGGGTGCGCACCACCGAGCCGTTCTCCACCACCAACCGCTGGTCCAGTCTGGACACGGACGCGACGCAGGGCTGCATCCGCGACGTCGCCCACGCGTACTCCGCCGACGGCGGCCTGGCGATCCTGCACGGCAACCTGGCCCCGCAGGGCGCGGTGGTCAAGACCGCCGGGGTGCCCGACGACTGCCTGACCTTCCGCGGCCCGGCCAAGGTGTACGAGTCGCAGGAGGACACCGTCTCGGCGATCCTGGCCGGCGAGGTGGTCGCCGGTGACGTGGTGGTGGTCCGCTACGAAGGCCCCAAGGGTGGGCCGGGCATGCAGGAGATGCTCTACCCGACCTCGTTCCTGAAGGGGCGCGGCCTCGGCCGGGCCTGCGCGCTGATCACCGACGGCCGGTTCTCCGGCGGCACCTCCGGGCTGTCCATCGGGCACGCCTCCCCCGAAGCCGCCTCCGGTGGGCTGATCGCCCTGGTCGAGCCGGGCGACGAGATCGTCATCGACATCCCGGCCCGCCAGCTGGAGCTGAACGTGCCCGACGAGGTACTGCAGGCCCGCCGGATCGCCCAGGAGAAGCGGGACCGCCCGTACACCCCGGTCGACCGGCAGCGGCCGGTGTCTGCGGCGCTGCGGGCGTACGCCTCGATGGCCACCTCGGCCAGCGACGGCGCGTACCGCCTCGTCCCGGAGTGACCCGCCGCCACCCGCAGTGATTCGCCACCACCCGCAGTGACCCGCCGCCGGGTAGGCGGCGTCTGCGCAGCTCACACCCGTTCGTCGAACATCTGTGCGATGATGGCGCGGTGGCGGGTGAGGCCAGCATCCTGCACGCCGACCTGGACGCGTTCTACGCCTCGGTCGAGCAACGCGACGACTCCCGGCTGCGCGACCGGCCGGTGATCGTCGGCGCCGGCGTGGTGCTGGCCGCCAGCTACCAGGCCAAGGCACGCGGCGTACGCACCGCGATGCCCGCCCGGCGGGCCCGGCTGATCTGCCCGGAGGCGGTGGTGGTGCCGCCCCGGATGGCGGCCTACACGGCGGCCAGCCGGGCGGTGTTCGAGGTGTTCCGGCAGACCACGCCGCTGGTCGAGCCGCTCTCCATCGACGAGGCGTTCCTCGACGTCGGCGGGCTACGCCGGCTCGTCGGCACACCCGCCGACATCGCCGCCCGGCTGCGGGTCGCGGTCCGCGACCAGGTCGGACTGCCGATCACCGTCGGAGTGGCCCGCACCAAGTTCCTGGCCAAGGTGGCCAGCGGCGTCGCCAAACCGGACGGTCTGCTGGTGGTGCCGCCCGACAAGGAGTTGGCGTTCCTGCACCCGCTGCCGGTGGAACGGCTCTGGGGCGTCGGCCCGGTCACCGCCGGCAAGCTACGCGAACGCGGCATCACCACGGTCGGCCGGGTCGCCGGCCTCGGGGAGGCGGCGCTGGTCAGCATCGTCGGTGCCGTCGCCGGCCGGCACCTGCACGCCCTCGCCCACAACCAGGACCCGCGCCGGGTCCAGACCGGCGGCCGGCGCGGCTCGATCGGCTCCCAGCAGGCGCTCGGCCGGGCCAGCCGGGACCCGGCCGACGTGGACGCCATCCTCGCCGGGCTGGTCGACCGGGTCGGCCGCCGGATGCGGGCCGCCGGGCGCACCGGCCGGACGGTCACCCTGCGGCTGCGGTTCGGCGACTTCACCCGGGCCACCCGCGCGCACACCCTGCCCCGGGCCACCAACCAGACGTCGACCGTCCTGGACACCGCCCGCGACCTGCTGGCCGTCGCCGGCCCGATGATCCGCGAACGCGGGCTGACCCTGGTCGGCGTCTCGGTCGGCAACCTCGGCGACGGGCAGGCGACCCAGTTGGCGTTGCCCCTCGGACCGGCCGACGCGCTGCCGAAGGCAGCGGCGCGGCATTCCGGCGGTCGGCCGGCCGACCAGTCGGGCGCGCGGCCGGTCGACGGCCCGGCCGGTCGGCAGGAGAGCCTGGACGCCGCGCTCGACGCGGTCCGGGACCGGTTCGGGTCCAGCGCGGTCAACCGGGCAGTGCTGCTCGGCCGCGACCTCGGTCCCGCCGCCCCACTGCTGCCGGACTGACCCGGCCACCGACGATGGCCAGCGTCAGGCCTCCGGTCAGTCGGCCGACACCGCTGGGTCGGCCGGCGGTGCCGCCGGCCACAGCTCGACGGCACCGGCCGCCGCCTGCCGGATCAACTCACCGGAGACCTCCACCCGGCTGTGCGGGATGTCCCGCGCCGGCCAGGCGCACCCCACCGTCACCGGACCGTCCGGCGGCAGCGGCCACACCCAGAAACGGGCGTCGTGCCGCTGCTGGTCGGTGCTGGCCACCACGGGTGACAGCAGCGGGCCGGGCGGTTCGCGGTCGGCCGGCGACGCGCTCCGGTGCAGGCTGCTCAGCGCCGTACCGTCGGCGAACCGGACCATCACCTGCAAGCCGCCGACCCCGTCGACCGGGGAACGCGGCCGAGGCGGCCCCGACGCACCGGTCTGCTCCCGCGCCAGCCCGACGGCAGTGGTCGGGTCGACGGCGGTAGCCGGCTCCGGGGCCCGCAGGACCGCGCTGATGTCGAACTCGAAACCCGTCGGGTACGCCAGCAGACTGGTCAGGATCACTGCGGCCTGATCACTGCGGGCCAGCAACAGTTGCCCGGCGACCACACCGCCGAGCACCGCCACCGGGCGGGCCAGCCACGGCCGGGAAGCATCAGACGCCGGTACGGGATCTGCCGTTTCCATCGGTAAACCATGCCATGGATCGACCCTGGCCCACGTCACCGCACCGCCCGGTCCGGCGACCCCACCGGCTGAGGTCGGGGTCAGCGGATCCGCTGGCTGAGGATCTGGCCTGGCCACGGGCCGTCCGGCCGGTCGACGGTGAACGGCTCGGCAGCGGTGAACCCGGCGCGCTCGTAGTAGCGCACCAGCGCCCGGTCACCACCGGCGTAGCAGTCGACCCGCAGCAGGGTCGCACCGCGCTCGGCGGCGATCTCCCGGGCCCGGTCCAGCAACGCCCGCCCGACCCCCCGACCAGCCCACGACCGGTCGGTGACCAGCAGGTTCACGTACAGCTCGGGTTCGTTGACCGGCGGCACGTAGGACCGGGCGGTGCCGACGGCGAGCGCCCCGACAACCCGCTCGCCACCGTCGCCGGCCGGTACGCAGGCCAGCACCAGGCCGCTCTCCTTCGCCCACCCGGTGACCATCGCGATCCGGCGCGGGTCGGTCGACTGCGGTTCGGTCCCCCACTGCCCGGTGCGCCCCCGCTCGGCCAGCCACTGCACGGCACCGTCGATGAGGTTGAGGACCGCAGGAACGTCGGCCTGCGTACCGGCCCGGTGGTAGACCGATGCCCGATCCTGGTCGCCGTTTCCGCCGTCGGGGTTGCGCTGCATGCCGGACATCCTGCCGGTTGGACCGGCGTGCCGTCGACTGGTCAGGACTTCGGTCACAACGACTGCCGGTCGCGGACATCGACAGGCGAAAGTTCTCGCGGTCAGAGTTTCGCGACCATGCGCCCGAGGGCATGCGGCGCGATCCGCAGCAACGTCGGCATCAGCTTCGTCTGGCCCGGCAGAGCCATCGGCCGGCGCCGCCGCAGTGCTTTGAGCGTGACCGCCGCGACCTCCGCGGGCGGCAGCTTCGACCGCGCGAGGTCGGCGTTCATGGCTGTGTCCGTGGCTGGTGGGAGGACCTCGAGAACGTGGGTGCCCTGGGGTGCGAGTTGGCGGCGCAGTCCGTCCGCGAAGCCGTGCAGCCCGGCCTTGACCGCGCCGTAGGTCGGGGCACGGGTAGGAGAGACCAGGGCAAAGCCCGACGTCACGAACACGATCGCGTCCAGAGCCGGCCAGCGTCGCAACACCTCGCCGGTCAGGTGGATGGGCGCCGTGAGATTCAGGTCGACTTCCTGGTCGAGCGCCACGGTCGCATCGCCGGCTGTGGCGAAGTCCCGTTCGACGAACGTGCCGGCGTTGTTGATCAGCACGTCGAGCCGGCCGAACCGTTCAGTCACCGCGTCCAGCATCGCGGCTCTCGCAGTCGGGATGGTGACGTCGGCCCGCACGGCCAGCGCCTGCGGGTGTGCCTGGCTGAAGCGGTCGAGGGCCGGCTGCGATCGGCCACACACGGCCACGGAAGCTCCTTCGTCCAGGAAGGCCTCCGCGAGACTCAGGCCGATACCCGACGTTCCGCCGGTAACAAGAACCACTTTTCCCACGGTCTACCTCCACAGACTTCGGTATCGCTCGGTACCGAATACCACGGTAGCACTTCCGAACCGATCGGTACCGAAGGGGTAGGCTGGAGCCATGCAGAGCAGGCAGAAGGTGCCGATCGGCAGGCCGAGAGGGTTCGACGTCGACGAGGCCCTCGAACGGGCGGTGTTGGTCTTCTGGGCGCAGGGCTACGAGGGCGCCAGCCTCGACGATCTCACCGGCGCGATGGGCATCACCCGCACGAGCATGTACCGGGCCTTCGGCAACAAGGAGGATCTGTTCCGCAAAGCACTGGAGCGTTACACCGAGGGCCCGGCAGCCTACTTCGCCCGGGCGCTGGGGCAATCGACCGCCCGGGAGGTGGCCACCACGTTCCTCGGCGGTGCGGTGCGGTCCACCACCCGGCCGAATTGTCCCGCCGGATGCCTCGGAGTGCAGGGCTCCCTGGCGGCCGGCGAATCCGGTCGCCAGGCCCGCGACACCCTCGCCGCGTGGCGGGAGGAGGGCACCCGCCATCTGCGGGACCGGTTTCAGCGGGCCGTCGACGAGGGCGATCTGCCGGCCGATGCCGAACCCGGCCTGCTCGCCCGGTACCTGATGACCGTAGCCAACGGGATCGCCGTTCAGGCCGCAGGCGGCACCGCTCGTGACGAGTTGCAGCTAGTGGTCGACATGGCTCTGCGTAGCTGGCCTCCCGGCACCTCCTGACCGCGGCCAGTAGCAGATCGGCACGCTGGTGCCGCAGTACTCGGTGACAGCCTGGTCAGATCGGCACCGGGCACGGATTGGCAGCCGGGTACGGCCCGGCACCGGCCTGCCGCCCGTCAGCGGCCACAACGGCGACCTGCCAGCTGACCGAGGGTACGGCCACCTGCCCGACCTGCCCGGTGGCGGTGTCCCCGGAGACGGTCATCGCCACCTCGCCGCCCCGCGGCGGCACCCCGCCCGGCGCGGCGATGCCGCCCGGACCGCCGGCACCGGGGCCGGAAGTCGACTCCGGGTCGGATCCCGGTTCCGCAGTCGGATCCGTCGGCGGCGGCTGCGTCGAACCGGCCGCGCCGCTGGTCCAGGTGAGCACCGCCGACTCGACGGTGCCGCCGGTGACGGTGGCGACCACGGTCAACTGGTAGCGGCTGGAGCCGGTGCAGGAGACCTGTGCCTCGGCCTGGACCGTCAACGGCAGCGGCCCGGCGGGGCCGGTCGGCTCGGGGCCGCCGGCCGACGCGGTCGCCGTTGGCGTCGTCGGTGCCGGTTCGCTCGGGGTAGCCGTCGGCGCGCTGCTCGCCGACGGCGTGGTCGGTGGCGCGGCCAGACCCGGCGACCCGGCCGGCGCCGACCGGGCGGTGTCGTCGACTGTACCCAGCCGGGGCACCACCACCACGGCACCGCCGATCAGCAGGGCCAGTACGGCGGCCGCCGCCAGGCCGGCCATCAACCGACCTCGGCGCGGCTCGCCTCGGCGGGGGAAGCCGGTGGCCGGGTCGAACCGGCCGGCCCGCTGCTCGATCCGCCCCCGGGCCGCCGCCTGGCCGACATCGGCGCTGGTCAACTCCAGCCTGGGCCAGAGTTCCGCCGGGACGGCGAGCATCGGCAGGGTCGCGTACGCGGAGAACAACGCGGCCGGGCTGACCTGCCGGCGGCGACGCTCGGCGCAGGTCGGGCAGGACTCGATGTGCCGGCTGACCCGCTTGCGTAGCAACACGGTGAGCGTGCCGTCCCAGCCGCGCAGCAGCTCACCGAGGGTCGGGCAGTCGTCGGCACCGGTGCGGGCCACCAGTAACGCGCCGATGGCCCGTTCGAGTTGGGTCCGGGCCCGGGACAGCCGGGCGTGCGCGTGGCTGTCGGAAACCCCCAGTACGGCACCGACGTCGGCGGCGGACAGGTCGTGCCGGATGGCGAGCTCGATCACCTGCCGGTCACCGGGGTTCAGCCCGGCGGCCGCTGACCGAACCAGCTCCCGCAGCTGTTCGGCACCGAGCCCGGTGACCGGGTCGACCGGCGTGGCGGGCAGCTCACCAACGTCGTCCAGCGGCAGCTGCCGCCGCTGGCCACGGATCACCCGCAGGCACTCGTTGCGGGCGATGGCGTACAGCCACGGGCGCAGCCGCTCCGGGTCGCGCAGCTGCGCCGCCCGCTGACCGGCCAGGACGAACGTGTCGTGGACGGCGTCGGCCGCCCCGTCGCCGTCGCGCAACAGGAACCGGCAGTACGTGTACAGCCGGTCGGCGTACACGCGGTAGGCACGGTCGAGGCCGCGCGGGTCACCGGCGACCAGCGCGGCCACGATGGCACGATCGTCCACCCGGGCAATGCTAGGCGGCGCGGTCGAGGACGGATCGTCACTGTCGCCAATACTCCAGTTGGTAGCGCGACGGGTCGGGCTGCCCGTTGCCGTGGCCGATGAGGCAGAGCCGGGTGTTGCCGGCCGCGACCAGCCGGGCCCGTTCGGCGTCGGCCGCGCTGGCCAGAAAGAGCAGCGGGGTGGCTGCGGCCCGCAGCCCCCAGCCGTCGCCGTCGGGTCCGTGCACCGCCAGCTCCGCCGGGTCGTACGTGATGCAGTCGAAGTGCGGAGCGGGGCCGAACGGCAGCCCGGACGGGCCCTGGAAGTAGGTGATGATGTAGCGGTGCCGGTCGGCGCGGTCGTTGTCCCGGCCGATGAAGCAGAGCCGGGTCCAGTTGCGGGCCACTTTGACGCCGTCCTCGGCGTCGGTCTTGGTAGCGAAGAGTTTGATGGCGTGGCCGCCGTCGCGCATCCGCCACGCGTCGCCGCTCTGCTCGATTGTCAGGTTCGCCGGGTTGTACGTCACGCAGTCCTCGGCGGCCGGCTGCACGGTCGGCGCCGGCTCACCGTCTTCAGGGTCGTCGCCAGAACCCCCACCGCCAGGATGGTCAGGATCGCCGCCGCCGTCGCCGGTGCCGCCGCCCGGTTCGCTGCCGTCGGTGTCGCCGCTGCCGCCGGTCTGCGGCTCGCCGTTGCCGGCCGACCCGCTACCGCCGACGCCGGTCGGCGCGCCGCCGAGTCCGGCAGCCCCGGACACCTGGCCACCGTCCGACGCCGCGTCGATCCGCCCCGACCCGGACGGGCCGCAGGCCGCCAACACCGCCGCGAGCAGTACGCCCAGGACGGCGGCGGCGACGAACGTGACGGTGCCCCACCGCCAGGTCGACCGCCGCGCCAGCACCCCGAACTTGGTCGTGTAGATCATCTGGTCCTCCAGCCTCTCCGTGCCGGGCGGGTCGACGCCCTCCCGGGTCCCGGGTCCGGCCCGGGTCGCAGCCCCGCCTGGGTCGCGGGATGTCCGGCGATGTCGCCGGACACAGGTGAGAGGCGGCGGCCGGCCGAAGACCAACAACTTTTTCTCAGTCGGCGTCGCTGCGACAGACACCGGCAGGACCGGAGGTCACCGGCCATCGGCGCAGTCCACCGGTGAGGGGGTCACCTAGATTCGGGGCCAGCTTTGTTGACTCGGCAACTTTCTGCATCGATCGTTACATCGACACGCACCACTTTGACGCCGGGGAAGCAAACCTCGGCCCCTTCCGCCAACCGTCCCGAGAGGACACCGATGCATAGATCCGTCCACCGAGTCGCCGCAGGTCTCGCCGCCGCCCTGGTCACCACGCTGACCGCGACGCTACCGGCATCGCCTGCGGCCGCTGGCGAGCCGGTCCAGAGCCCCGACAAGGGTCTGGTCTTCTACTCGAGCTACCCGACGGAGGTAGTCGGCAGGCAGGCCGCACCGGACGATGTCTGCCGCCAGGTGCCGGCCGACGCGACCTGGCTGCTCGCCTGGAGCGGCGGTTTCCGCTCCGTCCCCGGATACCGGACCTCCGACTGCAGCGGTCCGGCGACCGAACTCAACAGCTTCCACAGCTGGCCGGTGGGTCACTTCCTCACCTACAAGGCTGACAGACCAGCCTCATAGCGGACACCGGCGAGATCCCTCGGCACCGTGAACCGGCCGGCGCCCGTTACCGCGTCAGCGATCGCGGTACGCGGGTCGGCGGCCGACCACCCCAGAGCCGTTGTGTCGTCGGCTGCCGGTTGGTGAGCTGGGATCGCCGCATCCCGCCAATTACGGCGGGCACCTCCCGGCGAACACAACGTCACCCCACCGGCTCGGAGGTACCGGCCGAGCTTGATGCCAGAGATGCATCAAGATGCACCTGCGGCATCACGTCCGGAAGCACTTTGGGTTCCCGGGATCAACTTCATCCATTACGTGAATCTGTTTCGGGTGCCATGGCGCCAAGATCACAAATCCACCCTGGACTGATTGGACACGACGCGAGAAGATACCGGCACGCAAGGCAGTCGATTCCTGGAGGACTTCCCAAAACTATTTCCAGGTCGGTTTAACGTAATCCGTAAACGCGAAAGATCTCCAACTTGGTCACCGTAAGTAATGTGGCGGGGAACTGTTCCAGCGATCTGCGGAATCCGGTCTTGAG
>Ga0207773_100106_pt1 | contig 73532 bp, 81 predicted proteins | sample TtaePargueraPR_2_FD_187281 | JGI IMG/M metagenome (GOLD analysis project Ga0207773, IMG submission 187281) | Aerobic enrichment media microbial communities from Bioluminiscent Bay, La Parguera, Puerto Rico - Tt and M1 (3) (SPAdes) | ecosystem: Environmental > Aquatic > Marine > Unclassified ...
GCGCCGCCCCTGCCCGAGGTGCACGAGATGCTCACCCGGCTGGCCACGCGCACCGGCGGCGGGCTCGACCTGTTCCCGCTGGACGAGCAGGTCTTCATCGGCGCCGTGGTGGCCCGGGCGCATCTGCTGGCCGCCGCCGGCCGGGCCGGCGAAGGGCTCGAACTGCTGGCCGCCGCGACCGGGCACGCGCCGACCGTGGACTGGGCCGGGGTGCCCTGGGTCGGCGCCGAGGACCTGCCGGCCCGGCTCGACCCGGACCAGATCGCCATCGTGCTGATGCAGATCTGCGCCAGCGTGCCCGACCCGGTCCCCACCGCCGACCGGCCGCCCCTGCTGCCGTACCTGCGGCTCGCCGGGCACGCCACCGCCGCACACCCCGACCACGGCCTGCTGCTCGGCGCCAGTTCAGCGCTGGCCCGCCGGCTCGGGGAGATCACCACCGCGCTGGACTGGGCGACCCAGGGGGTCCGCGCGGAGCCGTCCAAGCTGGCCGAGGTGTGGCTCGGGTACGCGTACCGCAGCGCCGGGCGCACCGGTGCGGCGATCGCCGCCCTGCGCCGAGCGAGCGCCCACGACCCGGACGACCTGTCCATCTACGCCGACATCGCCGGCACCCTCGCCGACGCGGGACGCCTCGACGAGGCGATCGACTGGATCGAGCGGGCGCTGGCCCGCAACCCCACCTTCGACTGCGCGGTGCACACCGCGTACCGGCTGCGCTACCGCCGGGACGGCGACCTGCGCCATCTGATCGCCCTGGCGGACTTCCAGCGGGACCACCCGGACGACTCGCACGAACACCATGACCTGGCCGAGTGCTGTCACGACCGGCCCTGGCTGGCCCGGCTGCCGGCGGCCGGTGGTCCGGTGGTCGCCACTCTCGAACGGGCGCTCACCCGTGGGCTGGTGCCGAGCCGGCTGTCGCTGCGCCAGCCGGAGCCGCCCAGCGCGATGCGGCTGCTCGGCACGGCCCTGCCCGGGCTACCGGTCACCGTGGAGCGGACCCCGACACCGGATCCCCGTCAGCCACGCCGCACCTCGGTACGGCAGCTCTGGCGCTACGCCGGCTGGCAGGCCGACCCGGCGCTGGACCACCCGTCACCGCAGGCGTGCGAGCGAATCCGGCAGATCGCCCAGCCGGTCTGGCACCATCCGCCGGCCGCGTACGACAGCGCGGTGATCCTGGCCACCCTCGACGCCGACGACCTGCTCGGCCTGCTGGTACACCCACCGCCGCCAGCGGATCCGGCCGGCACCGACCCGGCCGGCTGGCTGCGGTGCGTGCAGGTGTGGGCCTGCCTGGGCATGCTGCACCACCGCACCGACGAACCCTGGCCCGACTCGACCCGGCGCCGGGTGCTCGTCGACGTGGCCTGGGGCGTCGAGGACTGGGCCGCCGAGGCCGCGCTGTTCGCCCTGGTCACCGCCGCCTGGGTGGATCCGGCGGTACGCCCGGACGTGGCCCGGGTGGTGGCGGAGCGGCTCGCCGACGCGGTGGAGGTCGCCGGGCACCGTACCGTGCCGATCCTGTGGTCGTTGGCCCATCTGGCCCTGGCCACCCCGGAGCTGGACCCGGACACCGCCAGCACGGCACGCCGGATCGCCGGCCGGTCGGCGCGAATCCCGCGCCAGCGCCGGCCCGGTCTGATCCGTCGGTTGCTGGGCCGAGCCTGATCCCCGTCCGGCCGAACGTGATCCCCCGTCCGACCGGTCCGCAAGAAATCGACCGGGCCGCGAGAAACCTATTCGATGACCGCGATCAGGTCGCCTTCCTGGACCACGTCGCCCTCGTCGACGGCGAGTTTCTGCACCACCCCGTCGGACTCGGCGACCACCGGGATCTCCATCTTCATCGACTCCAGGATCACCAGGGTGTCGCCGTCGGAAACGGTGTCGCCGGCGGCGGCCACCACCTTCCAGACGTTGGCTACCATCTCGGCCCGGATCTCTTCGGCCATCGGCCGGCCCTCCTCCGTACGCCCGGCTCACCGGCCGGCCCGTCCCTCGCGCCGGCCCACCGGCCGGCCCGTCCCGTAACCACCGGCCCGTCCCGCATGTGCCGGTTGCGACATGCGAAAGGTATCCAATGACGTGCCCGTCGCGCATGCCGCTCGCCGGACCGGCCTAGCATCAACGGGTCAGCTCCCGGTCTACGGGAGACACCGTCCGACGGGAGGACCGATGGCCAAGAAGGCTCGTAAGAAGAAGGCGCGTAAGAAGAGCGCCGCCAACCACGGCAAGCGCCCCAACTCCTGATGCCGGTGGGTCGCCGGTCGGGCCACCCGACCGGCGACCCGCAGCAGGGTCAGTCCGGCAGGTACTCCCGCGAGTCCGTGTCGAACACGAACTCGCTGAGCTTGGCGCGCAGCCGGTCCCGCAACTCGGCCGGCGCCGTCTCGTTGCCACAGCAACGCGCGACGAGCGCCTTGACCTCCTGCTCGATGCCGTACTCCCGCAGGCACGGGGAGCACTCGTCGAGGTGGTGCCGGATGAGTTCCCGCCGTTCCTCGGCACACTCCAGGTCCAGGTAGAGGTAGACCTCGGCGAGCACCTGACGGCAGTCCTGGTCGAACGAGTCACCGCCTTGCACGATCGTCACACCTCCTGGCCGGCCGCGGCGGGCTTGGTCGAGCGGACCCGGTTCAGGCCGCGATCGGTGGCGTAGCGCTCCAGCATCCCGCGCAGATTCCGCCGCCCGCGGTGCAACCGGGACATGACCGTCCCGATCGGAGTCCCCATGATGTCGGCGATCTCCTTGTAGGAGAAGCCCTCGACGTCGGCAAGGTAGACGGCGAGCCGGAAATCCTCGGGCAGTTGCTGCAGGGCCTGCTTGATGTCGCTGTCCGGCAGCCGCTCCAGCGCCTCGGTCTCGGCGGACTTCAGTCCGCTGGAGGTGTGCGACTCGGCGGCGGCGAGCTGCCAGTCGGTGATCTCCTCAGTCGGCGCCTGCACCGGCTGGCGCTGCCGCCGACGGTAGGAGTTGATGTAGGTGTTCGTCAGGATGCGGTAGAGCCAGGCCTTGAGGTTGGTGCCCTCCTCGAACTGGTGGAAGGCGGAGAACGCCTTGAGGTATGTCTCCTGCACCAGGTCCTCGGCATCGGCCGGGTTACGGGTCATCCGCAGCCCGGCCGCGTACAACTGATCGACGAAGGGTAACGCGTCACGCTCGAACCGCGCGCGCCGCTCGTCTGTCCGCTCTGATCGGGTCAACCGCTCGTCCCCCCTCGACTGTCCCGCCGAGGATACGCGCAAAGGCTGACCGGCCGTCGCGGTTCGACCAGGTGTGCCCGTACTCACCGGTCGTGTGACAGGCTGACCTGTCCGGCGCGGGGTCGGCTCACCGACCCGTCGGGCGGCTGACGCCGGCCGGACCGGTCCGTGGGGTCGGGACGGCCCCGACGCGGCAAGCCCTTCCAGGGTCCGCAACTCGGGTGACCATTCGAAGGCGTCCCGCAGCCGACGGCCCCCGTCGTGCTGGCCCGCAGGCTGCGTCGCGCCGCGTATGTGGATGCGCACCGGTTCCACCCCTTCGTCGAGACTGAGCTCCCGGGGTAGTAACGCGGGCCGGGTGGTAGCGCATTCCAACCCGTCCCGGCCCCGGAACCCGGTGACGGGCTCCGGAACCGGGAAGGGCCTGGGAGTTCCCGCGGCGGTGTCGCCACCGCGGCGCTCCGGACGCCGGCTCGGCGTCGCGGACACCCGATGCAACGACGGGTACCGGACACCGGACACGGCCCGGGGCGTGCGGTCACCGGCCCGCCCAGCCGTGCCGGACCAGCCAGTCGACCACCACGTCGGCCGTGCCGGCCGGGTCGACCCGCAGATCGTGCCGTTCACCCGGCCGGATCACCACGTCGCGGCCGGCCGCCGGGGGCGGCACCCCGAACGGGTCCCGATCGCCGTTCACCACCAGGGTCGGCCGGCCGGTGTCGAGTTCGTCCACCCGGGTCCGCTCCGGCCGCCCGGGCGGGTGCAGCGGGAAGGCCAGGGCAACGACCGCGTCGGCGTGCACCGCCGCAGCCGTACGGCAGGCCACCCGCGCGCCGCTGGACCGTCCGCCGACGATCAGCGGTGGCGCGGGGGTGAATCCGGCGACCGCCTCGGTGACCACGGCACGCCAGGCCTCGTCCAGGTGGTGCGCCGGCGCGGGAGCCCGCCGACCGGCGACCCGGTACGGCTGGGTGACCAGGGCCACCGCCACCGCTGCCCGGGACGCCGCCGAGCGCAGTGCCGACAGGTCGGCGGCGGTCACGTCACCGCCGGCACCGTGCCCGAGCACCAGCAGACCGGCCGGGGGCACCGACGGCACCGTCAGGTCGACCCAGGCGGTACCGCGCGGCGTCGGCACCGACCGCCGGTCAGCGCTCGGGCCCACGGGTTCGCCCGGGCCGGCCGGCTCGCCCGGGTCCATCGCCTTCGGCTGGTCCGGGTCGGTTCGCTTCACCGGACCATTGTGCCGTGACCGCCGGGCGTACCCGCCTGGCAACGCCCCGATCAGCTCAGCGGCACCAGGGTGAGTAACCGGTCGCGGACCGGCGGGCCGGCTTCGTCGACCGGACCGGGATCCGGACCACCGCCGGAGCCCCGCCAGGCCACCTGCATGGCCCGGCGTTCCCGCGGGGTCGTCGCCCCCCAGACGCCGTGGCTGTCCCCGGCGTCGAGCGCCCAGGCCAGGCACGGCCCCTGGACCGGACAGGTACGGCAGAGCGCGACTGCGGCGTCGGCCGGTTCGCTCGGCGCGGGGAAGAACGTCTCCGGGTCGACGCTCTGGCAGACCCCGCGAGTCCGCCAGGCCTCGTCGAGGCGGCGTTCCGCCATCGCTGTGAGCAGCCTGGGGTCGCGCCGCGCGGCGGCGACCTCATGTGGACGGGGCATTCGCGCCCGTGTCATTACCCACCTCCCCCGTGGGATCTTAGACATTGATCAACGTCGTTGGTTTGCGGCGAATCGGAATCCACTGTCGGCGCTGGTTTCTATCGCACTTCGGCAGGCATAGACAAGGGCCTGCATCGATTCTGGGGAAAATACGTCCCGGCGATTCGGTCCCAACACTGGCAAACCCCCGCCCGCGTGGTCGGCTGATCACCGAAAGTAGGACCCCGGCGTCACCGCCGGGCCTGGGAGCGGTACCATCCGCAGGGTCAGAAGAGCTCCGGATGCGGCGCCGGACCGGCCGGCCCCGACCCGCTCCCCGGAGCGACCCGTCGCACCAGTTCAGCGCCGTTGTTACGGACGTTGCCGACCGCCGTACCCACCGGCCGAATCTCGATGTGGTCGAGGTAATTGTCATCCGGCGCAGCCAGCAGGGCGGTCCCGTCCACTTCCGGGTCGAGCCATTCGGCCCAGCGGTCCTCCGGCAGCAGCAGCGGCATTCGATCATGAACCTCGGCGAACGGCCCGACCGCCGCGGTGGTAATCACACTGCTCGTGATCATTGGGTCCGGCCGGCCCCAAACCGACCAGAGACCGGCGAACGCCAGTACCCGGCCGTCGACCGGGGTCATGAAGTACGGCTGCCCGCCACCGCGCCGGGCACCGGCCGGGCGTACCCACTCGTACCAGCCGTCGGCCGGCACCAGACAGCGACGACGGGCGAACGAGGGCGCGAACGCCCTACTGGACGCGACCGTCTCCGACCGCGCGTTGATCATGCGGGTGCCGATCCGGGGGTCGGCCGCCCACGGCGGCACCAGGCCCCACCGGGCCACGCTCACCACCCGTCGGGCGGCCGCCGGCTCGGCGGCCGGCTGCGGCTGGTCGGTCCGGTCACCTCGGGACAGCCGCACGATGGGCACCGGATCGGTGGGTGCCGCGTTGTAGTCGGCCGCCAGCGAACCGCCCGTGTCGTCCAGCGCCTCGAACAACGCGGAGAGATCCGCCGCGCTGCGCGTGGTCGCGTACCGCCCACACATGGTGCCCAGGCTAGTTGGTCGGCCCGGCGTGGTTGGCACACTGTACGGGTGCCTGAACTCAGCAGTGTCCCGCCGCACCAGCCATGGACCGCACCCCGCGCCGCCGGGCCGATCCGGTCCACCCTCCGACTGCCCGGCTCGAAGTCGATGACCGCCCGCGCCCTGGTACTGAGCGCGCTCGGCACCGCCCCCGGCGGCGTCGTCCGCCCGCTCCGGGCCCGGGACACCACGCTGATGGCCGCCGGCCTGGCCGCGATGGGCACCGGGATCGAGACCGGCTCCGCGCAGCGCTGGCCGGTCGTCCCGGCCGCACTGCATGGCCCGACACACGTCAACGTCGGTCTCGCCGGCACCATCATGCGGTTCCTGCCGGCGGTGGCCGGGCTGGCCGACGGTTCGGTCACCTTCGACGGCGACCCGCAGGCCCGGGCCCGCCCGCTCGGCCCGCTGCTCGACGGTCTGCGCCACCTCGGGTTGCGCATCGACGCCGCGCCGACCGGCGGGCTGCCGATCACCGTGCACGGCACCGGACAGGTCCCCGGCGGCGCGGTCGAGGTCGACGCCTCGAAGTCCAGCCAGTTCGTCTCCGGCCTGCTGCTGGCCGCGCCCCGGTTCACCGGCGGGGTGCTGGTCCGACACACCGGGGCGGTGCTGCCGTCCGCCCCGCACATCGCGATGACCGTCGAGATGCTGCGCGCCGCCGGCGCGGTGGTGGACGATTCGGTGCCGCGGACCTGGCGGGTCGAGCCGGGCGAACTGCGCGGGCGGGACTGGCCGATCGAGCCCGACCTGTCCGGCGCGCTGCCCTTCTTCGCCGCCGCGCTGGTCACCGGCGGCACGGTGACGCTGGCCGACTGGCCGGCGCACAGCGCCCAGCCGGTAGGCCAGCTGATCGAACTGATCGAGCAGCTCGGCGGCTCGGCCACGGTCGACGCCGACGGGCTGACCGTCCGGGGCACCGGCACGGTGCACGGCGTCACCGTCGACCTGCGCCAGGTCAGCGAGTTCACTCCGGTGCTCGCCGCGCTCGCCGCGCTCGCCGACGCGCCGTCGCGGCTGACCGGCGTCGCCCACATCCGCGGACACGAGACCGACCGACTGGCGGCACTCGCCGCCGAGCTGACCGGGCTCGGCGCCGCGGTGACCGAGCTGCCCGACGGGCTGGAGATCGCCCCCAAACCGCTGCACGGCGCGGTGTTTCGCACCTACGACGACCACCGGATGGCGCACGCCGCCGCCGTGCTCGGCCTGGCGGTGCCGGGCGTCAAGTTGACCGACGTCGCGTGCACAGCCAAGACGCTGCCGGAGTTTCCGGCACTATGGTCGGCGGTGGCGGCAGGAAACTGACCGCGACGGGAAAGGAGCAGATCCTGGCCGGCAGGCGCAGGGAGTACGACGAGGACGACGTGCGGGTACGACCGCGCCGGTCGTCCCGGCCGCGTACCCGCACCCGGCCGGCGCACGACGACGCGGTCGACGGTTTCGTGGTCACGGTCGACCGGGGCCGCTACGGCTGCGTACTCACCGGCCCGCAGGCTCCGCAGCCGGTCGCCGACCCGCCTCCGGTGGTGACCGCGATGCGGGCCCGGGAGCTCGGCCGGCGCGCGGTGGTCGTCGGCGACCGGGTCGCGTTGGTGGGCGACGTCTCGGGTCACGCCGGCAGTCTCGCCCGGATCGTCCGGATCGACGAACGGGCCTCGGTGCTGCGCCGTACCGCCGACGACGACGAGACCACCCCGGAGGGCCGGCTGGAGCGGGTGGTCGTCGCCAACGCCGACCAACTGGTGATCGTCAGCGCGTTGGCCGACCCGCCGCCCCGGACCGGGTTCATCGACCGTTGCCTGGTCGCCGCGTTCGACGCCGGGATCGACCCGCTGCTCTGCCTTACCAAGGCCGACCTGGCCGACCCGGCGCCGGTCGTCGACTACTACCGGGACCTCGACCTGGAGTACGTGCTGTGCCGACCCGGCAGTGACCTGGCCGACCTGCGGCACCGCCTGGCCGGTCGACTGTCGGTGCTGGTCGGGCACTCCGGGGTGGGCAAGAGCACGCTGGTCAACCGGCTCGTGCCGGAGGCGTTGCGAGCGGTCGGCACGGTCAGCGCGATCGGCCGGGGACGGCACACCTCGTCCAGCGCGGTAGCCCTGCGGCTGCCGTACCCCGGCGCGTCGCCTGACGATGCCGACACCTCGGCCGACGACGGTGCCGGTACGGGGAGCCGGGCCGACGCGCGGGTCGTTCCGGCCGGCGACCCCGGATGGATCGTCGACACGCCCGGCGTACGCAGTTTCGGGCTGGCCCACGTGTCGGCCGAGAGCCTGCTGCACGGCTTCGCCGACCTGGTCGAGGGGAGCCTCGACTGCCCGCCGAACTGCGAGCACACCGGCGACGCCGGCCAGTGCCGGCTGGCCGGCTGGGTGGCGGCCGGCAACGCCGATCCGCGCCGGCTGGCGTCGTACCGGCGGCTGTTGGACTCGCGGTCCGGGGATACCGAGACCGGCCGTACCGCGACCCGCGAGTGAGCGGGCCGGACCTTACGCGGTGGGACATCCGACCATTGCGGTGAGTAATCAGATACCTTTCCCGCCATGGCCCGGTACGCCGACGATCTCTCCCTCGCCCATCTACTCGCCGACACCGCGGACTCGATGTCGATGGCCCGGTTCCGGGCGCTCGACCTGCGGGTCGAAGCGAAGCCGGATCTCACCCCGGTCTCCGACGCGGACACCGCCGTGGAGAAGGCGCTGCGCGCCACCCTGGCCCGGACCAGACCCCGCGACGGTGTGCTGGGTGAGGAGTTCGGCGCGTCGGTCGCGGCGGCGGGACCCGGCAACCGGCAGTGGGTGATCGACCCGATCGACGGCACCAAGAACTTCATCCGGGGCGTACCGGTCTGGGCGACGCTGATCGCCCTGATGGAAGGGGACCAGCCGGTGGTCGGCCTGGTCTCGGCACCGGCGCTGGGCCGACGCTGGTGGGCCGCGATCGGTCACGGAGCGTACGCAGGACGGCACACGGCCGCCGCGACCGCGATCCAGGTCTCCGGGGTCCGCCGCCTCGCCGACGCCAGCTTCTGCTACTCCTCGCTGACCAGCTGGGAGGAGTCCGGGCGACTACCGGCCATGCTGGACATCATGCGGTCGGTGTGGCGCAGCCGGGCCTACGGGGACTTCTACGGCTACATGCTGGTCGCCGAGGGCGCGGTGGACGCGATGGTCGAACCGGAGCTGTCGCTGTGGGACCTGGCCGCGTTGATCCCCATCGTCACCGAGGCGGGTGGCACCTTCACCGATCTGACCGGCCGGGCCGGGCCGGCCGGCGGCAGCGCCGTGGCCAGCAACGGCAGGCTGCACTCCGACCTGCTGCACCGGCTCAGCTGACCGTAGCCGGTCTCAGGTGGAGCAAATCGAGCGACCGTCTATCCTCGCCGGGTGACGTCGACCGGTTGGTGTTTTCTCGCGGCGATGATCGCCACCTACGGCGTCGCACACCTCTTTCAGGCGGTGGCCGCCGCCCGCACCACGGTCCGCCACTGCTTCGACCCCGGTCTGCTGCTGCGACTCGTCCGGCAGCCGGTGTACCTGATCGGCCTCGGCTGCCAGTGCCTCGCCTTCGTGCTGGCCTTCCTCGCCCGGCGGGACCTGCCGCTGTTCCTGGTCCAGGCGAGCGTGGCCGCCGCCCTCGGCGTGACCGCGCTGCTCGGGGTACTGACCCTGGGCTGGCGGCTGCCGGCCGCCGAGGTGGTTCTGCTGGTGCTGCTGCTGGTCGGGGTAACCGCGCTGGTCGTCGCCGCCCGACCCGCGCCGGCGCACCCGCTCGGCCCCCGAGCGGTGGCCGTCATCGCCCTCGCCGGCCTGCTGATCGCCGCCCTCGGTGCCGGGGCGGCCCGACTCCACGGCCCGGCCGCGGCCGTCCTGCTCGGACTGCTCGCCGGGTTCGCCTTCTCCGCCGCCGCGGTCGCCTCCCGGCCGCTCGCCGGCACCGCCAGTTACCGCGACCTGGTCACCGAGCCGCTGCTCTACCTGCTGATCGTGCACTCAGCCATCGGTCAGTGGCTGATCGGCCTGGCGATGCAGCGCGGTTCGGTCACCGCCGCCATCGCGGCGATGGATGCGGCGGGCGCGGTACCGGCCGCCATCGTCGGCCTGCTGCTACTCAACGACAAGATCTGGCCCGGGCGCGAGTGGCTGGCCGCGGTCGGTTTCCTCATCACGCTGGCCGCCGTGCTCGGTCTGACCCGGTACGCGACGACTCAGCACGCACCCGAGACCGCGCAGCCGGCCTGGGCCGGCGGCCCGGGTCAGACAGGCCGGTCGGTCAGGGTCAGCGTCGGGCCAGACATCGACAGCACCGGTCAGCCGGCCCGGAACAGCACCGGTCAGCCAGCCCGGACCGGCGTGGCGGTCGCCTCCGCCGGTGCGGTCGCCTCCGCCGGCGCGGTCGCCTCCGCCGGCGCGGTCGCATCGATCGCCGCCAGATCGATCTCCACGTCGACCGGCTCGACCGAATCACCGTCGGGCAGCTGCTCGGAGACGACGCCGCTCGACCCCGCCGGCACCGGGCCGCCGTGGCGCGACCCGAGCACCCGCTGATAAAGCCGTTCGATGGCGGCGGCGGTCCGGTCCCAGCCGTACCGGCACCGGACCCGGTCGACCGCCGCGTGCCCGTACGCGAACCGCTCGGCCTCGTCGGCGAGCAGCCGCCGCAGCGCGACGCCGAGCGCCCGGACGTCGCCGGGCGGCACCAGCCGACCGGTCACCGCGTCCACCACGCAGTCGGCCACCCCGCCGTGGGCGTACCCCACGACCGGCACGCCGCACGCCATCGCCTCCAACGCCACCGTGCCGACCGGCACGTACCGGCTGGTGCAGGCGACCACGTCGACCGACCGGTACAGCTGCGGCATCTCCCCGGCCGGCACCGCCCCGAGCAGTTCGATCTGGTCGGCCACCCCGTACCGGGTGGCCACGTCCCGCAGCCGCCGGGCGTCCGGGTGCCCGGCCAGCTCGGCCCGGTCGGGCCCGCCGACGATGAGCACGTCGACGTCGCCGACCAGCCGGAGCGCGCCGATCAGCTCGTCATGCCCGGAGCCGGGGGTGAGGTCGCCGACGGCGAGCAGCCGGCGACGCCGCCGTACCGGCGGCGCGGGGTCCGGCGCGAACCGGGTGGTGTCCACCCCAGGTGGGATCATCGCGACCGACGCGCGGTCCCGTCCCATCCGGGCCAGTTCGTCCACCTCTTCGGTGCACTGCGCGACGGCCGCGTCGACCACCCGGCACAGCGCCTGCTCGAGCGCGATCCGTTGCTGCGGACCCTGGTAGCCGGGACCCAACTGCCGCTGCTGTTGACTACCGATGCTGTGGAAGGTCTGCACCAGCGGGATCCGGCTGCGGCCGACCGCGCTGGCCGCCGCGAGACCACCCGGCCAGAAGTGCCCGTGCACCACGTCCGGCTTCCACTCCCCGTCGTCCCACTGACCTGCCAGCCAGCGACCGAACTCCGGCAGGTGGGCCAGCAGTTCGGCGGTGCCCAGCCGGGTCGGCGGACCGACCGGCACCCGGACCAACTGGTAGCCGTCCGACCCGCCGGACGACGACCCGCCGTCCGGCTCGTCCGGCCCGGTCCGCCGCTGGTAGACCCGGACCTCGTGGCCGAGAGCGGCCAGTTCGGTGGCGAGCCGGGCGATGTGCTGCCGGGTGCCGGTGACCGGCTGCCCGGCGGTGTCGAGACGTCCGGGGTCACGCTGTGCGAGGTCACGGTGTACGGGGTGGCCCATCGCAGCTCCATCGTGGGCAGACACCAGACCGACGCGCATCTTCACCTCCGTTGCTCGTCACGGGTGCTAGCGGTTCTTTCTAACCCCTGCGGTACGAGGATTCCTCCGGTTCCGACGAGCACCACCCTCGGGTGAGAGCCACGGGTGAGGTGCGACGACCCACACCGGTGGTATGACACGCCCAAATCGGGGTACCCGTACGCATGGCAGCGACTGGGACGCAGAGCAGCCGCTTCCGCCCAACGGGTACGTCGGGGCGGCGGACGACGGTTCCCGATGCGACCGGGCCTGATGTCCGTAGCGCCGGGCTGGTACGGGGCGCCGGGAGGAGGAACGTGCCTACCGACCTGCGATGCGCGCTGGAGTGCGACCCGACCGATCCGGTGATCCGGCTGGTCGGGGTGCTGGACCGGCACGCGGTCGACGACGTCCGGACGGCGCTGCTGGACTGTCTGGCGGACCGGGCGGCCCCGGTTGCGGTGGACGTCTCCGCGGTACGCGACGTCGCGCCCGGCGCGTTGCTGCGGCTCGGCGAGGTCGCCCGGACGGTCGCCGACTGGCCGGCCGGCGGCTTCGTCTGCTGCGCCGCGCCGCCCGGCACCGGCCGGGCCTGGTCCGCGGCAGGGCTGACCGTACTGCCCGACGCCACCCTGGCGGAGGCTCTGATCGCCGGCGCGCCACCGGCCGCGCCGCTGAGCGCCGAGCTGGATCCGGTCGTCGGAGCGGCGCGGACCGCACGGGCGCTGCTCGCCGAGGGCTGTCGCCGGTGGGAGCTGCCGCAGCTGGTCGATCCGGCCGCCGTGGCGCTCACCGAGTTGGTGAACAACGTGGTGGTGCACGCCGGTACGCCGATGTCGGTGCGGATCGGTCTGCGGGACGGCCGACTGCGGATGTCGGTGCGCGACGGCTCGGACAGCCTGCCCACCCCGGCCGGGCCGGTCCCGGTGGCCCCGACCGCGCTGGGCGGTCGGGGCATGCTGCTGGTCGACTCGGTGGCGCGGCGGTGGGGCTGCACCCGGCTGCGGAGCGGCAAACTCGTCTGGGCAGCCCTCGATCCGGCGGACCATCCACAGGACGGAGACTGACAGTGGTACGGCGCGACAGTTCGACCGGCCCGGCCCGGCTCGCCCTGCTGCTGGCCGGGGTGGCGGTCGGCTACCTGGTCGGCAGGCGGACCAGGTCCGGCGGAACCGACGTCACGACGGGGCCGACCGTGGACCAGCTGACGGGCGAAGCCGCGATGGACCAGCCGACGGCCGGAGCCGCGATGGACCAGCCGGCGACGCACCCGGCGACCACCGGGCCGGTGCGGGTACGGCCCGCGGTGGCGCCGGCCGGCCAACGGCCCGGAACCGACCTCGGGTACCACCCGGGACGACCGGCGGACGAGGAGTTCGCCGCCGACGTGGTGAGCGGATCATCGGCTACCACCGCCTCGCACCCGTACCAGGTGCCGGCCGGTCGGACCACGGCGACGCCGGCAGCGCCGGTCGGCGACCCGGCCGTGCCGACCGGCGCGGACGGTGACGACAGCCCGCCGCCGGTGCGACGCCGCCCCGACCCGCCCCAACCAGGTGTGTGACCGCCACCGACCCGGGTAATGGGACGGCATGCGTACAGACGACTTCCCCCGGCCGGTTTCCGACCCGGAGTCCGAAGGGATCCCGCAGACCGCGGACGACGACTCGACCGCGTACGACGACGTGGCCAGCGGCCGCGAGGCCGACGGCCCGGACCCGGAGAGCATCCCGGGCGACGTGCCGGTGGCGGTGGACCACTTCGGCAACACCGCCCAGGAGCAGCTCGACGGGGAGTCGTTGGACTACAAACTCGCCCGGGAGGCGCTGGGCAGGCCGGTGGACGATCCGCTCAGCGGGCCGGTCGACCAGACGCTCGGCGACGAGGCCAACAGCGAACAGGCCGCCGCCCAGGCGCAACGCGACGCCGACGTGCTCGACCCCGGCCCGTACTCGGATCCGGACTCACCGGTCTCGCTCTACGACCACGGCCGGCTCGGTGGGGCGGACAACGGGATGGTGGGACGGTTGGTGGAAGCCGACGAGGGGGCGCACACCGACGAGGAACCGGACTCGGTGGCGGCCGACGCCGGGGCCGCCGGTGGTGGGGCCAGTGCCGAGGAGCTGGCGGTGCACGAGACCGAGGCCCCCGAGGACCACCCGATCGACCGCTGACCGCAGCGTCGACGGTCGGCCGACCGACCGGTCAGTCGGTCAGTCGTCCAGGCCCTGTTCGATCGCGTACCGGGTGAGCTCCACCCGGTTGTGCAGTTGCAGCTTGCCCAGGGTGTTCTGCACGTGGTTCTGCACCGTCCGGTGGGACAGCCCCAGCCGGCCGGCGATCTGCTTGTACGACAGCCCTTTGGCGACCAGTCGCAGCACCTCGGTCTCCCGGTCGGTGAGCCGGGGCTCGTCCCCGGCGGGTCGCGCGGTGGCGGCCAGCCGGCGGTACTCGCCGAGCACCAGTCCGGCCAGTCCCGGCGTGAAGACGGCCTCCCCGGTCGCGGTCCGCCGGACCGCGTCGAGGAACTCCCCCGGGCCGGCCGACTTCAGCAGGTAGCCGGTCGCGCCGGCCTTGATCGCGTCGAGCACGCTCTGCTGTTCTCCGCTGGCCGACAGCATCAGCACTCGTACGCCGGGCTGCTCGGCCAGCATGCCGCGGATCACCTCCACCCCGGAGATGTCGGGCAGTTGCAGGTCCAGCACCACCACCTGGGGTCGGGCCGCCGCGCAGATCCGCACGGCCTGGCGTCCCTCCCCGGTGGTCGCGACCACCTCGTGGCCGGCCTCGGCCAGGTCCCGGGCCACCCCTTCCCGCCACATCGGATGGTCGTCGACCACCATCACCCGGATCGGCTCCCCCGCGTCCACTGCCGCACCTGCCGTCACCCGTACTCCTCCGCCGTCGTGTCCGGGCTCGGCACCCGCAGCTCGATCTCGGTGCCCGCGCCGGGCTCCGAGACGATCCGTACCGTGCCGCCGATCTCGGCGACCCGCCCCTCGATCGACTGGCTCACCCCGAGCCGACCCTGCGCGGCGGCCTGGGCCAGCCGACCGGGTCGGATGCCGCACCCGTCGTCCCGGATCGACACGGTAACCGTGTCCGGCTCCTCTTCGACCAGGACCCACACCCGGGCCTGCGGACCGCCATGGCGCACCGCGTTGTCGACCGCGGCACCGAGCGCCGCGCCCAGCTCGGCGGCGAGCCGACCGGGCAGCAGCACCGGGTCGGCCGGGGTGGCGACCGAGACCCGCGACGACGCGTACCCGTTGACCACGGACCGCAGGTCGACCGGCCCGGCGTCGAACGCCGCCGGCGGGGCGGCCAGCGCCGTCGGCCCGGCCGCCAGCGCGGAGCCGGCCGCCGTCAGCCCGGCCGCCGCCGGCGGGGCGGGCTTGTCCGGCGGTACGGTGACCCGGCTGGTGACCAGCGCCCGCAACGCGGCCTCCTGCTCCCCGGCGAGCCGGGCCAGCTCACCGGCCTCGCCGTCGAGGTCGGCCCCGCGCCGGGCGACCATTGCCAGCACCTGCAGCACCGAGTCGTGGATGTCGCGGGCCAGCCGTTCCCGCTCCCGGGTCGCGGCGGCCAGCTCCCGGGTCGCCGCCTCCAGCTCGACCGCCCGCTGCAACCGGTCCTCGGCCGCGCCGATCAAGCGGGCCACGTGCCCGACGGCGATGCCGGCCAGCAGCATCAGCACACCGGGAGTGACCGACGACTCGTTGAGCCGGTCCCGTACCGCGAGGTCGGCGGCGGTCAGCACCAGGGCAGCGGTCACCCCGAGCCGCCGGCCGCCGGCGACCGCCCAGGCCAGCACCGGACCGGCGAGCCAGGCGACCGCGATGGTCGGCACCCCGTCGGCCAACGCGGGCCGCCCGATGATCCACGGGCTGACCAGCAGCGGCACCAACGCGACGAACAGGTCGGCGGCGAGCAGCGGCCAGCGACGCAGGTGGGGCCGGGCGTACGCCCAGGTGGCGGCGACCGTCCAGGCGATCATGCCGAGCAGGACCGGGACGGCGACGAGCGGATGGGCGTAGTCGGCGGCGTTGCGCGCGTACAGCACCAACACGTAGCCGAGGGCGGTGAACCGGAACACCGCGAGGGCCCGCCACAACGGGACGATCAGGGTGCCCACCGGGGCAGGGTTCTGCCGCACCCGCTGACGATGGCACACGACCGGACGGCCGGCGAGCGCCGGCCACCCCGGCACGGAGCGAGCGGTCCCCGGGCGGGCCGGACACGCCCGGGCCGATGTGCATTTCCCCACAGGTCAACGTAGGGTGAGAATGCCACGAAAGCACTGACGATCAGCAGCCGGATGGGCCATGACCGACGCAGATCCCCCGTCATCGCGTACGGTCGTGCCTATCGACCCGATGGATCTGCTCAGCGAGACCTTCGACCGGTCGCAGGTCACTGACCTGCGGCACCACGTCGCATCGTGCGCCAGCTCGGCCGGGATGAGCGGCCAGCGGCTCGATGACTTCGTGCTGGCCGTCAACGAACTGATCACCAATGCGGTCCGGCACGGCGGCGGCCAGGGCTGGCTACGGATGTGGCGTGACACACAGTCGATGTACTGCGAGGTCGCCGACAACGGGCAGGGCATCGGGTCCGACCGGCTGCGCAACCGGGACCGCCCAGCGCCGAACACAGCGGGTGGCTGGGGGCTGTGGCTCACCGAGCGGTTGACCGACACCATGGCGGTCGCCACCGGCCCGGAGGGCACCACGGTACGGATCAGCCTCGGATTGACCGACCCCGCTGCAGCCGGAGCCGGGGTGGACGAGTCGGTCAGCCGAACAGGGCGCTGACCGACTCGCCGTTGTGAATCCGGCGCATCGCCTCGGCCAGCGCCGGCGCGACGGAGAGCACCTGCAGCTTCGGCACCCGCTTGGCGGCCGGAATCGGCACCGTGTTCGTGCAGACGATCTCCAGTACGCCGTCCTGGTCACTGAGCCGGTCCAGCGCCCCGCTGGAGAACAGCCCGTGGGTGCAGGCGATGCGGATCGACCGGACCTTCAGCTCCCGCAGGTGGTCGATCAGCTCGATCACCGTACTGCCTTTGGCGATCTCGTCGTCGAGGACGATCACGTCGCGGTCGACGACGTCGCCGATCACCGCGCTGATCTGCACCCGGTCGTCGCTGAACCGTTGCTTGGCCCCGGCCGCGACCGGCAGGCCGAGCATCCGGGCGAAGGCGGCGGCCTCCTTGGCGTTACCCAGATCCGGTGAGACGACCACGGTGTCGGTCAAATCGTGGTCGTGGAAGTGCGCGGCGAGCTCACGCAGCGCGTGCAGGTGGTCGACGGGGACGCTGAAGAAGCCGTGTACCTGCGGGGAGTGCAGGGTCATCGCGAGCACCCGGTCGGCACCGGCGGAGACCAGCAGGTCCGCGACGAGCCGGGCACCGATCGAGATCCGTGGGGCGTCCTTCTTGTCCGACCGGGCGTACGCGTAGTGCGGCAGCACCACGGTGATCCGCCCGGCCGAGGCGCCCCGGGCCGCGTCCAGCATCAGCAGCAGCTCCACCAGGTGCTCCTGCACCGGCGGCACCAGCGGTTGGATCAGGAACACGTCCCGCTCGCGGCAGTTCGCCTGCAGCTGCACCTCCAGGCAGTCGTTGGCGAACCGGGAGACCCGCACCGGGTGCAGCGGTACGTCGAGATGGGTGCAGATCTCCGCAGCCAGCTCGGGGTGGGCGCTGCCGCTGAAGACCGCAATGTCACGCACCAGCTGATGGTAGGTCAGCCACCATCCGGAGCCCTGCGGCAGGGGCAGGCCGCGACCGAGGCAAGAGATATCCAGATCCGCAGATCTAGGCCAAGATCTATTGTTACGCAGAGAGTCGGATGCAAGACTGCGGGTCATCGCAACGGCTCCGGGGACGCCCCTCCCCAGATGCCCGACCCGGAAAGCGCGTCAGCGCCCGCGCAACAACCAGGAGGCTCCTCGTGATCCGTCGGACACTCTTCGCGGCCATGCTCGCCATCGGCGCCTTCGTCGCCGTCCCCGCATCGGCGGCCCACGCCGCAGCCTGCGGCGTGGACTACCACTGCGCCACCTACTACTACTCCGACCCGAACCACACCAATCAGATCGGCTACCGGATCTGGACCTGCGGCGGCGACATGACGCAGGTGGGCGCGACCTCCCCCTACTCGCGTACCAGCAAGTCACCCTGCTGATCCCGCACCGGTCCGCCGCCCAGCCGGCTACCAGCCGATCTGCTTGCGGACGAACTCGATCGACAGCTGGTCGAAGTGCGCTCGGCCGCCCTCGTGCCCGTCCCACTCGTACACCTCGATCTCCTTCGGGCCGGCGTACGCGTGGTAGGCGGCGAAGACCGTCGACGGCGGGCACGTCTGGTCCATCAGCGCCGCGCTGAACAGCGCCGGGGCGGTGGCCCACGGCACCAGGTGCGCGGCATCGACGTAGTCGACCGTGGCGAACGCCGCCGCAGCCCGCTCCGGTTGGATCCGGCAGAACCGGACCAGCTCGTTGTACGGGTCCGCGTCGGTGATCGTGACGGCGCGGCGGATCTGGCACAGGAAGGGCACCCGGGACACCACCGCACCGACCCGGTCACCGGCGAGCGCGGCGGCGGCCAGCGCCAACCCGCCGCCCTGGCTGGTGCCGACCACGGCGATCCGGGACCGGTCGACACCGGGCAGCTCGGGGGCGATCTCCACCGCGCGGGCCGCGTCGGTGATCAGCCGGCGGTAGTAGTAGCCGGCCGGGTCCAGGACCCCCCGGGTCAGGTAGCCCGGCGTGGTCGGCCCGGACCCGTCCGGCCCGGCGTCCGGGGTGTCCCCGCCACGCCACGACCCGCCCTGGCCCCGGGTGTCCATCACCAGGTGGGCGAAGCCAGCCGAGACCCACAGCAGCCACTCGTGCGGGCGGCCGCGGCCGCCGCCGTACCCGATGAACTCGACGACGACCGGCAGCGGCCCGGCGGCGCCCGACGGCACATTGAGCCAGCCCTTGATTTCCTGGCCGGCGAAGCCGGTGAAGCTGACGTCGTACGTGTCGATCATGCGCAGCGCGGTTTTCACCGGGGTCGCCACCGGCGGCACCGCCATCGACCGGGCGTCGGACAGCGTCTCGTCCCAGAACTCGCGCAGATCCGCCGGGGGTGACAGCTCAGGCTGGTAGCGCCGCAGCTGATCGAGGGGAAGATCGAACCAGGCCATGGCGGCACGCTACCAGCGCCGGCCGACCCGACGGGGGCCGATGTCTGCGGCCATGCCGGCCCTGGCTACGGCCATACTGGCCCGATGACGGAGCAGACCAGCGTGGCCACCGCCGGACGGTACGTCGCCGCCATCGACCAGGGCACCACCTCGTCGCGGTGCATCGTCTTCGATGCCGCCGGCGCGATCGTCGCCATGGCGCAGCGGGAGCACCGGCAGATCTTCCCGCGCCCCGGCTGGGTGGCGCACGACGCCGAGGAGATCTGGGCCAACGTCGAACAGGTCGTCCGGCAGGCACTGGCCGATGCCGACCTCCCACCGGGTGGGCTGGCCGCGATCGGCATCACCAATCAGCGGGAGACCACCGTGGTGTGGGACCGGGCCACCGGTCGGCCGGTGCACCACGCGGTCGTCTGGCAGGACACCCGCACCGGGCCGCAGCTGCGCCGACTCGGCGCGGCCGTCGGCGAGCAACGGCTACGGGCGCGCACCGGGCTGCCGCTGGCCACGTACTTCGCCGGGCCGAAGGCGATGTGGCTGCTGGAACACGTCGACGGGCTGCGTGAGCGGGCCGAACGCGGCGAGGTGCTGTTCGGCACGATGGAGTCCTGGCTGATCTGGAAGCTCACCGGCCGGCACGTCACCGACGTCACCAACGCCAGCCGTACCCTGCTGATGGACGTGCGCACGCTGCGCTGGGACGACGAGATCCTGTCCGCGGCGGGCATCCCGGTCGCGATGCTGCCGGAGATCGTTCCGTCGGCCACGATCTACGGTACGGCGGACAGCGGCGTGGCCGGCGGCGCGCTGACCGGCGTACCGGTCGCCAGTGCGCTCGGTGACCAGCAGGCGGCGCTGTTCGGGCAGACCTGCTTCCAGCCCGGCGAGGCAAAATGCACCTACGGCACCGGCAGTTTCCTGCTGCTCAACACCGGCACGAGCGCGGTCACCTCGCAGCACGGGTTGCTGACCACGGTGGCGTACCAGATCGGCGACGCCCCGGCGCACTACGCGCTCGAAGGCGCGATCGCGGTGACCGGGTCGCTGGTGCAATGGCTGCGCGACAACCTGGGGCTGATCTCCAGCGCGGCGCAGATCGAGGAGCTGGCCCGCAGCGTCGACGACAACGGCGGCTGCTACATCGTGCCGGCGTTCTCCGGGCTGTTCGCCCCGCACTGGCGGGCCGACGCCCGGGGCGTGGTCGCCGGGTTGACCGGCTACATCACCAAGGGGCATCTGGCCAGGGCGGTGCTGGAAGCGTCGGCGTGGCAGACCCGGGAGGTGGTCGACGCGATGAACGCCGACTCCGACGTGGCGCTGCGCCGGCTGCGGGTCGACGGCGGGATGACCGCCAACGAGCTGCTGATGCAGTTCCTCGCCGACGTGCTCGACGTGCCGGTGGTGCGCCCGGCGGTCAGCGAGACCACCTGCCTGGGGGCGGCGTACGCGGCCGGGCTGGCGGTCGGCTTCTGGCCGGACCTGGACACGTTGCGGGCCCAGTGGCGGGCCGACGCGCACTGGCGGCCGGCGATGGAGCCGGCGCACCGCGACCGCGAGTACGCCCAGTGGCGCAAGGCCGTCAGCCGCACCCTCGACTGGGTCGACGACTGACGGCAGCTTCATCGCCGTTCAGCTTCCAGAAATTCACGTAGCGTCACCTCTTCGGGTCGGGTCCACCCGTCGAGCCTGATGCCACAGGTGCATCAAGATGCACCTGTGGCATCAAGTCCGCGACGGCACCTTGGGGGTTTCCGGAGCCCGGCAACCGGGCGCGGCTAAACAGTTCACATTGGACGGCGCACGACGGGATGCTGTCTGAATGCCCGCCCGCACCGCCTACGACGACGAGCTCGGCGACCACTTCGCCCGACACGCCGACACCAGCCCGTACAACGCCTACACCGACCGGCCGGCGATGCTCGCCCTCGCCGGAGACGTCGACGGACAGCGGATTCTCGACGTCGGCTGCGGGGCCGGGCAATACGCGGCGGAGCTGCTGTCGCGCGGTGCCAAGGTCGTCGGGATCGACGGCAGCGCGACACTGCTGGATCACGCCCGGCGCAGGTTGGGCGACCGGGCCGAACTGCACCGGCACGACGCCGAAGACCCGCTGGACTTCATCGACGACGCGTCGTTCGACGGGGTGGTGTGCGCGTTGATGCTGCACCACGTCGCCAACCGACGGCAGCTGCTCGGCGAGCTACGGCGAGTGCTGCGGCCGGGCGGGTGGCTGCTGGTCTCCACGACCCATCCGACCGCCGACTGGCGACACTTCGGCGGCTCGTACTTCGCCGATAACTGGGTGGACCTTCCGCTGGCGGGTGGGCAGATGTCGATCCACTATCAGCGGATGACGCTGGAGACGTTCCTGGGCGAGCTGCTGGACGCCGGTTTCAGCCTGGAGCGGCTCGTCGAACCACGCCCGGTGCCCAGCCTGCGTGACGTCGACGAGGCGGCCTACCACAAGCTGCGCCAGTCGCCGTCCTCCGTCGCTGTCCGGCTCCGGCGACCCTGACCAGCCTGATGCCGTCCGGTGCCCCGCTGGCTCCCGGGGCACCGGACGACACCGTCGAGGGTCAGGGGGCGAGGCGGTGCAGGTCGCGTGGGAAGAGCGTGACCTGCCGGATGTTCGGTACGCCGAGCAGCCGGGCCACGAACCGTTCCAACCCGAACGCGAAGCCGCCGTGCGGCGGCATGCCGTACCGCATCGCGTCCAGATAGCCGGCGTACGGCGTCAGGTCGGTCTCGCCCCGCTCGGCAAGCGCCTGCACGTAGTCGCCGTACCGGTGCAGCCGCTGCCCGCCGCTGACCAGCTCCACGCCCCGGAAGATCAGGTCGATGGCGCGCGAGTAGCCGGGCCGGCCCGGGTCCGGGTGGGTGTAGAACGCCCGGTGCCGGGTCGGGTAGCCCTCGACGAAGACGAAGTCGCTGCCGTGCTCGCGCAGCGCCCACTCCCCCAGCCAGCGTTCGTGCTCCGGGGCCAGGTCCGGCTCACCGGTGACGTCCCGGCCGGTCGCCGCACTGATCATCGCCAGGGCGTCGGCGAAGTGCACGATCACCGGCTCGGCCGGCAGCGTCGGCAGCCGTACGTCGAGCAACTCCAACGCCGGCCCGGCGGTGGCCCCGACCGCCGCCAGCATCCCGGCGACGGTGGCGTGGCAGGCGGCGATCACGTCCCGATGGTCGTCGACGAAGCCGAGTTCGGCATCGAGCGACGTGTACGCCGCCAGGTGCCGGGCGGTGTCGCTCGGCTCGGCCCGGAACACCGGCCCGACCTCGAAGACCCGCTCGAAGGCACCCACCATGATCTGCTTGTACAGCTGCGGTGACTGGGCCAGATAGGCCCGGCGGCCGAAGTAGTCGAGGGCGAAGACGTTCGCGCCGCTCTCGGTCGCCGTACCGACGATCTTCGGGGTGTGGATCTCGACGAAGCCCATGCTGGTCAGGGTGTCCCGGAAGCCGGCGACGGCGGCGGCCGCGATCCGGTGCGTAGCGGCCAGCTTCGGGTGCCGCAGCGCGACCGGCGCGTGGTCCAGGATCGTCGGCAGGTTGGCCCGCAGGTCCGGCCGATACAGATCAAACGGTACGAGTGCCGCCGGGTCGGTCAGCGGCGTGATCGTCGGGCCGGTCACCTCGACGCCGCCGGGGGCGGCCGGCTGGGCGGTCGCGATGCCGGTGACGGCGACGACGGTTTCCTCCGGCAGTCGTTCGAGCTGGGCCCGTACCGCCGGGTCGGTGACGACGACCTGGGCGAGCCCGGCGGCGTCGCGCAGGATCAGGAACGCGACGGACTTCAGCAGCCGCCGCCGGTGAATCCAGCCAGCCAACCGTACGGGCTTTTCGACGTAGTCGGGCAGAGTGGTGGAAAGGATGCGTTGCATGGTGGTGACCTCCTCCGGTGTGCGCAACGCGTCCCCAGAGAGGTGTGGGCGAGCGGGATCCTCGCGGTGCCACCACACCTTCACCGCGCCACCGCGTGGTGTACGCGTGGCGCGGCCTTCGCTTACCCGTGACGTGGGCGAGGCGGCGGGAGTCTACTGAGCCCGCACGGGCCGTTCTTTCCCGCAGCTCAGGAGGGTCTTCACGGCCGGGCCGGAGTCCGCCCTCTCAGCTGTGGGCGGCTCTCTGTCACTCCGGTGGGCGCAACCGCTACTCGGCTCCGTCGTCGCTGTTACCTGCAGACGCTAGCGGCACGGCGTCGTCGTCCGCATCCAGATTCCGACCGCCATCGGCGAGAGTCTGGTGGTCGTCGGCTTCGTCCTGCTCGATGAGGTCGACGTCGAGCCGGTCGAGTAGATCACGAAGGGATTCCAGCAGCTCGGCACGCCGATCGGAATCGGCGTCAGCGGCCACCTCACCGACGATGTTCCCGCTATCTTTCATCGGTCTCGCTCCCCGGGCCAGTCGATGGCATGCGCCAGACGGAGACGTGTTTCTCGCTGTCGCAGGTGAACGGCGAGCCGTCCCAGTCCGCTACCCGCCGCTCCAGCTCCAGGCCGGCGAGCCGGGCCATCAGGTCGCACTCGGCCGGCCAGATGTAGCGGAAGTTGCTGGCACCGTAGCTGGCGCTGCCGTTGTCGCGCCGGCGGTAGTGGTGCGAGGTTCCCTGCTGGGTGACCATGTCGTAGGTGTCGAAGCCGACGTGCCGGTCCGTCACGGCGAACGGCACCGCCGACTGCCCTGGTGGGAACCGCCGGATGCCCGGCACCCACAGTTCGACGACGAAGCGCCCGCCCGGCGACAGGTGCCGGGCGGCGTTGCGGAAGCACTCCACCTGCTCGTCCTGCGTACGCAGGTTGCCGATGCTGTTGAACACGACGTACACCAGGGAAAACCGCCCCGGAACCGTCGCCGTCGCCATGTCGCCGACGACGACCGGCAGGTCGTCTGCCGCCGGGACCTTGCGGCGTAGCTGATCGACCATCGGCTGTGACAGCTCGATCCCGCTCACCGCAATGCCCTTCGCGGAAAGCGGGATCGCTACCCGGCCGGTGCCGATCGCGAACTCGAGCGCGGGGCCGGGGCCAGCCAGCTGCGCCAAAAACTCCACTGTCGGCGTAAGCACGTGTGGGGCGAACATCTCTGCCGAGGTGGCGTCGTATCCCTGCGCTGCCTGCTCGTCCCACAGGTCGCTGCTCGTCATGGCACGATCCTCGACGCATACCCGCGCTCGCACCAACCATTTACGGCCGTCGAATGGGCGGTACCGCGCTGCGCACGGATGCAACCGCTACGCATGGTTGCATCCGGTACTTGGGTACAGGGTTACCGTCGACGCATGACTGAGACGAAAGCCCTGGTCGACGGGTCATGGGCGCCGCAGACGTGCACGTTGCCGTCCGCAGAGCAGCCACTGCGGCTGGCCGAGTTCGACGACCTCTTCGCATCGACGGTGTCCGGCGTGGCGCGGGTCGACCGGACGCGGGTACGGCTGGAGCTGCGACCCGAGCCGACGCTGGCCGCACGGGCGGCGGATCTGATGATGCGGGAGGGCGACTGCTGCTCGTTCTTCACCTTCACCCTGACGGCTGCCGGTGGACGGCTTGCTCTGGAGGTGGCGGTGCCGGCGGGGCATGTCGATGTGCTCGATGCCCTGGCGGATCGCGCGGCCGGTGACCGGCCGTGAGTGCCGGCCTGCGGTCGGGGCAGGTAGCCGAGGCGGCCGGGGTCAACCAGCAGACGCTGCGCTACTACGAGCGGCGAGGGCTGCTGGCCGAGCCCGACCGGACGCTCGGTGGGCACCGGCTCTACCCACCGGAGACCGTCACCGTGCTGCGGGTGATCAAGACCGCGCAGCGGCTCGGCTTCACCCTTGACGAGGTCGCCGAGCTGATGGATGTGGGCACCCACCGGCATGGTCGGCGGCCCGAGGCGGGGTTGCAGGCCCGCGCGCGGGCGAAGCTGGCCGAGGTGGAGCAGCGGATCGCCGATCTGGCGGTCATCCGGGACACCCTGCGCGAGGCGGTCGCCGCTGGCTGCGACGACCTGGTGGCCTGCGCCGACAGCCCGTGCTGCCCGTTGCCGTTCGTCGAACTCACCGCCAAGGAGTCTGATCATGTCCAGGTTTGATCCGCGCCGAACGTTGCCGTCCGGTCTGGCCGGGCTGGCCGGGGTCGCGTGCGCGGCCTGCTGCGTACTGCCCTTGCTTCTGGCGGCCGGGCTGATCGGCGGGGCCGGTTGGGCTGCCGCCACCCGCGCAATGCCGGCGGTCGCGGTCGGCCTGGCCGTCGCGGCCGGTGCCGCCTGGTGGTGGGCGTCCCGCCGGGTCCGTCGGCACCGCGCCGGATGTGCTGGTGGCGGCTGCGGGTGCAGCGGTACGGCTGGTGCGCAGACACCGGAGGCGGAGGAGGTCTCGGTAGGGTCGTCGTCGTGACTGTCGCGCGCTCCCTCGTCCTGTTCGTCCTCGCCGCAGTGGCCGAGATCGGTGGGGCGTGGCTGATCTGGCAGGGCTGGCGGGAGCACCGCGGCCTGCTGTGGATCGCCGCCGGGGTGATGGCGCTCGGGTTGTACGGGTTCGCGGCGTCGTTGCAGCCGGATCCGAACTTCGGCCGGATCCTCGCCGCCTACGGCGGGGTCTTCGTCGCCGGCTCACTCGCCTGGGGCGTCGTCGTCGACAAGTTCCGCCCTGATCGCTGGGACATCACCGGCGCGGCGATCTGCCTGATCGGCGTCGCCGTGATCATGTACGCCCCACGTGGCTGACCTACGCCGGCTCAGCCGCTGCCGGCCCTGGATTGACAGATTGGGGACGTTACGAGCACAGGGTCGAATCGGCAGTGAGCCCGGTCGCGTCAGCGACGAGGGAGCTCGCGCTGTCACGTGCGATCGTGCGATCGTCAGCGAGTCGGAAACCGGCCTGTGACGGATTGAGGAGGTTGGCTGGTACGTCGTCGAACTCCTGGAGGAAAAGCAGGTGGGTCTCGTCCATCTCCATCGAATACTGCTCGGCCAGATAGTTGACACCCTGGTACTCACCTCCCGGCTGACCCACTTCGATACGGCTGCCTTCCTTCGCGCTACTGCCGAGAATAACGGTTTCGACCTGAAAGGTGACAACCGTCTCTACGATGTAAGCATTATCCGGCTTCTCACCGGTCCCGAGCGCAGGGTTCTCCTCAGGAGAGTCACCTTGGTCCGCAGACAGGATATTGACGTTGCGCACTTCGAAGCTGATCGGGGTTCCGGTCACGACCAGCGAAGCGTTCGCGCACATGTCGCCGACTGAGGAATATGAAGGGTAGTCCATGTGGTACTCATGCGGGGTGGCGGTCGAGCAGGATACGAGCATCGAACTGAACCCGAGGAACGCGCCCGCGAGCAGGTAGACCCTGAGCGGTTTCATTTCCCCTCCTACAAGTAGTTGTTCGTCTCGTCGATGTCGTACTACTTGGGGCCTCGCATATTGGAAGCGTTCCGGTTGCGATCTTCTCGCATGATCGAGTAGTTCGCGCCGACGGGCGGGTTGTCGGCCTGGTAGAAGACGTGACCAAATTCATGAGAGAAGACCGACGAGATGCAGTTCGACACGTTCGAACAGTTGTTCGCTATCACACGTGCATTCAGGCGGATCCGGAACGTGACCGTTGCTACTCGATCCACCGGAAAGACCCAAGACGTGATCGCCGAGACGTTGCCCAAGCCGCGTCAGGCTGAGGCGGTACCGCCGCCCCGGAGGGCGGTCAAGAAGCCAGTCCAGGAGTCGCCGGAGAAGTACAAAACTGGGCCGTACGGATCCTTTGAGTCCCGCACCGCGACGCCGAGGGCGTCACGCCCGGCGGGCCCAGCCACCTCGACACAGTTGGAGTCGGAGCCGCTACGGCTCGACTTGCGCCACGTCCGGCCCGACAGGTCGGTTACGTTCATCCTCGCCTCACTCACGCTCGTGCTCATGCTCTGCCAGGATCTCGCCGATGAGCTGCGCCGACCGGTCAGGGTCGAGCGCCACCAACAAGACTATCGATTAAACGACTCACTTCGGCGAAAGGAGCAAGTCACGCAGAAGACCCAAGACGTGATCGCCGAGGCGTCACCCAAGGTGGATCAGGCTGAGGCAGTGCCGCCCCGAAGGGCAGTCACGAAGCCAGACCAGGAGTCACCGGTGAAGGACAACACCGGGCCGTACGGATCCTTCGAGTCCCGCACCGCGACACCAAGCGCACCAGAGACACCCTGGTCAGCCACGCCAGCCACCTCGACACAGTTGGAGTTGGAACCGCTGCGGCTCGACTTGCGCCACGCCCGGCCAGAAAGGTCGGCTGCGTTCATCCTCGCCTCACTCACGCTCGTGTTCTGCCGCGAGCCGGGCCACCAGGTCGATCGACTCGGCAGGGCTCAGCGCCACCGTGAGCAGCCTATCCACTTCATCGCGAAAGAAGCTCACCTGCTCGGGTTCCTCGAGGAACAACCCGGAGATCTTGTGCTCAAGGTGCACGACCGTCTGGCTGCGTGGGAAGTCGAGGATGGCGAACGCGCCGTCCAGTCCCGTGTAGCCGCCGACCGACGACGGCACGACCTGGAGATTCACGTTCGGGCGGTCGGCGGCGTCGACGAGATGTCGTAGTTGCCGACTCATCACCCATGGACCGCCGAGCGGCCGACGCAACGCCGACTCGTCCAGGATCGCGTGCAGCACCGGTGGTTCGGACCTCGCCAGGATGGCTTGACGCCCAAGCCGAGCGGTGACTCTGGTTTGGGCGTCGGCCTCCGGAACGCCACAACCTCGCAATACCGCCCTGGTGTAGTCGGGAGTCTGCAGCAGCCCTGGCACGAGCAGCGGTTCGAAGTCGAAGATCGCCGACGCCTCGGCCTCCAACTGGATCAACGTCCGGGACTCGACCGGGAGACCGCCCAGCACCTCCCACCAGCCGGGCTCGGAGCGCTCCGACATGGCGAGCAGCCGCTGCCGTTCCTCACCGGTGACACCGTAGATGACCAGCAGGGATGCGACGTCCTCCAGCTTGCTGCCCTGCCGACCGGTCTCCATCCTGGACAACTTCGACGCCGGCCAGCCGAGACTCGCCGCCACCCCACGAACGCTCAGCTTCCGACTCCGCCGCAGCGCGCGTAGTTCGCCAGCGAGTCCACGAATGGCGATGGTGGGCGGCGTCGGCTTGGTCATCGAAATCCTCCTGTCCCCAACCTCTTGACACGAGGCTACCGCCGTAGCCATCTTGAATGCAACGTTGCTTTCCCAAGAGATACAGACCGAGTGAGGTGAGCCAGTGATGTTGGTGAAGGTGCGGGCGTACGACCCGGCGGACAGCCCGGGGCCGATCCCGTCGGTGATCGACCACTTTCGGCCTGGCCCGGAGCTGCCCGAACAGCTCAGCGAGGCGGAGCACACCGCAGCCCGCTACACGGTGATCCTGCTGCCGCCGGAGGAGGCGGAGATCCTCGACCTCGGCCGGGAGAACCCAGGCCTCAAGCTCTACCTGGACCACCACTGGGAGGCGGACGTATCCGACCTCGACGAGGCTGCGACACTGATCTCCGAGCACTGCGGCAAGCCGGTCACGCTGGTCGAGCACCGGGCCGACCTCTGCTACTGGACGGCGTACGTGGAGCCGCCCTACGCCGATGGCGGGAGCTGACGCGCCGCCAGGCGGGCGAAATGCGTACTGACGAACGGCTGCCGGGCTGGCCGTGATCGGCCAGCCCGGGAACGCACAACGCGGTTTCTCAGGACGACGGCGTGCGGTGGGCCCGGACGACGAAGTCGTGGATGGTCAACTGCTTCGAGTCGTGGTGCACCTCGCGGGTCCGGGACTCCGCGACGGTCACCTCCCACTGGGCTTCGGGCAGGGACCCGACGATGGTGTCGAGACCGATCGACGCGGCCTTCGGGGCGTGGGCCGCCGAGTGGGTGTCGGCGTGGTCGTGGCCGACGACCAGCAGGGTCCCGCCGGGGGCGACGGCGGCGGCCAGCCGTGCCACGAACTGGTCGAACGGCAGGTCGGGGTGCACGTACTGGCTGGTCACCAGGTCGTAGCGCTGCGACGGCTCCCAGCTGGTCAGGTCGGCGGTGAGCCAGCTGATGCGCTGCGCGACGGCCGGTTCCTGCTGCGCGGCGAGCTTCTCGGCGCGGCCGACCGCGGTCGACGAGGCGTCGACGGCGGTCACCTGCCAGCCGAGGCTGGCCAGCCAGACCGCGTCGGCGCCGGTGCCGCAGCCCGCGTCAAGCGCCGTACCCGGGGGCAGGTCCGCGACCTCGGCGACCAGCTGTGGTCCCGGCGATACGTGTCCCGCCGGGTGTGCCTGGTAGTGCTGCTCCCACCAGTCGGCACTGAACGCGGCATGATCGGAGTGGGTCTCGTTGCTCATGCCTCGACGGTAGTGAGCCTTTCGGGAACTGGAAGAATTCATGCGGTTTCCGCAAGAAGCTGCCGCACATCGGCAGGGCCCACCGTCGGACGCACCTAGCATGGTGGGCGTGTCAGAGGTCGAGCTTTCCGACGTGGTCCGGCAGCGCATCCGTGGCCTGCGGCAGGCGCGCGGGTGGAGTCTCGACTCGCTCGCTGCCCGGTGCCACCTCAGCCCGTCCACGCTGAGCCGCATCGAGACCGGCCACCGGCGGATCGACCTCGACCAGCTCGTCGCCCTGGCCCGGGCGCTGGACACCACGATCGATCAGCTCGTCGAGCCGGTCGACGACGCCGATGTGATCATCCGGCCGATGAAGCACCAGGAGCCGGGTCTGGCCACCTGGGTGTTGTCGCGCAGCTCGAGCCAGCCCGGCGGCAGCATGGTGGCGAAGATGCGGATCACCCCGGAGCGCCGTACCGGCCCGGGACATCTGAGCGTGCACCCCGGGCGGGAGTGGTTCTTCGTGCTCAGCGGCACCGCCCTGCTGCACCTGGGTGAGCGGCAGATCCCGGTCGCCCAAGGGAACGCGGCGGAGTTCTCCACGATGATCCCGCACTCGATCGGCGCGGTGAACGGTCCGGTCGAGATCCTCACCATCTTCGACCAGGACGGCGAACGGGCACACGCGCAGTCGTCGGGCGACGCGCCAACCAGTTAGTCTTGCTGTTACCGCAAGCCTTGGTGCCGATAGCGCAAGGCCGGGCTAGCTTTCCCGCATGACCTCTCCAAGCCTGTCTCCGCAGGTGTCGGCCGTGGCGGAAGCCGCTGCGGCGGATTCCGACCCGACGATCCACGATCCGCGCCGACGCCGCGCCGTCCTCATCGCGGTGTGCATCGCGCTGATGGCGGTGATCGCCTCCGTCTCCGGGTTGAACGTCGCCCAGCAGGAGTTCGCCGTCGCGTTCGGTGCCTCGCAGAGCACCGTCCTGTGGATCATCAACATCTACACGATCACCTTGGCCGCGCTGCTGTTGCCGCTCGGCGCGGTCGGCGACCGGTGGGGCCGCAAGCCCGTACTGCTCGCCGGCCTGGTCGTCTTCGGCGCCGCCAGCGCCGCCGCCGGCCTCGCCACCTCGACCGAAATCATGATCACCGCACGGCTGCTCAGCGGCGTCGGCGCGGCGATGATCATGCCGATCACCCTGGCCGTGATCACCTCGACCTTCCCGGACCAGGAACGGTCCCGGGCGATCGGCGCCTGGACCGCCGTCGCCGGCGGCGGCGGCCTGCTCGGGATGTACCTGTCGGCGTTCCTCGTCGACGTGGCGGACTGGCGCTGGCTGTTCGCCCTTCCGGTCGCGCTGGTCGTCGTGGCCGCTGGCCTGACGATCCGGTACGTCCCGAACTCCCGCGAGGAGTCGGACCACCCGTTCGACACCGTCGGTTCGCTGTCGTCGGTGCTGGCCGCAGTCGGACTCATCTTCGTCCTGCACGAGGGCCCGGAACACGGCTGGACCGCGCCCGCCACCCTGGTGGGTCTGCTCGTCGGCGTCGTCGGAGCCGTCGTCTTCGTCGCCTGGGAGCTGCGTCGGCGCGCGCCGCTGCTCGACGTCCGGCTGTTCCGCGACCGGGGCCTGTCGAGCGGTTCGGTGGCGCTGCTCGCGGTGTTCGGCGTACAGGCCGGCATCTTCGTCGTGCTCTTCCCGTACTTCCAGGCCGTCCTCGGCTGGTCCGGGCTGCGTTCCACGCTGGCGATGATGCCGATGGCCCTGCTGATGATGGTCGCCTCGGGCCTCGCCCCACGGGTGGCCGCGCTGGTCGGTGCCCGCGCGACCATGGCGGCCGGGATCTTCCTCGGCGGCGCGGGTCTGGCCCTGATGGCCAGCTTCGTTTCCGTCGAGGGCGGCTACCTGTCGGTGCTGCCCGGCATGCTCGCCATGGGGCTCGGCATGGGCCTGTCGATGACCCCCTCCACGGAGGCGATCACCAGCGCCCTGCCCCACGCCCGCCAGGGCACCGCGTCCGCGCTCAACGACGTCACCAGGGAGTTCGGTGCCGCGCTCGGCGTCGCGCTGCTCGGGGCGATCGTGTCCGCCGGCTACCGCAACGCCGTCGACCCTCGGCTCGACGAGCTGGCCGTCGACGCGCCCGACGGGGCCCGGGAGGGTATCGCCACGGCTCTCGCCGCCGCCGACGACGCCGGACCGTACGCCGACGAGCTGGTCCGGGCCGCGCAGCAGTCGTTCGTCGACGGCTGGCAGCAGGCGATGTGGGTAGGCGTCGCGGTGATGGTGATCCTGTTCGGCTACGTGCTCGCCCGGGGTCCGCAGCGTCGGCCACGAGCCGAGCAGCCGACATCGCCGCCGGAACAGGTCACGTGATCGATGTACGGCCGCACCTGGTGAGCGGGCTCACCAGGTGCGGCCGGTGATCCGTTCGTAGACCTCGACGTAGCGGGCCCGGGTCACCTCGACGATCTCGGCCGGCACCTCGGGGGCCGGCGGGCGCTTGTCCCAGCCGGTGCCGGCGGCCCAGTCCCGCACGTACTGCTTGTCGAAGGAGAACTGGGGGCGGCCCGGCTGGTACGTGTCGGCCGGCCAGAACCGGGAGGAGTCGCTGGTCAGCACCTCGTCGGCGAGGACCAGGGTGCCGTCGGGTGCCCAGCCGAGCTCGATCTTGGTGTCGGCGACGATCAGGCCACGCTCCTGCGCCAGTGCCGCGCCCCGCCGGTAGACGTCCAGGGTGATCTGCCGCAGCCGCTGCGCGGTCTCCGCGCCGACCTGCGTGACGACGTCGGCGTACGTGATGAACTCGTCGTGCTCCCCGACGGGGGCCTTGGTGGTCGGGGTGAAGATCGGCTCGGGCAGCTTCGACGCCTCGACCAGGCCGGCGGGCAGCGCGACGCCGGAGACCGAGCCCGACTTCTCGTACTCCTTGAGGCCCAGACCGGTGAGGTAGCCACGGGCGATGCACTCGACGGGCACCATGTCCAGCCGGCGGCAGCGGATGGCCCGGCCGGCGAACCCGGCCGGCACGTCGGTGGCGGAGACGACATGGTTGGGCACCAGGTCGGCGAGCTGCTCGAACCACCACAACGACAGCGCGGTGAGCAGTTTGCCCTTGTCCGGGATCGGCGTGGGCAGCACCACGTCGTAGACGCTGATCCGGTCGGAGGCGACCAGGATCAGGTCGTCGCCGTCGGCGTACACGTCCCTGACCTTGCCCGAGTGCAGCAGCTCCACGCCGGCAAGTACATCACGACGTCGGACACCGCCCGGACCGACCAGCCCAGAAAACGTTCTCCAGCCGGACGGCCCGTTGACACCCGACATGGTCGCTTGTGTAAATGATCGGGCCGCAGACCGGCCAGCCCAGCCCTGATCAGGAGAAACCCGTGTCATCATCCGTCGTATCGACACGCGGAGCTGTTGCCCGAACACTCACTGTCCTACTGGCGGTCGCCATCGGACTCGGCGCCTGCGCCACCGACGACACCGGCGAGCCGACCGAGGACGGGCCGGTCGAACTCTCCGTCTTCTGGTGGGGCGCGGAGCGCCGGGCCGAGCTGACCCAGCAGGCGCTCGACGTCTACGCCGCCCGCAATCCGGGGATCACCTTCAGGGTCACCTGGCAGGGCTACAGCGGCTACTACGACAAGCTGGCCACCCAGGCCGCCGCGGGCAACACGCCGGACCTGTTCCAGATCGACGACAACTACCTGACCGAGTACGCCGAACGCAACGTCGTGCTCGACCTCACCCCCTACGTCGACAGCGGCGAACTCGACCTTTCCGGCTTTCCCAACAGTCTGGTCCAGTACGGACAGGTCGGCGGGCGGACCGTGGCGGTCGCCGCCGCCGCGAACACCCCGGCGATGGTGTACGACAAGACCCTGCTGGCCGAGCTCGGTGTCGCCGAGCCGACGATCGGGATGACCTACCCGGAGCTGATCGACTGGGCCAGTCAGATCACCGCGCTCACTGACGGCGAGGTGGCCGGCACGATGGACCCGTCGGCCGACTACAAGGCGCTCTGGCTGTGGCTGCGCACCAGCGACCTGGAGCTGTACCAGGGCCGGCAGCTGGGCTTCGGCGTCGACGACCTCGAAGCCTGGTTCGAGCTGTGGCAACAGGCCCGCGACGCGAACGCCACCCCGAGCGTCGAGCTGATCAGGGCGGCGAACAGCGGCGACGTCACCCAGCAACTGGTCGCCACCGGCGACGCGGCGACGTCGTTCATGTGGTCCAATCAGCTGGCTGAGCTGCAAAAGCACACCACCGCCGACCTCGGTGTGGTCTCCTATCCCGGCGACCCGCAGGGCCAGTGGGCGCGGGCGTCGATGTACTGGGCGGGATTCCGGGGCACCCGGCACCAGCAGGAGGTGGTGGACCTGATCGACTTCCTGGTCAACGACCCGCAGGCTGGCCGGATCCTTGGCACCGAGCGCGGCCTCAGCTCCAACCTGGAGGTCCGCGAGACGGTGCAGGCGACGCTCGCCGACAAGAAGATGCAGGCGTCGGTCGCGTTCGAGCAGCAGATGTCCGATCTGTTCGGTCCGGCGCCGGTACCCCCGCCGCCCGGCCACACCACGGTCCGGACGCTGTTGGTCACGGCGGCGGAGAGCGTACAGGGCGGCGCGGCGACACCCCGGCAGGCGGCCGAGGAGTTCGTCGCACAGGCCAACGCGGTGTTGGCGAACGGCTGACCTGCCACCCCCGGGTACACCAAAAGGCGGGACAGGCGTAACAAGCAGTTACATTGGTCGACGTCACGCCGTTTCGACCGTACCGTCAGCATGGGAGGTCCCCCATGCCGGAGGATTACATCGGCCTGCGGGTCGCGCGGTGGCGTGACATCGCCGGCATGACGCAGCAACAGCTCGCCGCCGAGATCGGGGTAAGCCGCGAGTACGTTTCCATGATCGAGAACGGCAAGCGCGCGGTGACCAAGAGGTCCATGCTCATCGCGCTCGCCACCGCGCTCGGGGTCTCTACGATGGACCTCACCGCGCAGCCTTACCTGCCCCGGTCCCGCAACGACCTGGCGCTCTACGCCGCCGTACCGGCGATCCGCAAGGCGATGGACGACGACGAGCCGGCCGCCGCCCGCCCGGCGGCGCTGCTCGCCGCCGAAGCCGACCGGGCGATGCGGGCCCGGATGGCCTGCGACAACCCGACCCTCGGCATCCTGCTGCCCCGGTTGATCGCCGAGATCCGCACCACCGCCAACGCCGACGAGGACCCGGTCGCACTGCGGATCGCGGTGCAGGCCCTGGTCACCGGGTCGCTGGCGCTCAAACCACAGGGCCACGTCGACCTGGCGATGCGGCTCGCCGAGCGCGCCGTCCGGGCGGCGCAGCTCGCCGACGACCCGGCCTGCGTCGCCGCCGCCGACTACGCGCTGGCCCAGGCGGTCCTGGCCACCGGGCTGCGGAAACGGTCCTGGACGTTGGCCTGCGACGCCGCCGAACGGATGCAACTTCACACGGGTACGGACGAAGGCCGCGCCTGGTACGGCATGCTGCACCTGCACGCCGCGCTGTCGGCCGCCAGCCTCAGTCAGCACGACGTCGCCGAAACCCACGTCGCCGAGGCCGAGGACGTCGCCCGGCGTACCGCTGGTGATCCGTGGCGGATGGAGTTCACCTCGGCGAACGTCGCGGTGTGGCGGGTCGGGGTGGTGCTGGAGAACGGCGAGCCGGGCCGCGCCCCGGAACTGGCCCGCAAAGTGGACCAGAGCGCGCTGCGGACCCCGCAGCGCCGGGCCAGGTTGCACATGGACGCCGGGCGCGGGTTCCACGCCGCCAAGCGCAACGAAGAGGCGGTGCGGGCGTTCCTGCGGGCCGAAGCGATCGCCCCACACGAGACCCGCAGCCGGGCCACCGTACGGGAGATCATCGCGCACATCGTGCGGGACTCGTCGCCCCGTGGCGGCTCCGACGAGCTGCGGCAACTCGCGGTACGGATGGGAATCGATCCACTCTCGCCAGAGGATCACCCGACGTAACCGCTCGTTACGCAGAATCCACGTACGGTCTCGTACCGTCATGAGTACGGGGTGCGGTGCCGGGTGTCAGTGGAGAGCCCCCGGTGTCGCACCCCGGCTTTCGGGTCGCACCCGTGGCTCCGCTCGCCGGTCCTCGTTGCGCTCGCACTGTCGTGGATGACTGTCGTGAAGGGAGAGACATGGTCTCGTACGACGAGTACCTCTTTGCCGTCGCGGCGACACTGGCCCGCCGACACCGGCCACAGTGGTCGTGGCGCCGGTGGCGGCGGACCTGCCGGTGTGGTGCCGAGCTTCCCTGCCGCACCCTGCACCGGGTGCCGATCAACCGCGGTCACTGGCCACGATGAGGCTCCGACCGTCACCGTCCGCTCAGTCGGTAGCCGACCAGACCGGCACCGACCACCAGCAGCCCTACGGCGGTCAACGCCTGCGCGACACTGGCACCGCCACCGCCGGCCGGCCGATCGGCCGGAGCCGCCGGTGGTGCCGGCGCGAGCACCGCGTTGGTCGCGATCAGCGACGGGGCGGGCCGCTCGGCACCCGGCCCGGTGTCCGACCACTCGTAGCTGTCGCCGTCGACGCACCGCTGCACCGCCGGGAACCAGAAGGTCTGCCCGACCGTCCCGGTCAACCGGACCAGCACCGAGAACTCGGCGACCCCGGCGGCGATCTGCTCGGCGCTGATCGCCGGCCCGGTCCAGCTGACCCTGCTGGGGGTGACCTCGGCAGCCCACCCGGGCGGCTGTCCGGTCGTCGAACCGGCGATCGCCCCGGCCGGCATTTCGACCACCAGCTCGTTGGTGTCCGCGTTGTCGCAGCCGTGGTCGAAGGTGAAGGTCAACGTGGTGGCACCGGCACCGTTCGGGGCCGCGCCGGCCAGCTGGGTGTGGGCCGCCGCCGGCGCCGCCGACCAGAGCGTCACCAGCGCCGCCGGTGCCAGCCCCGGCAGCACCGCGCCGAGCAGCCCCAGCAGTGCCGCACCGAGTAGTGCTGCGGCACCTCGTCGGAACCTGTTCATCGGATCTCCACCAGGCTCATCGGATCTCCACCGGGATGGTCGCGATCGGGCTGTCGAACCGGGAGGTACGCGCGTTGACGGTGACCTCCCAGCTGCCGGGCAACGGGAAGTCGGCGACCGCCTCGTAGCGTCCGGGGCCAGTCTGGGCGAGCCGGCGGTCCAGCGGCCCGACCCCGACCTCGGGCAACGTCACGGTCACCGTCGGCGGCGCGACCGGCTCCAACGGCTGCCCGGCGGCGTCGAACAGCGCCAACTCCAGCGCGTTGATCCCGGTGGATCCGGGGGTGATCCGGATCTGCACCCGGCCATCGCCGAGCGCGGCGTCCGCGACGACGGCCTGCTCGACGGCGCTGGTACGGCCGTCGGCCGAGCCGGTGGTGGCGGTCTCGGAGGCCCGGTCCGTGGGGTCCCGGGTGACCAGCACACCGGTGACGGCGAGCACCCCGACCAGCAGCACCGCCTCCGCCCGGACAGTGCGGCGCAGCGAACGCAGGGCGGCGGCCTCGGCGTCAGGTCGGCGGGTACGCGGCACCAACCGGTACCGGTTCCAGCCGGCGATGCCGACGAGCACCCCCACCGCCGCGACCTTGCCGAGCAGCACCAGCCCGTACGTGGTGCCGAACAACGCCGACCAGGAGCCGACGATCCGCCAGCCGAGCAGGACTCCGGCCACCGCCAGCAGGGCGACCAGCACCGCGGCGGTCTGGGAGAACGCGGCCACGACGCCGGCCCGCTGCACGGCCGACGGCGCACCGGCGCTGTCGGTGGCAGGGGTGTCGACGCTGTCGCCGGCCGGCGCGGCGGCGCGGCGGGACAGCAGGTGCACCAGACCGAGGATGCCGCCGAGCCACACCGCGGCGGTGACCAGGTGCAGCAGGTCGCTGCCCAGGGTCAGCCAGACCGGGCCGAAGCTGCGGGTGTGTCCGACCAGGGCCAACGCGCCGAGCGCCAACCCGGCCCCGGCGAACACCGCGACACCGGCCGGGCGGCGGGCCGCCCCGGCGCCGCCGCTGTCCAGTCGGGCTCCGGCCAGGACCGCGAGTAGGCCGGCGGCGGTGAGCGCGGCGGCCAGGCCGAGGTCGGACAGGTAGCCGGTCCGCCAGGCCGCCGGGTCGGCCAACGCGCCGATGTCGGCCGCGTCCTGCCAGGCGGTGGTCACCGGCGGCATCACCACCACCGCGACGAGGGCGACGACCCCGAGCCTCACCACCGTGGGCAGCTGTCGTCGACGCACCGGGATCGGCAGGAACGACAGGCCGAACACGGCCAGCCCGGTGCCCCCGAGCACGCCGACGTACAGCAGCGCCTCGGTGGCCGGGCGGAGCACCCGCAGGGCGAGGTCCGGCTCGGTGACCGGGATCGCGACGCTGCCGGCCGTGGGCGCGCCGATCGCGAAGCTGAACCCGCCGGCCACCGGGTGGCTGTCCGCGGAGATCACCCGCCAGCTGACCACGTACGTGCCGTCGGCCAGGCCAGTCGGCAAATCGACGACCACGGTGCTGTCCACCGACCTGGCGGTGACGTCGACGGTGGACCCGGCGGCGTCGAGGACCTGCACGCCCTCGGTGCGGACCTGGACCGGCTCGTCGAAGGTCAGGGTGACCGACGGCGGCGCCTCAGCGAGCAGCGCGCCGTCCGCCGGATCGTTGGCCAGCAGCGTGGCGTGCGCAGCGGCCGGGCCGGCGCCGGCGAGCGCGAGCAGCAGACCGAGCAGGCTTCCGAACAACAGTCCGGGTACGGCGAGCAGCGCGGCCCGCCGTACCCGGTGCGGCGACCACACGCCTATGTGGTCTTCCGGGTGCGCTGCAGCGCCAGGCCGCCGGCGGTGAAGCCGAGCAGGCCGAGGATCAGGCCGATCCAGCCGACGACGGAGCCGCCGTCGCTGGTGGTGGAACCGGCGGTGGTGAGTTCGGTCGGCTCGGCGTCGTCGGCGGGCTCGTCACCGGCGGCAGTGCCGTCGGCCTCGGCGGCGGTGATGACGAACGACGGTGCCGGGTAGTCCAACTCGTGGCTGTCCTGGCCGTCCGCCGGCACCTGAGCCCAGGCGGTCTCGCCCTGCTCGCAGGTCTGAATGGCGGGGAAGATCAGGGTCTCACCGGCCGCGTCGGGCAGTCGCAGGGACAGCTCGAACACGTCGCGGTGGCCTTCGGGCAGTGGGGTCTTGGCGGTGTAGACGATCTCCGCGACTCGCTCGGTGAGCTCGTTGCCGTGGCTGTCGGTGACCGGCGGGTCGAGGGTGGCCATCACCTTCTCGACCGTCCAGCCCTGGTTGATGGTGGGGGTCACCGAGTTGATCAGGTCGGGGATCTGAATGGCCACCTTGGTGGTGGCCGAGCCGTCGCAGCCGTGCGGCACCGACACCGTCAGCACGGTGTAGGAATCGGCGGTGGTGACGGTGGGGGTGACGGTGACATGCGCCGCCGCCGGGGAGCTGGCGAGCAGCACGGCGCCGCCGGCGATAGCGGCGACGGCACCGGCTCGGGCGACGCGACGAAGGGTGGAGTGCATTGACGGGTTACCTCTCGATCATCGGGCCGCCGAGGGTGCCGCTCGACGGGTTCTGACGCGTTGGTCGGCTGCCGACGCCCGTTGGTTCCCGGCGGATCCGATGATTTCGTGAGAGTCGATGGTCACGTAGTCCCGGGTCAACTGTCCTGACTCTGGTCACCGTCGCGGCCGGATGGCTGGTCGCCCTGAGCCGGCGCGCGCCACATCGGCCAGATCGGCGGGCCGTCCGGCAGCTGGACCGGTTCGTCGGCGACGTACCCGTGCCGAAGGTAGAGGCCGCGGTTGCGCGGCGTGGTGGCCTCCAGGTACGCCGGGGTGGCCGACGCGTCGAGTAGCCGGTGCTGGTGGGTCAGCAGGGCGGTGCCCACGCCCCGGCCCTGCAGCCAGGGTGTGACGCCGAGGTACGCGAGATACCGGTGCGGCCGATCCGGACGGTGTCCGCTTAGGACGCCGTGCAGAGCGGCGACGCGGTGCTGCCAGATACCGGCGGCGAGCATCAGGCGACGCTGGTGGACGGTGATGTGGTTGGCCGACTCCGGCTGCTCGCGCTGGTACCAGATCGCCACCCCGGTGAACGGTCCCGCCACGTACACGTCGGCGCCGGTGTCGATGGCATGCTCGAGTTCGATGGTGAACAGCGACCGGAAGGTGGTGACCCGGGCATCGATGTCCCCCACCAGCCACTGGGAGACCGGTGCGATCAGAAACGCCTCGGTGAGCAGCGTCGCCGCCTGAGGGATGTCATCGTGGGTGGCGGCCCGGACGGTCATAGCGGGTGTGGTCGCGTTCATCGGCACGCTCCAAGAGGGTGAGAAGTGGTGGGTGGAATGAGACAGCTGTGAGTTGCCCGGTAGGGGATTGTGCGGTGACAGGTCGAGCCGGCCCTGGCGGGGCGGCCGGCTCAGGTACGACCGCTCAGCACCGCGTTGCCGACCGCCGCGCCGGTCTGGCCCAACAGGTCGCGCAGCGCCGGCCGCAGCGCCCGCAGCAGGACGTCGAGGTGACGGGCCACCTCGGGTTCGGCTCCGTCGAGCAGGTAGGTGTCCAGCCCGGTCGCCACGGCCAGCCCGGCAAGGAACAGGTCGGGCTCGTCGAGCGGTTCCATCCGGCGCAGCCGCAGCGACAACCGCGCCCACGGCCAGGCCGCGAGGTTGATGTCGACCGGTACGTAGATCGTCCGGGTGCGCATCAGCCGGCGGACCTGCTCGGGTCGGACGACACCGGCGGCGGTCAGCCGCTGGGCGACGTGGTCCGGGGCACGCTCCGACAGTACGGTCAGCCAGACCCGTACGCTGGTGTGCTCCGGCTCGTCGAGCAGCAGCCGCAGCGCGGAACGACCGAGCGCGTCGGCCGGCGCCGCCGGATCGACCACCCAGACGTGACCGGCATCGACGACGACGGCCTGCGCGGTGACCAACTCGGCCAGGACCGCGCTCGCCAGACCGAGCCCGACCGCCCGGGGGTGCAGCCGGGCGCGACCGGTGACGTCGTGATGGGCTAGCAGAAAAAACTCATCGGCGAGCTGCGGCACCGTCGACCACCACCTGCTCGGCGGGCGGCGGCTGGACGCTGGCGCGTCCGCCGGCGGCGGCCCGCCGCACCGCGGCGACGCTGACCAGCGCCTGTTGGCAAGGTGGATGGTCGGGTCGACAGTCGACGTGGTGGCCGTCGGCCCACACCCACTGCCCGCCGTAGCTGCGGGCAGAGCTGATCCGAACGTAGGTGACCAGCAGATCGAAAGGCTCGCCGGGCACGGGACCTCGCCCGTACCGCCATTCGGAGACGGCGAAGCGGAGCACCGTACCCGGCGGCAAATCCGGAACTTCCACGTTCTCAGCATTGTAGGTCATATATATCAATCCAGCCGGAATCATCGGACGCGCCACTGGGGGCATGCGTCGCCATCCGGAGCACCGCAGGCGATCCGGACGCCGTTTTTCCTAACGTGAAGATCCAGGTCGGGGAGAGCACTTGGCGGACATTGGTCACGTGGACCAGATAAATTCCAACTCGTCGGCGGCACCACCGATCCGGACCTCGGACAGCACCTCCCGGAACGCCGAGGAGAGATCCCCGACGGCCGTGCCGGCCAACAGATCCGGATGATGAGCCGCCACGGCGTTGAACACGAGACGTTCGACGGTGAGCGCGTCCACTGGGCTCAGCCGGCAGCCGCACGGGGCGCCGTACACCCAGCCGTTGAGCCTGGCCATCGGAATCATTTGCCGTTCGCAAGTTGCACAGAAGAGCAGGCCGGCCAGGGGTGACGGATAGCCACCCGGCGACGGATTGGAAGCGGCGACCCGAGCATCATTCAGCTCGACACCGTCGGTGATCCCCCAGCGCGTGCCACGGCTTCTCGCCATCGCGGACTCCTCACCCTGGGACACCATCGATTGACCGCCATCGGCGGACGCAGATCGAGTCTGCCAGGGCACCCACAGTGGTGCAATGCTCAACGCGCCGGTGAAACCGCACCGAAAGTTTGAAAACCCGAAATAGCTGCGGATTCGTCTTCGTCGACGCTCCGGAGGTCGTCCGGATTCCGGCGGCGGCGCCCCGATCGGCCACCTCCACCACGCCGACCAACGAGGACGGTGCACGCACCGGCCGATCCCGACACTGGCGGACATCGGCTACGCTGGTACGCCCACGCCTCGCGCGGGTGATCCCGGTGGCCGGCGGGATCCCTCCCCATCACCGTCCCGTCGGCCACCGCCACCGCCGTCGTGACCGGTCGCCAGCACCGCCGTCGCCGACCTTGATCGACAATGGCACGATCTCCGCCATGGATCACGGGCACGGCAGACTCGAACTGTCCATCGGATACCCAACCAGCCGGCCGACCCGGCTCGCGGTGCTGTCGGTACTGGGCGTCGGGCTGGTCACCGCCGGGTGCTGCCTCGGCAGCCTGCTCGGGCTGGTGGTCTCGGGCGGCGGAGACGAGCCGACCCTGCCGATGCTGCTCGGCACCGGGCTCGCCCTCGCTGCGTCGGCCGGTATCGGCCTGCCGATCGCCCGGGTCGCCCGGACCGGGGCGTGGCTGTCCGGCACCCAGCTCACCGTACGCGGACTCGCCACCCGCACCGTCGACCTGCGTACGGCCGAGACCGTGACGATCTCGCCCGGCTCCCCCGCGACCACTGATACGGACCCGAAGAGCGGCGCGGAACCGAACAGCGGGACGGACCCGAACAGCGGCAGGAAACCGAACAGCGGCGGTGCCCCCGGCACCCCGGTGCTCACCGTCAGCGGCCCGGACGGCACCGTCCGGCTGCCGCTGCGCAACCGGGAGGGCACCCTGCTACCCGCCGCCGAGATGATCGCGCTGGCCCGGGCGTTCTCCGCCGCTTCCTGCCCCGGCGCACACGAAGCCGCCCATCTCCTGCACACCATGGACGCCGATCCGAGCGCCCTGCTGCTGTGACCACCGCCGTCCAGCGGGTTTGCCGGCCGGTCGAAGTGGTAACCCGGAAAGGGTGAGGCAGCCGGCGAAATCAGATTGGGAGGCATCATGGCCGAGGGTATGGCGAAGCTGGTCAGGATGAGCGACGCCCACGAGATGGTGGCCGATCCGGCCGAGGACATTCGCGGCCGGAAGGTGTGCGACGCGGACGGCAACGACATCGGCAAGGTCGACGACCTGCTGATCGACGAGGCAGAACACAAGGTCCGGCTGCTGCGGGTCGAGCACGGCGGCATCCTCGGTTTCGGGGCCACTCCGTCGTTCGTCCCGGTCGACGCGATCGTCCGGATCACCGACGACGTCGTGCACATCAACGAGTCGAGTGAGCGGGTGGCCGGTGCCCCGCCCTACGATCCGGAGCTCGTGTCACAGGACAAGTACTACGAGGAGCTGTACGGCTACTACGGTTACCCCCCGTTCTGGGGCGTCGGGTACGTGTACCCGGGCTACCCGTTCTACCGTTAGCCGGCACCGGACCGGGTCGGGGCAACGTAGGCGCTTCGGCGCCGGGTAGCCACCGCCCGGTACCGCAAGCCCCGACATGGTCGGTCGCGAACCGCTGACCAGCCGATCCCGGCCGGCCTGGCGGCCGGGGAGCGTGGCCGGGCATTGGCGTCGCGGCGGTGGGAAAACAGGAGTCATGGCACAAGGTCCCGGATCGGCCCGTCGCTGGCTGCTGACCGGCGCGGTCGTCGCCGCGTTGCTGGCCGGCGGCGCGGCGTGTACGAGTCAGGGCAGTGCCGAGGCACCGCCGGCGAACGGGCAGCCGACGAGCGTACCGCCGTCGGTGGAGTGCCCGCCGACGGACCAGGCGGTCCCGGTCGACGCCGGCACCGGGGCCGACCCGTCGGTGACGTTCGACCCACTGCCCGCCGGCGGGACGCACGTCGCGGCGGCGGTGTCGCCAGCCGACGTCGGTCCGGGGCAGATCCGGCAAACCGAGCTACGGGTGTACAGCTGCACGGCGGGCGACTGGGCCCAGGTCTTCGCGACGTCGCTGGACACGACGGCGTGCGAGATCGTGCTTACCCCGGTCTCGGTACGGGGCCCCGACGAGCAGGATCTGATCTTCGGCCGGCGGTGCGGCAGCGGCGGGTTCCTGGACTTCGACGTGCTCGGTGTCACCGGTCCGGACGGCATCGAGGTGCTGCACTCGGAGACCGCCCTGGCCGCCGGGCAGGTGACGCAGGACGGCGACCGACTCGTCGTCGTCACCGGATCGCAGGAGCGGTCGCTGGTGTGGCGGGACGGGAGGTACGCGGCCCAATGAGCAGCCCGTCACCTGCCGGAGCCGGACCCGGACCCGGACCCGAGCCGCTCGGCGACTCGCGCGAGCAGCCGGCGCGTACCGGCGGCAGCCGCCTGCGGGTCGCCGTACTGGCGCTGGTCGTCCTGCTGATCGTGGTGCTGGTCACGGTCGCCGCAACGATGTGGGCGGTGGGCCGCTCACCGTCAGAGCCGACGCCCGCCGGGCCGACCGCGTCGCCGGCCGCGTCGGCGAACCCGTCGGCTGATCCGGCCGGCTCCGACGCCGACGACGAGCTGCTGATCACGACGCGCGGGATCGGCCCGTTGCGGATCAGCAGCAGCGTCGCCGAGTTGACCGCGACCGGCGCCCTCGGCACCGAGCCGGGCGACTTCTGCCCGGACCGGCTGGTCGGCAGCGACGAACTCGCCGGGGTGGTCGTCTACACCGCCGAGGACGACATCGCCGCGATGATTCTCGTCGAGGAGTCGTCGCTGTCGACGGCCGAGGGTGTGACGGTGGGTAGCACCAGCGCCGAACTGCGTGAGGCGTACGGCGAGCAGCTGACCAGGCACACCGCCGAGAACAACCCGTACTCCGAGAACTACCTGGTCAGCAGCGGCACGCTGGCGATCGGCTTCACCGTGTCACAGGACACGGTGGGCAAGATCCTGGTGGCGCCGACGGAGGTGCTGCGGGCAGTCTACGACGCCGGCGAGTTCCACTGCTGACCCACCGGCCCGGTTGGCCGCTGAGCGGGGACCGGGTGGCGCCGCTCAGCGGTTCCAGACCAGGGTTCAGACCATCGTGAAGTACTCCAGCTTGTATTCGGCGTCGCGGATGAAGACCGGATACTTGCCGGTGAACCCCGTCCGTCGGCGGAGTTCGTCGGCCGCGTCGGTGAAGTTTTGCTGGAAACCGACCGTGAACCACTGTCTGTGGATCTCGGGCCCCGGGTTGAACAGGAATCCGGCGATGCCGTCCGGTGCCACGCCGAACGCCTTTACCTCGTTGTTGTCCGGGGTGTAGGCGTCCAGGTCCTGTGTCTCGAGCGCGTCGTTCTGGGCGTCCACCACGGTGTCGTGCAGCTTGCCCAGCCGGTCTAGGGCGCGCTCGTGGGTAGGGATGTTCGCCGGGTCGTACTGGTAGTTCGTCGAATCGTCCTTCGGGCTGAAGTGGAACATCCGGCTCATGTCCTCCCCGCCGGGCCGGGCGTCCAACTTGAACGCGTCGGGGATGGCGAGCAGCGCCATCACCCGACCGTTGAACAGGGTCGACTTGAAGTCGTTCTGGATCAGCGACCAGCTCTGCGCCGGGATACGCGGGTCGGGCGGCGGTTTCGTCGTGTCCGGCTTCTTGTTGAACTTCGCCTTCAGCTGCTCCAGCTTCGACAACCCCGGCGCCGGCGGGGCACCCCGGGGGTCGGCGCTGTGGTCCAGCACCCCGAACACCGCGTCCAGATTGCGGAAGTCCACGGTCCGCACAAGGACACCCGATCCGGCCGCGGCGTCGAGGATCCGTTGCGCCTCCGGCGGGGCGTCGGGCTTGGCCTCGTCGTCGGTGTCCTTCCGTTGCACGGCACGGTGTGCGTGTGCGTGGTCACCGGCATGGGCATGGTCGCCGACGGCACCTTGCTGGATGGTGTGGGTCAACTCGTGCCCGAGCAGTGCGTCGCCGCCGGTGGTGCCCGGTCGGTAGTCGTTGCGCCGGACGAACACGTCGGCTCCGACGGTGAACGCCCGGGCGCCCAGGGCGTGGTTCATCCGGTCGGACTCGGTGCCCACGTGGACCCGTACTCCTCGCAGGTCCGCGCCGGACACCTGCTCCATCCGCTGGCGCACCCCGGTGGGGACCGGTCGTCCGCCGCCCCGGGCCCGAGCCACGCCCTGTTCCACCGCCGCGCCCGCCGACTCACCCACCGCCGTCGCGGGCACCTGCCCGACCGCCTCGGGTGCCCGCTGCACCGACCCGCCGGTCGCCAGCCGCGAGATCCGGTCCGCTTCCTGCTCGAGCGGGTCGGTGGTGGAGCCCACCGCAAGCTTCGCCTGAATGATCGCCCTGGTCTGCCGGTTGCCGTACCGGCGCTGCAGGCGGTGTGCCGGGTTCGATGACGGGCGCAGGCCGGGTGCACCGCTGGCGCGGGAAGCACCCGGCGTACGGCCAACGGGTTCATGCTGGTGCGAATGCATCGGGACAGCCACCGTCCTTCGAGCCTCGGCGGCCGGGAGCCGCCGGGCAGATCATGGTCGCCTACGTCCGCACCACGTTAGCGAGTAGGCGTCTTTCCACCATCTGCCCGGCCGACTCAGCCGTCGGGCGGCTAACCGAGTGGTCGCCAGCCGTCCCGGTATCCGATCGGGCCGTCGCCGTCCCGCGCGGGTCGCCGCTGCCCGTGGCAACTGCCCGGCACCAGCCCCGTCCGGATCACCGCCGGACGTTCGACCAGGACGCAGGTCCGCTCCCCCGGCCACCACCAGCCGGCGGACCGGGCCAACGTCGCCCACTCGTCGAGCTGGGTCTCGTCGGCCCGCCGGTACCGGGCCAGCCCGAGCCGGCGCAGCACGTCGTAGTACGCCACCCAGTGCGCGTCCTGCTGGCCGTACCAGGCGGTCGGCACCGGCTGCCGCCCGACGGCCGCGAGTGCCGCGCGGACCGGTAGGGAGAAACCGTCCACGAGGCTGGTCCGCAGCGCGTCGCGGACCCCTTGCTGCAGGACGACCCGCAACGGTACGCCGGCCGCGAGCGCCTCGATCGGCGGCAGCACCGGCCATTTCGGTCCGGCACCGTCCTGTTTCTGGGCGGCGTCCTTTTTCCGGGCGTCCCTGTTCCCGGCGTCTCTCTTCCGGCCGGCCGGTGGTGGGATCAGGTCGGGATGGTCGGCGCTCGCGTCGAGGGCGCTGCGCAGCCGGGACAGTCCGGCGGCGATGTCGCTGGCCAGCGGAGGTTTCCCGGCTGGCTGTCGACCTCTGATCCACTGCTGGAGCTGGTCGTGGGTGGGCAGGCCGGTCAGCAGCGGCAGCGCCTGACGGGGTGAGTCGACCCAACGGAACCGGGGTCGACTACGGCAGTGCCGGGCATAGATGCGGGACAGGATGTCCTCTGTGGCGGCCCGGTCGGCGGGCGCGGTGTCGAGCCCGTGGTCGAGCCACTCGCGCCGGACAGGTTCGGCCAGCCGCCAGTAGGCGACGGCCCGATCGGAAGATGGTGCTGGGGAGGTGGAGCGGGCGGCGTCACGCCGCGTGGGCGCGGTCACCGCGCGAGGGCGGATCCGCCCTTCCGGTAGGAAGTGATCATGTCCACCATGGTGGCGGATCGCGCCGCCGACCGCAACCGGCTGCCGCCTGCGGCCCGGGCCGCCGCCAGTCAACCGGCGCCAGTCAGCCGGCGAACTGCTGCCACAGGTAGTAGAGCGCGAACCAGGTGAAGAAGACCACGGCGGCGACCACCAACGCGGTCGCGGCCCGCCCGGCGCGCAGGGCGCGCGGCATGGTCCGCCGGTTGAGCCACAGCACGAGTCCGGCGACCAGCGGGATGTGCACGGCCTCGATCGACCCGGCGAGGGTCAGCAGGGCGACCGGATCGCCGAAAATCAGGAACACGGCGTACGGCAGGGTCGCCAGCCACAGCACGATGGCGGTCCGGCTGATCACCACCGGGCGGGTGAGAGTGCGCTCGGCGAGCCGCGCCGGGAGCAGCCGCCGCACGCCGTCGGTGTACAGCCGCTGCCACCCGTCGATGTTGGTGAGCGTGGCGGTCCAGAACGCCGACACCAGGCCGACGACCATCAGCCAGAAGCCGACGCTGCCGAACACCTCGCTGAACAGGCGGGTCAGGTCGCGGGCGACGTCGGCCTCGGCGGGCACGATGCCTTCCGGCCGCAGCAGCTCGGCGCCGAGGACCAGGAACGCGACGGTGATCAGCGCGACGCCGACCACCGCGAACGTCGAGTCCAGGCTCATCGTCCGCAGCCAGCCGCGTACCCGGTCGATCTGACCGCTGTCGAGGTCCCGCGGGTCGCGGCGGTCCGCCGCCGGCACCCCGGCGTGGCCGATGCCCTTGGCGGTGATCCAGTACGAGTACCACATCAGTCCGGCCGCGCCGTTGGACAGGAAGCCGAGCCAGGGCAGGATCTCGGCGACCCGCAGATCGTCCGGTGGCACCGGGACGAAGCCGGCGGCGGCCTCGGTCAGGTCGGGCCCGACCTGGATCGCGGCGACGACCGCACCGAGGGCGAGCGCGACGCCGAGGACCCGGGACACCCATTCGACGCCGGTGTAGTGCCCGACCAGCACCAGCCCGGCGGCGGCGGCGATGACCACGCCGGTCCACAGCTGGATCGCACCGGGTACGGCGAGCGCGAGTGCGCTGCCGGCGGCGCTGGCGATACCGGCGATCGCGGCGATCCCGACGACCAGCTGCGGCACCAGGATCACCCAGATCGCCCAGCCGGCCGGGCCGGGCAGGCCGGCCAGGCCGGTGAGCAGCCGGCGGCCGGTGACGACGCTGTAGCGGCCGATCTCCCGGGTGACGAAGAGCTTGAGGACGAGTACGGCGACGAGCGCCCACATCAGGCTGTAGCCGTACTGGGCACCGACCCGGGGGGTGAACAGCAGCTCGCCGGTGGCGAGGGCGGCGAGCGCCCACAGCACACCGGGACCGATGTAGCGGAAACGGCGCCAGCCGGCCGGTGGTTCGGGTACGCCGGTCGACCGCTGCGGTGCGGCCTCGGTGACCTGGCTCATGCCGTGTCTCCTTCGAGGGGTGGACTCGTCGGGTGGGGGTGGACTCGTCGGGTCGATGCCACTGCACGAGCCGGTACCCAGCCGGCGACTTCCTCACGCACATCGCCCATCAGTCAAGAGATGACTTCACAGCGTTACATCGGTAATCTTAGATGAATTGCTCGCCGCACCCGCACCAGGTGCCGACGACCGTCCACGAAGCAACCGAGACAGCCGAGCACCCGAGACAGCAGAAAGGAAGCAGATGAAGCGCGCAGTCCTGCGTGTGGCGACCGTCCTCGCCGCCGCGATCGCCGCCGCTGCCCTCGCGGCCAGCGGCGCCACCGCCAGCCCGTCGATCCTGCAGCGGTTCTCCGTCCCGTCCGGGGACAACTGCACGTACGGCTACACCCAGGGTCACCTGGAGTGGCGCTCCGCCCCGCCGACCAGCGCGGTACGGGTGACCGGGGTGCTCGCCGACCGTCCGTTCCCGAACGACCCGGGAGCCGTCTGCCGCGACGACAGCCGCTACACCATCGCCAGCTACACCGCGTACGCCGGCGAGCGGGTCATCGACGAGACCGCCCGCCGGGTGAACAACGGCGTCGTCGAGATCGAGTTCATCCTCGGCGCGAACGCCGCCGTCCGAGGGATCGACCGCGTCGTCATCCAGGTCTGCCGGGTGTCACTGCTCGACGTCACGCCGATCCCGGACTACTGCGGCCGCCCGCACACCTTCACCCCGTCGACCGTCACCCCGACCGCGCCCCTCTGACACCGAGCCAGGTAACTCCGCAGCCCGGCGCCGATCCTCGCACCCTGTTTCATGATCAGTTCAATTCACGTCGGCGCCGGGTTGCACCTTGCAAATCAATCGATTAGCGTCGTGGCCGTTGGTCGTCGTACGGGGCGAATTGATCAACCCCCACTCGCCGGCCAACAATTCCCGCGTGGCCGCAGGTCGCGCTATCTCAGTCACGCGGACTCAATTGTTCCAGCACGGGGAGGATCGATGAAACGAGCAACACGGATGCTCAGCGCCCTGGCCGCATCCGCCCTCGCCCTCGGAGGCGTTGTTGCCGCGCCGGCACAGGCCGTGGCCGGACCAGCGGAAGCCGCGGTCGCGGTGCCGGGAATCGCACCACCGGGCTCCGCCAGCACCGCAATCTATCTGGACAGCGCCGGCCGGGTGATCCCGATGACGACGGCCGCCGGCACGACCGCAGACACGGCGCTGATCGGCTGCACACCAGAAAGCGGCAGGGACAACCCCCACCGATCCGGCACCGGGGTGGCGGTGTCGGGTCACGGCTGGTGGCGGCAAGGAAACTGCAGCAACGACCGGGCGAACGTGTTCAATTGCCTGTACGAGTGGTACACGGACAACAGCTGGCGACAGAAGGCCTGCTCGTCGACCAGGGAACTACGGCCCTACACCGGAAGCGGTGACCGCACCGTCGCGCGCCACGACTGTGACGACACCCAGATGACGTCGTGGCGCAATCATGTCGACGTCGACGTGATCGGTGAAATCGACACCGGCGAGTGGCCGTATCGCCAAAACGACGTTGCCTGCCGGGTATACTGACCCTTTCCGAAAAGCAGTACCCTCGCAGCTGCCCGGCAGCTGGAAAGGAAACAGCATGCCGGAACGCGGCATCAATGCACGGCCGGGCCTGGTGCCGGCGACCCGTCGGGTCGCCGGTACCATGTTCGCCGCACTCTATGGCAGCGTCCCCTCCGGACCATCAGACGATTTTCCACACCGGGCCGGCGGGGAGCTGGACGCCTATTCGCTCTTCTACCACCGGTCACTCGCCATGGGCTGGCTCGACGATTCCTCGGCTGGCGGTGATCGCGACAACGGCATGCTCCGGTCCGGTGGCCTGTGGGCGACGAACGACGCCGGATGGGAGCATCCCGCCGCCGCACCCGACGCCGACCTGTTGTCCTGGTTCCAGGTCGACGCCAGCGCGGTGGCGGGCGACCGGCCACTGCCGGTGCAGCCGTTCCTGCACTGCGCCGAAGAGGTGACGGCCCGGCGGGGTCCGCTCGACCTGTCCGCGGTGCAGCTGCTGCTACCGGTGCACGGGCTCGACCCGGCGTCCCGCCCGCCGTACGCGCCGGTGCCGGCGACCCGGACGATGCCATGGTTCACCGGACACGGTCCGGCGGACCGGACGCCGGTCGAGGTCACCGTCAACAGCGGCCGGGAGCCGTCGCTACCTGACGTGGCGGTCCAGCTCACCGAGCTACTCGCCGACCTGGGTCCGGATGTGTTCGGGTACCGGTCACACGACCTCGCGGCCGCCGACGCCACCCCGGCTCCGCTGTTCGACGACAGCTTCTGGAACGGCCCGCCACTGCACGGGGTGGCGCTTCGCGGTGAGCTGGTCGAGTGGTCCTGCGACGCGATCGGGTGGCTGGCCGAGACTGTCACTGACGCCGTAGCCCGGCTCGGCGTCGGCACGCCGCTGCTGTTCACCGCCGTACGCTCCGGTCAGGTTTTCTGACCGCCGGAGGGGTCTCCGGCGAGGGATGCCTTGACCGCACGGGCCGTCTCGTCGGCGAGCACCTCCCACTCACCCGCTTCAAGACCGTCCAGGGCGGCCTTGACGATCACCGCGGGCTCGTTCTTCGGTACGTCGTAGGAGGCCATCATGTCGGTGTCGACGGCCCCCATCAGCAGGCCGGTGACCTGGGTTTGCTGGGCGGCCAGTTCCAGCCGCACGGCGTTGGTGAGGTTCCACTCGGCGGCCTTCGCCGCCGCGTACCCGCCGGCACCCGGGTAGGCGCTCCAGGACAGCGCCGACAGAACGTTGAGGATCGCGCCGCCGGCCAGCTGTGGCGCGAAGGCCCGGATCATGTGCAGCGTTCCCCAGAAGTGGGTGTCCATCTCCCGGCGGATCAAATCGAGGTCACCGCCGACCAGGTCGGCGCCGGTGGCGACCCCGGCGTTGTTGATCAGCAGGGTGACGTCACCGGTGGCCCGCGCGGCGGCGGCGACCGAGTCCGGGTCGGTGACATCCAGCGGCAGGACCCGTACGCCGGGCAGGTCGACGGACTCGGCGCGGCGGGCGGTGGCGTACACCGTGGCGGCTCCCCGCTCAAGCAGCTGGGCGGCGAAGTGCCGGCCGATACCACGATTGGCCCCGGTGACCAGGGCGGTTGCTCCGGAAATCTGCATGCTGGCTACGCTAGAACTTGACATTGACGTCAAAGGCAAATGCTTGTGATGGGGGTCACTGTGCGGATCGGTGAGCTGGCCGGCCGCGCCGGGGTGAGCACCCGGGCGCTGCGCTACTACGAAGAGCAGGGTCTGCTGGTCGCGCAGCGCAGCCCGGCCGGTCAGCGCCGCTACCCGGAGTCGGCCGTCGAGCGGGTCCGGCTGATCCAGCGGCTGTACGCGGCGGACCTGTCCAGCCGGACCATCGCCGACCTGATGCCCTGTGTGGACGCCAAGGTCAACACGCCCGAGTCACGCGCCCGGCTGGCCGCCGAACGCGACCGGATCGACGCGCGGATCGCCGAGTTGACGGCGGCCCGCTCCCGCCTGGACGAGGTGATCGCGCTGGCCGCACACCCGGCCAGCGGCTGCACCTATGAGCTCGGGCCCGACCAGCCCGCGCCGGCCGGGGCGGATTGAGCCGGCCGGATTAAGGTGGTAGCCAGCCGGGCGGCACACCATCTCGGAACGGTCGGTGAGGACCGCCGGTAGTCGACGATTTGCCACCTGTAGACGGTCCGGGGAGGATCTGCCGGGAGGCTCACGTCAAATGAAGACCGCACATCTGATTCTGAGTATCGGCAACAGTCACACGATCGGCCGGGACAAGTCCGTCGACCGGGACCGGTTCCATCCGAAGGTGTACCAGTGGACGAAGGCGGGCGCCCTGGACCAGCCGTCCCGGGCGATGCTCGATCACGTCGACGGGGAAGCCGACGAGTTCTCCCCCGATCTCACCTTCGCCGACGCCTACCTCGCCGCAAACCCGTCGATCGACATGCTGGTGTTCGTGCCGCACGCGGAGGGCGGCACCGGCTTCAAGGACCGCAGAGACAACTGGTCCCTTGGCGGACGCCTGCTGACCAGTGCGGTCGACCGGTACAACGCGGCGCACGCGGCGCTGGTCGCCGAGGGGACCTCGGTCGTGCCGGCCGGCGCGCTGTTCCACAACGCCAACCCCGACTACGACCAGTCGGACCCGGACACGCACCGCGAAGACATCAGCAACCTCATCCACCATTTACGGGAAAACCTGACGGGTTACACCCCGACCACCCCGATCGTCATCGGCGGCGGCATGAACGCCGAGGAGTTCACGACGCTGCCGTCCGCCAACTTCGCGCTCTTCCAGGCGAACCTGAACGGTGCCGACAAGCGACACCCGTACGTCGGCAGCTTCGACACGATCAACCCCCGGCACGGTTTCGCCAAAGGGCTTCCGGTGCCGCAGTGCGACCCGATCCACGCGTCCAGGCTCGGCGACCAGACGATCGGGTTGCTGCGCTACTTCGCGCTCGCGCGCGCGGCGGTCAACGCCGACCCCCGGTCGCCGTTCGGCGAGCTGTCCTTCACCGCGGATCTCACCGCGTTCTGGGGCTTCCGGTCCGGCACGCCGCTGGACTTCAGCGGCAACGACAACCACCTGACCCGCTTCGGCGACCAGCCGCCCCTGTATCGCCCCGATGCCCAGCTCGATGCGCTGGCCTGGGTGCGTCCGGCACAGTCGCAGACGCGGGTCCACCAGGTGCCGATGCGCCTGCCGGCCAGCTACACGATCGCGGCGTACGTCAAACTGGACACGTTGGACGAGCCGATGGCCTTTCTGCAGCAGGCGGACGGCCCGGTGGCACAGCAGCACCGCCTGCAGTACAGCAAGGCGAACAAGGACATCCGGGCCGGCCATGGCGGCACCGCCGACTCGGTCACCTTCCCCGCCTCCCTCATTGACACGACCAGCTTTTTTCTGCTGACCCTCAGCTATGACGCATCGTCGCGGATCATGAAGCTCGGCCTCAGCGGCAACGTGGAGTCGAAGAACGAGAACGTACCGCCGCACGATTCCCGGCCGGGCAGCTTCCTCGGCGCGGCCGATGCCGGCAGCAACAATCCGCTGATCGGCGCGATGGCGTACGCCATGGTGGTGGGCCGTGCGCTGAAGAACCGGGAGCTCAAGGAGCTGTGGCGGGCCACTGCGCTGCTCGGGCTGCCCGCACACCCAAAGTGAAACAGTCGATAAGGACAGGAACCACTACCGTCGTGACAGTCGACATTCGCCGCCTACTGCTCCTGGTCCTGCCACCGATCCTGCTGGCCGGCTGCACGAGCTCGACCACCGGGCCTGATGCCACGGGGTCGACGTACCAGCCGTACCAGGTGAGTCCGGAGGTCTGCAGATCCATCGACTTCGCCGTCGTGGCCGAGGTCTTCGGCGAGAGCGCGATGCCCGACAGCCTCGCCGAAGACCTCGGCCGCGACAACCGTTCGTTCATTTCGTTGGAGGACGGCACCGTCCGATGCGGGCAGCTGATGGGTGGCCTGCCGGGCAGGTCGGGAGGCTTCGCGGCCGTTGAGGTCACGCTGTACGACAGCGAGGAGCAGGCACTCGCGGAGCACTCACCGTCACCAGTGTCCGACTGGACGTCCCTGTTGACGTCGCCAACCGGAGACACGCTGCCCGACGGGCCGACCGCGGTCGCTGACGAGATCCGAGTCGCTCAGGACGGCGGCTCCGACAATCCGGACAGCAAACAGACCACGGCGCTCGTCCGGCACGAAGGCCTGGTCATCGTGGCGGACCTTAACGCAATCGGGGGGAACCAGTCGTTGGGCCCTGCCGCCGCACGGCTGCCTGCCGTCGCCGTCGCCCTGGCCGAGGAGGCGTTCGTCGCGGTCCGGAGCCAGCAGCCTCGCTGAATTGCCGGCCTGTCCGGTCGCAGGTGGGTCCGGGCAGTCAGGGCAGGGACAGCAGGTCGGCGCTGTCGGCCCACAGGGCGTCCCGGGCGTCGTCACTGCGCGCCAGGCGGGACGGGGCGGTCCAGGTGAGCTGGTTGCGTACGACGCGGGCGTAGTAGTGCCCGGGTGGGATGGTGACGGCGCCGAGGGTGAGGTCGGTCAGGGCCGCTGCGACCGCCTCCCGGCGGTTGAACCGGGGCATCAGGCGGGTCGCCCGGCTGAGTATCCGCCAGGCCAGCCGCATCGTGGGCGAGGCGTCGCGCAGCAGGCCGGTTCCGGGCGTCGGTCCGGGGTCGAACGCCAGGACCCGCCACTGCCCGCTGCGGGCCTCGGGCCGGGCGGCCAGGGCCCGTACGGTCAGCACGTTGCACAGCTTTGACGACGTGTACGCGCGACCGCCGGCCGATCGGTGGTCGGTGTCGCGCTCGGGGTCGGTGTCGGGACGGGCGAGCAGGCGCGCGTCGGCGTGTCGGGGCGGCGTCGGCAGCAGCGTGTCGTGGTCGGGGTCGTGGGTGCCGCTGGTGGTGACGATGACGGTCGCCTTCGGCGCGAGGTTGGGCATCAGCAGCCGGATCAGCAGGTAGTGCGCGAGGTGGTTGACCGCGAAGGTGGTTTCGAAGCCGTCGACGGTGCGCCGGTCGCCGGTGCGGAAGCTGAGACCGGCGTTGAGCACGAGCGCGTCGATCGGGGTGCCGTCGAGCCGGTCGGTGACGGCTCGGGCGAAGGCACGGACGCTGTCCAGCCGCGCGAGGTCCAGGGGCAGGGTGTCGGGCCCGTCCGACGCGGTGTCGGGGTCGCCCGACGCGGTGCGGCGGGTGCCGGACAGGACCCGGGTGCCGGGCTGCGCGGCCAGGCGCCTCCGGGTGTCCGCGCCGAATCCCGAGGTGCCGCCGGTCATCACGATCGTCTTCACAGCCAGGACAATATGAGTGAGCGACTCATGTTGTCAACCGGAGTCTGCGACTCACCTTTTTCCCGCTGGATAATGCCTCCGTGACCTCCTCCTCGTCTTCGCCGCAGCCCAGACGGATGCGGGCCGACGCCCAGCGCAACCGGGCCCGGATCCTCGCCGCCGCCGAACAGGTCTTCGCGGCGGCCGGTCCGTCCGCCTCGACCGAGGAGCTCGCCGAGCTCGCCGGCGTGGCGATCGGCACCGTCTTCCGTCACTTCCCCACGAAGGCCGCTCTCATCGAGGCGGTGTTCATGTCCCGGCTACGGGAGATCACCGCGTACGCGCGGGAGATGGCCGGCGCCGACGACGTCGGCGCCGGCTTCTTCGCGTTCTTCACCGAGGCCGTCAAACAGTCGACGGTCAAGCACGCCTTCACCGACGCCGTCGACTCCGACGACGAAGCGATGGCCGCGGTACGGGCGGCGATCGCCTCAGCTGGAGCGGACCTGCGCGACGCGATGGGGGATCTGCTGACCAGGGCGCAGCAGTCCGGAGCCGTACGCCCGGACATCGCCACAGCTGAGCTGGTCGGGCTGATGATCGGCACCTCGCGGGCGCTGGAGCAGGTCGGCCCCGACCAGCAAGGCCAGCAACGGATCCTCGCCGTCCTGCACGACGGACTCACGCCCCGGCCGCGCCCGACGTCGTCCAGATAGTGTCGACGGAATCACCGCAGCGCTGGACGAACTACAGCCGGACCACCCTGCCGGACCTGCTCGGAGCCCCTCGGAGTCGCTCAGAGTCGCTCAGAGCTTGCTCAGCATGCCGGTCAGCTGCTCCTCGGTGCGGGACGTCTCCGCCCAGCTACGGCCGACCACCACGTACTCGATCGTGCCCGTCTCCTCGGTGGTGTCGTTGTAGATGACCACGCCGTGGTCCGATCCCCGGGTGAACAGCAGTCCCTGCTCGTCCAGGGCCTTCACCAGGATGTCGCAGCCGGGCGCGGGCACGTCGATCCGCGAGGCGAAGACGTGATGGTCGAGGTAGTCCTGACCGAGCAGCCGTCGTCCGATCATGTCGATGCCGGTGGTGCCGCCGACCCGCCCGTTGAACTCGTTGAACAGCAGATCACCCGATCTGGTGACGATCGCGTCGATGTTCATCGGCCCGTAGTAGCCGAGCTGCTGGGCGACGATCGCGACCTGCTGCATGTACGCGCCGAGGTGCGCGTGCAGTCTGGGGGTGAGGTTCTGCGGCGGGTAGATGCTGCCCTTCCAAGTCTCGGCCATGCGTAGGTCGCTGTAGCTCATCAGTGTCGGCGCGCCGACGCGTGGCACGGTCATGTCAGCGGACAGTTCGCGGACCGACTCGTGGTAGACCTCGATGATGTTGTGCGCCGGGCTGGCGCCGGCTGGCAGGTCGGGCAGGGCCGTCAGGCCGAACGGTTCGAGCGCCGACGCGACCGTCGCGGGGTCGGTCGCGGCCAGGTGGACCACGTAGTGGGCGCCGGCCTCCTTGCCTCCCTCGACCGTGGTCAGCAGGATGTTGCCGTCTCCACCGGCGTTCACGTCCTGCTTGACGATGACGGCCCCGGTCCGGGTGAGCAGTTCGGAGACGCCGTCGACCAGTTCCGGTCCACGGTCCACCACCCGCCCCTCCGCGACCGGGATCCCGCAGGCCGTCGCCATCGACCGGAAGACCGACTTGGAGTTGACCAGCTCAGCGGTCCCTTGCGCGAAGCGCACGGACTCTTCCGCGCCGATGCCGAGCAGCCGCTCCCAGGAGGCGATGTCCCGGTCGTGGATGTAGCACTCCAGACGCCATGAGTTCGCGCCGCCGCCACATGCGGCCATGAACTGACGCAGGGCCTCGGCAAGCTGGGGTCGTTCGCCGGGGTACCAACCGCCGCCGGGGTAGTCACCGAGGGAGAGCACGGTGGGGGGCGACGCGAGGCCGAGCAGATCGGCGACGTACGCCAGCCACGCGTCACTGACCTTGCCCGGAAGAACCGCTACGTCACCCTCGTCCATCGACCACAGCATCCGGTTGGCGAGAAAGCGGTAGGAGTCCTTCGCGTCGTCCGGGACGTCATCCGGCCGAGCCGCCATCGAGCGGCTGGTCGAATTGGCGAACATCAACTTTGGCAACGGTCGTCCTCTCGGCTTGACGTGGTGTCCCGAGCAGGGCACTTACCACGTTGGTGTCGAATCTCGAAACGGTAAGAGGTACGGCTGACGAGCACGCTCGGCCGTGTACACGGTTCCGCGCCCTACGGAAGTTGTCTTCTCCCATGTTGCTCTCATTTCTCGACTACCGCCGGTAACCCATCACCCTCTGTGAGGGCAATTCAGAAGAAGCGGTGACCTACCGCCCGCACCATGATGTGGATCTCAGAGAGCTTGCCGTCAAGGTCATTTACCGGGAGTGGAGAAGGCTGTGAAATACGATTCCGCCATGTCCGACGTCATGGATGTGAGATCCGAATACATCCGTGCCCGATGGGCATTCGTCGACGGGGCGAGAATGGCCTCTCTGCTGCAATCTCTCGGCGCGACGGACGAGGATTTCGAGCAGCTGAAGCTGGTCAGCGAGCAGCTGGAGTCGGACCCGACCCTGCCTTTCCGTAAGAGCAGGAACGGGCGCATCTGCCTGAACCCACAGACCCGGCGCGGTTACCGACTGGAGGCGCAGCCCTTCGTTCTCTCCCGCGAGGAGGACTTCGTCCGGCACGACTCGGAGACGCTGCGAACGTTCGACGAGGTGCAGGACGACCTGCAGCTGAACACCGCGTTGCAGGCGATGCTGGTCTTCAAGTTCCTGGTCGTCCACGGTGTCGACGTGGCACGGCGACCCCGGCTGGACTACGACCGCGCCGAGTGGATCTGCACCCTGTTCAACCTGCGGACCGTCACGACCACCGGCCTGCTGGGCGAACCCGCGCTGGAGGGCGTGCACTCCGACGGGGTGGACCACACCATGACCACGTTCCTCTCCGCACGGAACATGACCACCGACAGCGCGGAGACCTTCCTGCACGACATGCGGGAGGTCAACGGCCGCCGCTGGCACGAGACGGACCCCGCGTTGATCAAGGGCCGGGCGCGGCACGGCGACTTCCTGGACACCCTGATGGTCGTCGATCACGAGTACAAGCACAGCGTCTCGCCGGTCTACCCGATCGACGACACCGAGCCGGCCATCCGGGACATGCTCATCTTCTTCACCAGGAAACCCACCGAGAAGGGGCACGTCTCGTTCCGGTACGACTCGGTCGCCCCGCACCGCACGCTGCCCATGTCGTTCGGCCTGCCCGCCGACCTCCCCGCGCTCGCAACCGCCAACTGATCGGAGTGACGCCATGACCGAAGCGGCGCCGGAAACGACCGAGAACATCGAACGCGTTTGGTATGACGGCAGCTGCCACTGCGGCGGGGTGGTGTTTTCCGCAGCGGCCAGTCGAAACCTGACCATCACCCTGTGCAACTGCGGAATCTGCCACCGGCACGGCCATCAGGAACTGATGACCCCGGAGGCGCGGTTCAAGCTGCACCAGGGACAGGAGTTCCTCAAGCCGTACCGGTTCGGCAACCGTATCGCGGACCACACCTTCTGCGCGGTCTGCGGTGTGCTGCCGTTCTACCGCCCCCGGTCGCACCCCACCGGCTATTTCAGCGTCAACGCGCGGTGCCTCGACCTCTCCCCCGCCGAGAACATCGAGTTCGTGGAATTCGACGGGCAAAACTGGGAAGCGAGCATCGCCGCCGGCAAACACGTGCTGACGGAGTAGGTGACATCCCAGGTGTGGACAGGTTCCGACGTCGTCACCGTCGACTCGTTACGCGAGCGCGGTGGGCTCAAGTGGGCCACCGCCGGCCCGGGAAGGCTTGCGGCGTGTGTAGCCGAAATGGACTTCGGTACGGCGCCCGAAGTCGCGGACGCATTGCACGACGCGGTGGACCGCGGTCAGGTCGGTTACCTCACGCCGCAGCTGACGGCACAGCTGGCCGAGGCATGCGCCGCCTGGCAACACGACAGGTACGGATGGGATCTGTCGCCGGCGGACGTACGGCCGTTGCCGGACGTCATCCGTGCCCTGCACGTCGCCATCGACTGCTTCTCCCGGCCCGGCTCGGCCGTCATCGTGCCGGTGCCCGCGTACCCGCCGTTCCTGGCCGTACCCCGGCTGCTCGGTCGACGCGTCATCCAGGTCGAGATGGTGGAATCCGGCGGCCGCTACGGCTACGACCTGGACGCTCTCGATCGTGCCTTCGCGGCGGGCGGGAATCTGCTCGTCCTCTGCAACCCCAACAATCCCCTCGGCGCGGTCCTGGAGCCCGGCGAACTGTTGGCCGTCGCGGAGGTCGTCGAACGGCACGGTGGGCGGGTGTTCAGCGACGAGGTCCACGCGCCGCTCGTCTATCCCGGGCACCGGCATGTCCCGTACGCCACCAGCTGTGACGCGGCGGCCGGACACACGGTGACAGCCACGTCGACGTCGAAGGCGTGGAACGTGGCGGGTCTGAAGTGCGCCCAGCTGCTGACCAGCAACGATGCCGACCGCAAGCGGTGGGGTGAGCTCGGGCGGCTGCACACCGACGGCACCGCCACCCTGGGCGTGCTGGCCGCCACGGCCGCGTACCTGGCCGGTGGGTCGTGGCTCGACACGGTGCTCGGCCGACTCGACCGCAACCGGCATCTGCTGGCCGAGCTGCTCGGCGTACACCTGCCGATGGCCCGCTACACCCCGCCCGAAGGCACCTACCTGGGCTGGCTCGACCTGCGCGACTACCCGCCGGCCGCAGACCTCGCCGACCGCGCGCGGGTGAGCGTGATGGACGGTGCCGAGTTCGGCCCGCCGGGCACGGGTTTCCTCAGACTCAACTTCGCCACCACCCCCGCTATCCTCACCGAGATCGTGCGACGGTTGGCCGACGCCGCCGCAGCGGGCTGCATCCGTTCGACGACATCTCGGAGGTTGGTCCCTTGACGACAGTGGACGTGCCCGAGCGGGTACGGCCAGCCGGCGACCCGCTGCGCTCCCATCGCGGTTTCCGTCTGCTGCTCGCCTCCGATGTGGTCAGCCGAACCGGCGGCCACGTCGCACTCGTCGCCCTGCCGCTGCTCGCGGTACTCGTGCTGGATGCCTCCGCCCAGCAGGTGGGGCTCCTGGTGGCGGCGAGCACGCTCGCCTTCCTCGTCGTCGCACTGCCGGCCGGGGTCTGGGTGGACCGACTACGGCAACGGTCGGTGCTGGTGGCCGCCGACCTGGTCCGCGCGTTGGTGCTGCTGTCGGTGCCGGTGACGGCGGCGTTCGGGGCGCTGAGCCTGGGGCAGCTGTACGTGGTCGCCCTGGTCATCGGAGTCGGCAACGTCTTCTTCGACGTGGCGCAGCAGGGCTACGTCACGTACCTGGTGGGCAAGGACCGGCTGCTGGCCGGCTTCAGCAAGCTGGAGGTGGCCGGCAACGGCAGTCAGCTGGCCGGGCCGCCCCTGGGCGGGGCGCTGGTCCAGATCATCACCGCCTCGGGCGCGCTGGCCTTCAACGCGGTGTGCCACCTGGCCTCCGCCTGGCTGCTCGGCCGGATCCGGCCCCGTGAACCGCAGGTCCACCGGCCCGGTGGGCGGCCACGGCTGGGCCGGGAGCTCACCATCGGGGTGCGCTACGTCGCCGGCCAACCGATTCTCCGGCTGGTCGTGCTGCACGGCATGATCGCCCTGCTGTTCGAGTACGCGCTGCTCACCGTCCAGCCGCTGCTGCTGGTGAACACCCTCGGCCTGTCGCCGGCGGCGTACGGCCTGGTGACCGGGGCCGTCGCGGTCGGCGGGGTGGTCGGCAGCGTGTTCGCCAACCGCTTCGTCGCGACGTTCGGCATCGCCCGTACGCTGTGGCTGCCGTTCGCCGTGACGTTCCCGCTGCTGCTGCTCATGCCGCTGGTGGGTCAGGGCTGGCTGGTAGTGCTCTACCCGATCGGCTACGCCGCCTACATCGGCGGCAGCGCCATCCAGAACGTCGCCCAGATCACCTACCGTCAGGCCATCTGCCCGCCGGAGCTGCACGGGCGGATGAACTCGGCGATGCGGTTCCTGATGTGGGGCATGATGCCGGTCGGCGGGTTGTTCGGTGGCTTCCTGGTGCAGGTGGTCGGGGAACGGACCGCGCTGTGGGTGTGCGCCGTCGGGATGCTGGCCAGCCTGCTGCCGATGCTCGGCCGGCCGGTGCTCCGGCTGCCCCGCGACGCCGGCATCGGTCAGCAATGATCACGCAGCGGGCCCGGCGTCCGGGACCGCGCCGCTACGGCACCATCCAGCTGAGCACCGGGGTCGTCTGCAAGCCGACCAGCAGCGCCATCGCGCAGATCAGCAGCACGCTCCAGCCGAACATGCGGCGGAAGAGATCGCCCTCCCGGCCGCTGAGCCCGACCGCGCTCGCCGCGATCGTCAGGTTCTGCAACGAGATCATCTTGCCGATCACGCCGCCGGAGGCGTTGGCGGCGGCGAGCAGCACCGGGTCCAGGCCGGCGCGCTGCGCGGCGGTGACCTGGAGCGCGCCGAACAGCGAGTTGGACGACGTGTCCGAGCCGGTGAGCGCCACGCCCAGCCAGCCGAGGACCGGCGAGAGCAGCGCGAACAGGCCGCCGGCGCCGGCCATCCAGGTGCCGAGCGTCGCGGTCTGCCCGCTGCCGTTCATCACGAACGCCAGTGCCAGCAGTCCGCAGACGGTGAGGATCGCCCAACGCAGCGACGCCAACGTCTGCCCGTACGCGACGAGCGCGGCGCGGGGGGTGACCCGCAGGATCGCCATCGTGATCAGACCGGCCAGCACCAGCAGGGTGCCGGTCGAGGAGAGCCAGTTGAACTTGAAGACCGGCAACGACGACGGCTCGCCGGACACGTTCAACAGGTGCAGACCCGGCCAGTCGAACAGCACGGTGACCGAGTTGAGCGCGCCCGCGACCGCCGGCACCTGCGACAGGCCGAAGATCGCCACAATCACCAGGTACGGGGCGTACGCCCGCCAGACCTCGACCGGCGCATCCGGCCGCTCAGCGGCGTCCTTTGCGGACCCGGCGTCGGCCGCCTGGTCGTCGTCACGCCGCGGCGGCCACACCCGCGCGACCACGGCCACGACCACGGCGCTGACCAGCCCGGCGACGATGTCGGCCAGGGCTACCGAGAAGAAGTTCGAGGTGAGGAACTGAGCCAGCGCGAACGACATTCCGCAGGCGAGCGCCACGTGCCAGGTCCTGCGCAGCGCTCGGCGACCGCCGACCATTCCGACGAGCAGTAGCGGTATGAGCAGCGCGATCACCGGGACCTGACGCCCGGCCATCGCCCCGAGTTCGTCCGCTGGCAGGTCGGTGACCCCGGCCAGCGTGGTGATCGGCAGGCCGAGCGGCCCGAACGCGGCCGGCACGGTGTTGGCCACCAACGCCACGGTGGCCGCCTTCATCGGGCCGAAGCCCAGCGCCAGCAGCATCACCGTGGTGATCGCGACCGGGGTGCCCTGTCCGGCCAGCCCTTCCAGCACAGATCCGAAGCAGAACGCGATCACCATCGCCTGCACCCGCTGGTCGTCGCTGACCCGGGCGAAGGAGCGCCGGAGCACGTCGAAGTGCCCACTCGTCACGGTCATCCGGTAGATCCAGATCGCGGTGCCGAACGTCCACACGAGCGGGAACAGCGCGAACGTCGCGCCCTGGCTCGCGGTCAGCAGCGCCTGCCCGGTCGGCATCGAGTACGCCACGATCGACACCAACAGGGCGACGGCGAGCGCACCGAGCGCGGCCACCCAGGCCGGTACCCGGAACACGCCGAGTAGCAGGAACAGGGTGACGATCGGCAGTGCGGCGACGAGGGCGCTCAGCGCCAGCGAGTCGGCGAGGGGGTCCAGGATCGGCTGGTACACGCGTACCTCCGGGAAGCAACACGTCGCCCGGCTCGGTGCCGTACGCGAAGTTCGCTCATCTTCCCCAGTCGATCATGTCGAGTCTTCGAGAAAATTGCGCAGTTGCCCCGGGATGCCTTCGCTTGACCCTGACGCGCGGGTCAAGGTCTACGGTCTGCCGTCAGCATCCCTGCTGCCGCCAGCATTCTTGCGAAGGAGCGCGTTGTGCCCTCGACACCCTCGACGCACCGGGAGGTGCGGCTCGCCGCCGTCCCGGACGGCCTGCCCCGGCCCGAACACTTCACCGTCGCGCAGGTCCCGACACCACGCCCCGGACCGGGTGAAATCCTCGTCCGCAACCACGCTTTCCTGGTGTTCGCCGCGCTGCTGCGGACCATGATCGGCGCTTCGGCGGCGGGGCTGCCGGGGGTACGTCCGGGCGAGCCGCTGCCGGGACCGGCGATCGGCGAGGTCGTCACCGCTCCCGACGGCAGCGGGTTCAGCCCAGGCGACCTCGTCGGGCACGACCTCGGCTGGCGCGAGTACGCGACGGTGCCCGTCGACGGATGCCGACCACTGGGGAATTCCCTCCCGGACCCCGTCGCACACCTGTCGCAGGGCTGGACGGCGTACGGAGCACTGACCCGAGCCGTCGACGTACGCCCTGGCGACACCGTACTGGTCACCGGCGCTGCCGGCGCCGTCGGGTCGCTCGCGGGTCAGATCGCTCGGCTCCTGGGCGCGGGCCGGGTCATCGGCACCACCGGTTCGGCCGAGAAGGCCGACCGCCTGACCACCGAACTCGGGTACGACGCCGCGCTCGTGCGCGGCGCGGGACCTGTCGCGAAGCAGCTCGCCGACGCCGCGCCGGACGGCATCGACGTGCTGCTCGACACCGTCGGCGGCGAACAACTCCAGGCAGCCGTGGCCGCAGCCCGTCCGCATGCCCGGTTCGTCCTCATCGGGGCGCTGTCCGCGCAGTTGGCCGCCGAGGGTCTGGGCATCAGCGCCCCGGTGGAGCTCGACCTGGTGCCGATCGTGCTCAAACGAATCCACCTGCACGGTTTCAACGCCGCCGACCACCCTGACATGCTCGGCGCATGGACCGAGCGGTTCGGCGGCTGGCTGCGCGACGGCCGCATCCAGTTCCCGCATGTGCGGCTGCGCGGAATCGGCCAGGCCCCGGAGGCGTTCCAGCACGTTGCCGAAGGTCGGCACGTCGGCGCCGTCATCGTGGAGCTTGCGTCGTCATAGTGGAGCCACAGCGACGGGAGTAGGGATGCGGATCGGTGACGCGGCGGCAGCGGCGGGGGCGACGCCACGAGCGCTGCGCTTCTACGAGCAACGCGGGCTGCTGCCACCGCCGACCCGCACACGCACCGGGCAGCGGACGTACGGCCCCGCCGACGTCGCCCGGGTCCGGATCATCCGGGAGTTGCTGTCACTCGGCCTCACCGTCGAGGACATCGCCACTCTCAGCGACCGGCTGCACCTGCTCGACGGCGACGCGTTGCCGCAGCACACCCTCCCGGCGCACATCCGGATTCCGGAGGCGGCCGAGACCTTCGGCCGACGGCTGGAGGTCATCGACCGGCAGATCGCGCGGCTGATTCAACTCCGCCAACTGCTGTCCGTCTGTCATGCGCAGCTCACCGATGGCCCGGGGGGTGAGTTCGGCGGCGGCGAGTCAGACGTGGCGACTGCCTAGATTCGCCGGTCGCGACTGGTCAACGGCCTGCACGGATTGGCAGGATTTCCCGCTGGTGCCTTGTCTGCGCCGGGCGCCGTGGCCGGACTCGGTCGCCGCGTCCGGATTCCGGACGACCCGTACCTTGTCGCTGGTCCGTCAGGAGATGTCAATGTCGCAGGGTGATCCGGTCGACCCGTGGGCGGATGTCGATCCGGCAGTCGTCGTCACCGGCACCCCGACGGGTGAGCGCAGCGGTGATGTCGGCATCGACAGTGCCGCCACCACGGGCGCCGGCGGGGTGTCGCGGCCCGGCCCTGGCGGCGACCTGCCGCCGACCCGACCTCGGCGGCGGGCGCTGCTGCTCGGGGCGCTCGGCACGGTCGCCGTGGCGCTGACGATCGCAACGGCGGTGGCCTTCGTGAACCGGCCCGACGAGATCGGGACGCCGGGGGCGGTGGCGCTGACCGGCGAGCCGGCGGATCCGGGAACGCCCGATCCGGCAGCACCGTCGCCCAGCGCCACGCCGAGCCCGATGGCGTCGCCGGCAGGCCCGGACCGGCAGGCCGACGCCGCGACGGCGCCGCCCGCCGTCTCGGCGCAACCCGCCACCGGCGCGATCCGGGCCGGCGCGTTCGTCGGCGCGACCAGGATCGGCAGCCAGCTCAACGCGAACACGACCATGTACGCAGGCGAGTACATCCTCTCCCCCGACGGCCGGTTCGGCCTGCTGATGCAGCCCGACGGCAACCTCGTCGCCTACGGTCCGTCGCCCTGCGGGGCGCCCCGACCCGACATCTGCCAAGGCCCGTACGACTGGTGGGCCAGCAACACCGATGGCCAGCCCGGCAGCCGGGTCGTCATGCAGGGCGACGGCAACCTCGTCATCTACCGCCCCGACGGCGGCGTCGCCTGGGCATCGAACACCAAGGATTCCGACGCGACCAGGGTGATGGTCACCAACCAGGGCCACTTCCATCTGACCCGCGGGGACGGCTCGACGGTGACGATGCTGGCGGGCCTGTCCGAACAGAACAGCACCCTGTCGTACGCCGGCACCATGCCGGCCGGCTACCGGCTCACCGCCCTGCGGTACCTGTCCTCGCCGAACGAGGTCTACCACCTGATGCAGCAGCAGGACGGCAACCTGGTCCTGTACGGGCCCGGCAACAGCGTGCTCTGGTCGTCCGGCACACACCAGATCGTGGTCGGCGGCATGAGCGTGTGGGAGACCAGGATGCAGCCCGACGGCAACCTCGTCGTCTACGACAGCTCAGCCGCTGACGCGGCGGCGGTGTGGGCGTCGGATTCCGTCGGAGCTGGCCCCAGCCCGGAGTTGGTGCTGCGCGACGACGGGAACCTGGTGCTGCGGTCCGGGTCCACCCGGCAGGTCTTCTGGCAGACCGGCACCGGCGGCCAGCTGTAGCCGATGTCTGGACCCGGCCGGCCACCGTCGCGGGATCGACGACGTGGCCGGCGGGTTCAGGCCGGCGCAATCTGTCAACGTACTGTTGACGAGGTGGACGAGGCGCTGGAACAACTCGCAGCCGTACGGGCGGCACGCGAGCACCTCGACGAGCGCGAGCTGGGGCTGATCGAGCGGGCCCGCCGCACCGGGGCCACCTGGACGGCGATCGCCCAAGCACTTGGCCTGACGAGCCGTCAGGCAGCACAACAGCGCCATCAGCGGCTCGTGTCGGCGATGCGGTCACGGAGGCGTCGCGCGGATCATGACTACGCCACCGAGCTGACACGGCTGCGCACCGCCCTCGCCGAGTTGGAGCGGTGGATCGCGGTAGACCGTTTGTGGGACGGCCGGTTCCCTCGCGCCGCGCTGGTCCGGGCGACTGTCGCCGCCGCGCTCGACGCGCCGCCTGCGGGTTTGTTCGCCCTGGCAGTGCACGTCGCCGAGGACCTGGCGACAGCCGAAGTCGAGCTACCTGCACCGGCAGGGCACGCCGCCTCCACTTGTCAACGGATCATTGACGAGCACATGAAGCATTGACTCGACCAGGCTCAGGTCGAACCATCACCGTTGTGCCCAGCCGTAACGCCGCGCTCTTCGTGGCGACCTCCGTCCTGTCCGGATTCGGCAGCAACGCGATGGCGCTCGTCACCGCCATCTGGCTGCTGGATCTGACCGGGTCCAGCGGCCTCGCCGCGCTGGCCGGCCTCGGCGTCTACGCCCCGACTCTGGCCGGGCCGTGGCTGGGCCGGGTGCTCGACAGGCTGCCGCGCCGACCTGCCGTGATCGCGGTGAACCTGGCCACGGCCGCCGCCCTGCTCAGCCTGCACCTGGTAGATGGTCCGGGCGAGACCTGGCTGATCTTCGCGGTCTCCCTCGCGTACGGCGTCGGCATGGTCCTGCGCGACGCGGGCGAGACGGCGTTGCTGCCGGCGGCGGTCGACGCCGGCCGGATCGCCGACGTCAACGGTTGGCGCTCCAGCGCGATGGAGGGCATGAAGCTCGTCGCGCCACTCGCCGGGGCCGGGCTCTACGCCTGGCGAGGCGGGGCGGTCGTCGCCACCATCAGCGCTGGGGCCTTAGTCGTGGCCGCAGTCCTGTACGCGGCCCTGCGGCTCGCCGACCACCGGCCGTCGTCACCCACCGGCCAGGTCCGGATCAGCGGCACCGTGTTGCACAGGAGCCGGCTACTCATCGTCTCCGTCGGGCTGGCAGCCGTCGCCATCGCCATCTCCGGATTCCAGACGGCCGCCACCTACGCCGTGGTCACGGACGTGCTCGATCTACCGGCGACCGCGCTCGGCGCGCTCAGCGCAGCCCAGGGGGCCGGGTCGATCGCTGCTGGTCTGGTGGCCGGCCGACTCATCCGCCGGCATGGCACGATCTCGATCGGTGCGGCCGGCGCGGCGCTCTTCGCGGTCGGACTACTCGTCCGTTGCCTGCCCTGGTGGCCGGGGACGCTCGCATCCGGCGTCGTGGTGGGGGTAGGTCTGCCGTGGACGCTGACCGCAGCCATCACCGCCATCCAGACCACCACCTCGCCGGCCGTCCTCGGCCGCGTCGCAGCCACCGCGAACACCGTGATGTTCGGCCCGATCGTGCTGGCCCTTCCCCTTGGCTCCGCGGCGGTGCACCTCGGCAGCCGGATCCCGCTGATCATTGGGGCCGGCGTGTGCTTCGTCGCTGCCGGAATGGCGATGCGAGCACGACCGACGCCGCCCAGCCACCCGAACTCGTGACCAGGACGGTCAAGGGGTCGACTGGCCGAGTTCGACGTCGATGCGCTGTTGTTCGGCGTCGCGCAGTCGCCGGTAGTGTTCCGCCCTGGCCTGGTCACCGGCCTTGTCGGCGGCGTCGCTGGCGGCCTGCAGCACCACCAGGGGCAACCTGGGGACGTCGCTGGCCTGCCGGTCGGCTTCGGCGAACACCACCCCCGCCAACTCGTCGTCAGCGGAGCAGGCCAGCAGGAACAGCTGCTCGACGTACATCCGACCGAGGCCGACCTCCGTCCAGTCGGACACGCCGGCCAAGGCCCGGCGGCACTCGCCCAGCGCCTGCCAGGCTGCCTGGTGGTCGCCGGCCAGGCGCTCCAGCTCGGCCAGGGACTGCCAGGCCGACGCGCGGTCCCAGTCGGTGTCGGCGTAGCGCAGGCTCTCCCGCTGGGCCTGCGCCGCCAGCGCGTACGCTCCCAGGTCCGCCAGCTGATACCGCAGTACGCCGAGGGTCGACTTGTCCCGCTCACGGCCGGCCGCCCAGTCGTCGAGCCACTGGCGGGCGAGCACGGTGTCCCCGATCAGCTTGGCGCGCTGCACCCACTGGAGCGGGTCCTCGGCGGCCGGGTCGGCCGGGAAGCGCGACCGCGCGTTCTCCGCCCACCGCACGAGGTCGTCCTCACAGACGCACGGCTGGCCGTCGTCGTCGAGCAGGCGTTCCAGCACGTCCGCGCGGTCCGGGTGCGCACTGGCGCGGACGAAGTCGACAGTGGCCTGCACCCCGGCGGCGGTCAGGTGCTCCACGTCGTAGCCGCACCAGGTGTCGAAGTTGGCCCGCTTGATCTGCCAGTGCAGCCACACGTCCTCGACCCGGGCGTGCTCGACGAGCAGGAATCCGGCGAGTTCGGTCTCCTCGGTGAGCCCCTGGAACGGCGCACTGCGTCGGCACACCGCCTCCTGCTCCGCCAGCAGGCGCAGCAGCGGCAGATCATCGGCCCGCCGGTCGTACTGCATCGCCCACAGCACGCCCGCCCGCCGGGCCGCGTGGCGGTCGTAGTCGTGGCCGTCGGCGCCGGTGGCCCGCTCGTACCGCAGCTGCGACCAGGCCGCCGGAGACTGCCGCATCAGGTCCAGGTCGCGCCGCGCCGCCTCCATCATCGGCCGAGGATCGCATGGGTGGTTGTCGGGTAGTCCGCCGCCCCGGCGCATCGCCGACAGCGGCGGCCGCCGGGAGCACCAACGGGACCAAAGTCATGAATGGTCATGCGACAAGGTCCTGCCATCCATCATTCCCGCAGGCTCCGAGCTGACGGTCTACGCGACACGGGACCAGGGAAAACTTGGTGGAAACGGACTTACGTGGGCACGGGCGAGAGGATAATCCGATGAAGTTCGTCATGACCGACTACCACGGACATCGGGAGCCGCTGGCCGGCCCGGATGACGCCGGTGAGTGGTTCGACGAGCAGGCGTCATCGATCATGCCGCACGGCGGGTGTGGCCAGACAATCTGGTTCGGACCGGCGGACGCACCGCCGCAGTTACGCATCGATGTGGACATCGACGTCGGACGAGCTGCCCTACGCTGGTCAGACGGCTCCTACGGCGTACAGCTCGATCCGACCGTGCCGATCGCGGTGCTGGAGTCGCCGGACAGCGGGACCGTCGACGTGCCCGCCTGGCTGGCCCGGGTCGGCGTCGACACCGCGAGACAGGCCGTTGTCGAGTACGTGTCGACCGGCCAACGACCGGCCTGCCTCACCTGGTCGTCAGCACAGCGATTAGGCTGAGGCGAGGGCCGCGCGGACCAGCGAGTCGTACGTCTGGTCAGTGCGGATCGCCTCGATCCCCAGCGCGGCGACGAACGCCGCCAGCTCGGCCTGCACCGCCGCGCCGGGCACGTCGTCACCGACGAGGCGTTCCAGTTCGAGGAAGGTGCCGAGGCCGGCGACGTCGTCGACGCACAGCACGCCGTCGGGCAATTCGGCGGTACGGCGTACCTTCGCGATCCGTACGGTCGGGCGGAAGCCCATCGCCACGATCGCGGCGTGCATCTGCTCGCGGTCGGCCACTGCTGTCTCGTACTCGTCGCAGGCCAGCGCGTTGTCGGCGGGGCGTTTCAAGGTGAAGGTGTGCCGGCCGTCGACGGTCCGCAGCCGTACGAAGGGGACGCCGAGTTTGCTGTCGCCGTACGACCAGGTGGTCGGTGCGTACGCCTGGTCGTCCTGCACGACCGGCGGACCCGGCTCGATGCCGCGCGCCGTGAGCGCCACGAGCAGCGCCTCCCGGTCCTGGACGTGGTACTTGACCTCGACCTCACGCACCACGCCTCCACCTGCCGTCGTCACACTGACTGCGCAGCGTGGCACAGGCGTCACCGGATCGACAACACGGCACGCCAGCGCCACAACGCCCGCCGTGAGAGCCACGGCGCCAAGAGCCCAGCTGCTCATACTCACTGGAATCAGGCAGTTTCCCAATTGGACAACGTCCGGCTCGTACAAGACGTACGTTTTGTGCGTGACCGCAGAACCGATCAAGCCCGATCAGGAGCTGAGCATCTCGGCCGCCCGGGATCAACTCTCCTACCTCGTCCCTGCCTACCTGACCGAGGCGACCGAGCACACCGAGGAAGCCGCCGATGTCGCGGTCGCCCGCGAGGCACTGGCCCGCATCGACGCGGGCGAGAAGCCCATCTCGCTGTCAGATCTTCGCGCCGAGCTAGGGCTGTGACCGGGCCAACTCTGCACCCGGTAGCACCGAGTACGTCGAGGCCGGTGCCCGCATCGCCCCCGCTTCTCATCCGCCACCATCGAGGTGAGGCTGAGACACCTAAAAACGCGGACGTTAGGTGTCTCAGCCTCACATCGATGAAGCGCGCTTCGCTGCACCCCGACAGGCCGAAGTAAGAACGAACATATGTGGGCACGGGTGAGAGGATCGTCCGAAGGAGTTCGTCACGGCCGGCTACCACGGGCATCGCGTGCGGCTGGCTGGCTCGGCGGCCGCGCCAGCGCCGCTACGAGTCGGTGTGGGCATCGACGCTGAACGGGCCGCGTCGCGCTGGTCAGACGGTACGCACGGGTGCAGCTCGACCCGACCGTGCCGATCACCGTGCTGGAGTCCCCGTCACCTGGTCACGCCCGCCCGCCCGATCGACCGGCAGGGCACGGCGGCCACTGGGTGAAGGTCAGCTGGTCCTACGATCGCGGCGACCGCAGGGAAAGCCACAGCACCGCCGAGACGGACGCCACGGCGCTGGGCTCTCTGCTGCACGACATCCAGCAGCGCGCCGAACCGGTCGTCGTGACGATCTACGGTGCTGGACCAGACAGCCCCGACGAGCTGACACCCGGGCTGCAGCTCGGGCTCGGCCACCCCTACTCAGCCAGCGACGCATTCCTACGACCGGGAGAGGATGAGGCCATGAAGGGATACCACACCAGGTGGACTGTTCCGGACGAGCACCGGGCAAGTCCTGAGTACGTCGAGGCCGGTGCTCGCATCGCCCTCGGGCAGGCCGTTTACGATCGTCGGGTCGCGCTCGGCCTGAGCCAGGCCGAGCTCGCCGCTCGGGCTGGCACCACGCAGACCGTGATTTCGCGGCTCGAAGGTGGCGCGGTCACGCCGACGCTCCCGCTGCTGCATCGCCTGGCCGGAGCGCTGGAGGGCGAGCTGGACATCAAGACCACCGGCACCAGCACCCGCGCAGAGTTCCCGCTTGCCTCGTGCCCTGCCGGACCGCGGCAGACGTAGCCGGCGAGATCCGGTCCGACAGTCATTGGTCACACGAATGTTTCCGCTGCCGCGCAGCTGGGGCGGGTCACTTCCGACGGCGGAGCCGCTCGTTCAGGCGTTGCTCGTAGCTGACGACACTGTCTCTCCGGAGCCAGTACACGTTTGGTCTACGCGCGGACGCCACGGTGCAGATCTCGGCGAGGTTGGCTCCGACGATCTCCAGGATTTCCGTGCGGCTGATCTCGCCGGGGAAGAGGAACATGTGGACCTTCGCGTCGAGCAGTGCGCGGATCTCTACCTCCCGCTTGAGGATGTTCTGGTCACGCCCGAACACCACCCAGCCCTTTGATCCGACCACCGGCAGCCACTCCTCGTCGCGGAGCCCTGCTTCGAGTCGCTCCCGGCCGAACACAGACGCAGGGCTGTGCACGACGTAGCCCAAGCCGACGATGAACCGGCGCAACGAGCGCCCGTGCATGTTCTCGTCGATGTAGAACTCAGGCGGCGACGCCCAGGAGGATGCGGGCGGAGGTACGGACGTCGCTGATGGAGAGGCCGAACTCGTCCGCGACCGTTTCAGCGCTCTCACCTGCCTTGATCATGCCTGCGACGTCCGCCACTCTCGTCCCGGTGCCGGCGAAGATGGGCTGGCCGAAGGACCGGCGCACGTCGACCTCGACCTGCGACGGGAGCCAGGCGGACAGTTGCAGCCGCTCCGGGAAGCCATCGCCGCCGAAGGCGATGTACTGCATGTGATCGGCAACGATCTCCCGGATCACGTGCTGGTTGGTGCCGCCGACGATGAGCCCGTGATCGGCCAGGCTCTTGTTGAAGTCCCACAGGACGTCGACTCCGTCGGTGGCCAGCTCGGGGGCGACGAGAACGTACTCGCGGCCGAACTCCTGCTGGAGGGCTTCGAGCGCGGGACGGATCCGTTGCGGGCGCACACCGGCAGTGCGCAGCGCCTCCAGCACGTGCGCCTCGGCCAGGGCGATGAAGGTGACCGGCAGCGGACTCGACTGAGGGTCCGCGATGTGCAGCAGCGGCCCGCCCAGGCGGTAGCCCTTCGCCCAGCGGTGGAAGGTCTGCTGCGGCACCCGCAGGTGCCGTGCCGCCTGGGTGAAGTTCAGGATTCCCTCGGTGAACCGGATGTCGCTCATTGCACCCCCTCAACGTCCCGATCGGTCGTCAGCATCGCACGTGACGTCCACCCGTCGCATCGGCTCCCGCTCCGTGTCACGGAACAGGGCCGGACGCCACGGGCACCAGTTCAGCCGACCCGAAGGGCGGCGGCCATGGGTGGTTGGTCGACCGGGTCACCGGAGCGGCGCATCGCCCACAGCGGCGGGCCGCCGGCCGGCAGGTGGGCCACCCGGACGATCCGGTAGCCGTGGCGCAGGTAGAACGCCTGGGACCGTGGGCTGCTCGCCTCGACCACGGCCGGCATCCCGATCCGGTCCAGACGGGCATGATGCGCGGCGAGCAGCGCCGCCCCGATGCCCTTGCGTCTCAGCCAGGGTGCCGCCGCGAGGAACGCCAGATGATGATGCCGACCGGTCGCCTCCACGCGGCCAGCGGTGAAGGTGTAGTGCGCGTACGGGCCGTGCCGGTCACCGCACGCCCGCAACCGCCGACGCTGATGCTCCGCACCGAGCAGCCGGTCGAACGGATGCGGGTACCAGATCGCCACCCCATCGCAGTGCCCGGCCACATCGACGATCCCGTGCCGGACACCGAACTCCAACTCGGCAGTGAAGAACTGGTGCATCGTCAGATAGCGCAGGGCGTGGTCACTGATCAGCCACGCCACCACCGGGTCCAGCACACACGACTGTGCCATCAACTCCGCGAGGGGTTCGACGTCGGCGGACGTGGCGGTCCGTACGGTCAGCATGGCCGCCACGTCCACACCAGGAACCGGTCGAACAGCTCGGCCGCCGTGACGTCGGGCAGGTCGAACGCCGCCTCGGTCATCCGCTCCACCGCGTACGTCGCCAACGCGACCGGCCCGAACACCCCCGCCAACTC
>Ga0207773_100107_pt1 | contig 73133 bp, 53 predicted proteins | sample TtaePargueraPR_2_FD_187281 | JGI IMG/M metagenome (GOLD analysis project Ga0207773, IMG submission 187281) | Aerobic enrichment media microbial communities from Bioluminiscent Bay, La Parguera, Puerto Rico - Tt and M1 (3) (SPAdes) | ecosystem: Environmental > Aquatic > Marine > Unclassified ...
AGAGTGATCCACCGTCGCGAACAGCCTTTCGTGCCCTGACCCGAAGCCGCTGACAGAGAGGAGCAACGAAAAATGCAGTGCCAATAGTTGACAGGTCAATCCATATCAGGAGCCTGCTTGCAGGCGAAAGGATTGGAGCTCCGTAGCCGTTCGCCTACAAGCAGGCTCCTACAGGTGCAAATAGCGTAAATTCAAGTGTGATGGCGCCGGGCGTTTCTACCGCGACAGACTTCGAAAAAAGAAATCATGAAAACTCCACTTATCCCTCTGTGCGCCCTGCTGCTGGCTGCCGGCCAGACGCAGGCGGCCAGCCCAAACCCCGGCCCGGCCGAAGTCGGCGCCCGGCAGATTCCACTGGCAGCAAAGGCCTACGCCGGCAGCTCGATCAATGTGGTCGCCGGCAGCCGCCAGACGCTCTACACAAACAGCGGGCACCAGTATGCCGGCTTCTACGACGCCAGCGGCCGGCTGGTGCTGGCAAGGCGGCGCCTGGGAGAAGAGCGCTGGCAAGTCCAACCCACCGAATTTACCGCCAACCTGAAAGACGCCCACAACACCATCAGCCTGGTGGTGGACGGCAAAGGCTACCTGCACTTGGCCTGGGGCCACCACAATACCCCGCTCAGTTACAGCCGCAGCCTGGAACCGGGCAGCCTGGCAATGGGCGAGCCGCGCGCCATGGTGGGAGATGCAGAAAAAAGCGTGACCTATCCGCAGTTTTTCCGCCTCGCCGACGGCGACCTGCTGTTCCTCTACCGGGACGGCGGCTCCGGCAATGGCCGCCTGGTGCTCAACCATTACGATGTCGCGCACCAAAAATGGTCCCGCCGCCAGGACAACCTGATCGACGGCGAATCCCAACGCAGCGCCTACTGGGATATGAGCGTCGACAAGAACGGGCGCCTGCACCTGGCCTGGAACTGGCGGGAAACCCCGGACGTGGCCAGCAACCACGACCTGCTCTACGCCCGCTCCGAGGACGGCGGCAGAAGCTGGCAGCGCAGCAACGGCAGCGACTATAAACTGCCGATCACCCAGGGCAGCGCTGAAGTCGCCGCCGTCATTCCGCAACACCACAACCTGATGAATCCGCCCGCGGTGGGCGCGAACCGCCAGGGTCAGCCGGTGATCGCCTCCTACTGGTCGCCGGAAAAGGATGCCCGCCCCCGCTTCAATCTCGTCCATCGCGACGAACAGCGTTGGCACACCATCCCCGGTCCCGAAGCGGGGCTGGACTTTACATTACAGGGGCACGGCACCAAGCGCCCGCCCATATCCCGCGCAGCCCTGCTGGTGGATACCGGAAAGGACAAGGGCGCCCACCTGATCTACCGCGACGACAGCCGCGGAGGCCGCGTGCTGGCCGCGTCCGTGGATGACCTGCACAACACCGATCCACACCGCCCGCAATGGCATTTCCACTACCTGACGGAGAGAAGCGTCGGCGCCTGGGAACCGTCGATCGACCCGGCGCAATGGCAGCGGATGAAACAGGCCCAATTGCTGCTGCAACCGGTCACGCAACTGGACGGGAACGACCACAGCGGCAGCGATACCAAACCCACCCCCCTGAGCCTGCTGATCTGGACCCCGGAATGAGAGCATCACCAGCACCGCACGGCTGCCGGTGACACCGGCAAGATCGAGCTCGCCGTAGCCGAAGCAGATGCCCGACTACGCCCGGCGCGTGGCCGAGCGGCAGTGGGCGCATGCTCAAACTCTGGAATTTAAGGCACGTTTTATAAACTCCGAGTGAGTTGGCGCTCGAGCTGCAGATGCTTCCAACGCCTTAAAACTGTCCTCTAATATCATCTTAACTTTTGAAAAGTCAGAAGAATCAATTAGTGGGTCATAACCATTCGGCCTTACCCCCATACCTTCCAACACCGAGTACCAGCTGTCTGAGGCAAAAAGATCCTTTTCGTTACGCATCAATCTCCCCTGACTTTTAAATAGCGACAATTTTGTTTTCAGGCTTTCGGGTATGGCAAGATATTGCCACATTCGCCAAAACGGCGAATCCCTGCGTTCGGTAACACAGTAATGCAGGACAATGAAATCACGAATACACTCATACTCGATATCCATCAATCGATTGTATTCGTCGATTGTAACTTGATCCAACCTCTTGTTTGGAAACATTTGAATAAAATTTAGAATGCCTTTCATGGCCAAATATATACTGGTGGATTCCAGTGGCTCTAAAAATCCAGAAGACAACCCGACTGCCAAACAATTTTTATGCCATATTTTCTTTCTTTTCCCGGTGTTGAACCTAAGGATTCTAGGAGTGTTTACATGAGACCCTTTTACATTTCTTACAAGCAAATCAATCGCATCCTGGTCACTTGCAAATTCCTTACAAAAAACATAGCCGTTGCCCGTTCTGGCTTGCAATGGAATGCGCCAACGCCAGCCATGCTCATGTGCGATTGATTCAGTAAAAGGCTGCAACTCACCTTCGGTTTCTGTTTGCAAAACAGCGGCGCTATTAACCGGCAAATATTCTTGCCAATCAAGGTAAGAAACACGTAACGTTTTACCAATTAGCAAGCCTCGCTGCCCGGAACAATCTATATAAAAGTCAGCGCTTATTGACTCGCCGTTTTGAAGCTTTAATTCAGAAATACTTCCATCGGGAAACTGGGCAACTTCATCAACATTTGAACTGATATAACGCACACCTTTCCCTTGAGCGTACTCAGAAAAATATGCTGCGGTAAGAGATGCATCGAAATGCAAAGCATAAGCTGATTTTGATAGATTTGTTGGCCTTGCAGGATCGGGAATAAAAAAACGGTTTGTTTTTGCCAGAGCAATTGCGGGAGAAAAATCCGTAAATTCAAACTTTCCGGTTTCGATCCGATTTTTCAGCCAATAATGATAAAAATCCCGACCGTCAATTTTACTGCCAACCATACCGAATGGATGCCAGTAATGATGCCCCAATTTCAACCAATCAACAAACTTTATACCAAGCTTATAGGTGGCTCCTGTTTTCTCAATAAAATCCAACTCGGAAATTCTTAAAAATCGAAGCAAATCCACGAATGAAGGAATAGTTGCCTCTCCAACACCAATAGTTGGAATGTCTGGCGACTCAATCAAGGTCACCTTGAAATTCGCCCCTTGCAAAACATGGCTTAGTACCGCGGCCGAAATCCATCCCGCCGTGCCGCCACCTACGATCACTATGGATGTTAAATTTCTTTCAGCTATCGTCATGATAAAAGTATCCCCTTGAAAGTGAAAAAGGCAGGTGCAAAAGCACCTGCCAAACGAGAGGGGTCAAATCATAGTGACGCTTTAACTCCTGCTAAAAAGTCGCCCTGATACCGAGTCGAAAACGCTGACCTGTGTATTCCAGTAATTGAACACGATCACGAACATCAATAAATTGAAGCCGGCGTTCATTTGTTAAGTTTATCACCTCGGCAGTGAGTGTCAAACCATCTGTGATATCGTACGAGACACTTGCGTCGAGCTGACCATACTCTTCGGTATGTACGGGCATGCCGGCGGCGCCGTATGCCGCACCATCTCGAGCGAGCAAGAACCTATCCCGCCAGTTGTATCCGAGCCGTGCCTGGAAAGGACCGTTCTCATAGAAGGTCGTGATGTTGTAAGAGCGTTTTGCAAAACCTTCAAGTGAGCTGTCGGGATTGGTGATTGAAGGCAGCTGCGCCGCAGGTTCTTCCTTGCTTTTACTGGTAGCATAGGTGAAGTTGGCTTGCACACCGAAGCCGCTCAAGAAACCAGGCAGGTAATCAAAATGGTGTAGTGCAGACAACTCCAAGCCTGAAACACTACCGCCAGGTTTGTTTTTATTGCCAACAAACACCTGCGTCAGTCCGTCAGAAGGATAATCGGATGCTGCCTTTACCAAATCATCAAGTGGCCCAGTATACGGCTCAGTAGAACTCTCCACAGAAATAAAACTGGTAATATCCTTGCGGAAAAGCGCCGCGGAGTATGCATCACCGTTGTCTGCATAGTACTCCAAAGAGAGGTCATACTGATTCACTTCGTACGGCTTCAGGTAGGGGTTGCTACCGCCAACAGACACACCAGAAGTACTTACGCCAAACCATTGGTTTACACCTTTATCACTTATTGCGGGCTGGGTAATTGTTTTGGCTGCGGCAGCCCGTGCGTACCATCCATCGGCAAAATTAAGACTAAAGTTAGCGCTTGGCAACCAATAGTCATAATCGGTGTCTACCTGTTTGTCTTTTGGGTCAGAATTCACAACCAGCAAATTTTGACTCATTTGGTTGATATCCGGATCCCGCAAGGTGATATTCACAAGCTCGACACCGTAGCCTTTCGCGGTATTCTTTGTCTGCAGGTATCGCAAGCCGGCATTTGCCGTCCAGGAACGATCACCTAGCTCTCCGTCAAAGTTGGCCTGTCCAAACAGGCTCGATGTGGCCTCAGTATTTGAATACGATCCGCCGGGATTGTAATACTCGTGGTACCAGGACTCCCCTGGTTCCAGCAGCCCAGCTTCTTCAGCCATTTGTTGTTGAGAAGCAATGTAGGCATCTATATCTTTAACCACTACCCAGCTGTTTGGATAATTTCCTGCTTCGCCATTCAAGAAATTGTCGAATGTTTTCACCGCAAAAACCTGGTCCGAATTCGGATATATAGAGGTTTCGGCGCCACCGCACATACAGTAGTAATCGTTGTCGCCCTCGCCACGAACCCAATATGCAGAGTAGTCATCTACAGCCTTCTCACGACGAGAATAGCTTGCACCGGCTTCCACTGATGCGAGAACACCTTTATCGATATCATAGATGGCATCAAATTTGTATTCTGAGACCTCGTCTTCAATATCAAAACGGCCAGGACCATTCCAGTGGCTACGAATACTATCAGGGTCAGCTACATCTATCGTACTGGTAAGGCTAAGCACATCACCCTGACTAAAATCGACACTATAAGACCGATTATCCAGGTCGCCAGGCAAGGTAAAGTGAGGAACAACATCCAGGTTCTTCGGAGAAGCCTTTGCCTTTGATACAGCAGCGTCAAAGGTTAATGTCAAAGCTCCCTCCGAGAAAACGGTGTTGAAGCCGTAGGCTTCCGTAACGGAATCCTGGCTCAAGTCGCCATACTGCATATCGATGTTCCAGTCGGATATGGTGGCACTTTCCAAGGTGTTATTGCCATCCACGACAACATCGCTATGAACATTCCCACCCTCAGACTGCAAGGGAACCTGAAATCCATAGCTAATGGTTTGACGATCCAATTCGGAACGGAAAACGTCTACAGTCGTTGTCCAATTCTCATTTGGAGCCCATTGAACGACACCATAAACGCCAGTACGAGTTCGCTCCTCTTCCTGCACGCCGAATTTAGCACGGCCAGGTCGTACAAATCCCTCGGAATCAATCACGTTGCCGTCTGAATCTTTAATATCACCTTCCAGGTTAACAGGCAAAGCATATCTTTCATGCCACAAGTTTGTGCTATAGCTGTCAATTCTATTGCTTGTGTCTTTATGGGAAACCGCAAGCAGCACACCAATTGTGTCGTCAGCAAAGGTATTACTGATCAAGCCTGAGTATTCCGGATTGGTATCACCCGCCAGGTCGCCATAAGCCAGGTTAAGCGTGCTCGAAGCCTGGAAGCCGGCTTTATCCAAGGGTTTTGCTGTAGAAACATTGACATAGGCACCAATGCTCCCAGCTTCAATGTTCGCTGTGGGTGACTTGATCACATTTGCACCAGAAATCAAGTCAGATGGAAGAACGGCGAAATCAAACTCGCGCGACTTTTCCGTTGTTGCCAAAGTACGACCATTTACACGTACGGTGTTAAAAGCGGGACCAAACCCTCGCACAGTGACTTTTGAACCTTCACCATTGGCACGGGAAATCGACACACCGGGAATGCGCTGCAATGATTCCGCAACGTTTTGATCGGGGAACTTACCAAGGTCCTCCGCTACGATACCGTCCTGGATACTTGCCGCGTTTCGTTTTTGCTCAGCGGCCTTGATCAAACTTGAGCGATAAGTTGCGGTTACAACAACCTCTTCCAGAGCATTGTCGTCCTGTGCCAGGGTGGACTCAGCGAAGGCACCGGAAGCGGTGACCGCGAGTATGGAAGCTGTCAACTTATTGAGTTTTAGCATGACGGGTATTATCTCTCATAAAAATTATTATTTTGTATGGGTTGCTCCCAGACAGGAGTTCCCATGATCCATTGCTATAAGGCTTTGAGCCGGACAAGACTCAAATAACACCGGACGACATCATCGCCAGGGTAGCTGCCGCCAATTCATTCTTATCAAACATGATGGTCATAGCTTCTCTCTCTATCAATTTTTAGAATTCCAGACATCCACAGCAGCCATCCTTCAATGCAATGAGGCTTGATACTCACCAGGCATTGAGAAAGACACCGCAGCATGGCGGAAAGCAAGTAGCACATGTAATGTTATTTATACTATAAGTACTACAATATGATTGTTTCCAATCCAGACCCCAAAGTCAATACTGGATATACATCCACACAAAGGAACGGACTACCAACGCCATCACCCCCAGAATGAGATACTGGAGCATGTATAGTGTGGTGGTTAAAGGTGTGGCTCTCGGAACAGAGGATGCAAAGAAATAATATTGTCCCGGAGTTAATTATTTAGAAACTTTCAACCAGGAAAAAACAAAATCTCAGGAAAATTTCCCAAATAAAAAAGCACTTAATGAGCTAATCTTCCATCCAGGTTTTACCACTCAGTTGCCAATTAGACTGGAACAGATCGATATTAAAGGCGGCCGCTGCGACGCGGAGAACCGCTCAAGAACATCAGTAAATCGCCCCGCCAGTGGGGCGAGGATGTAGTTTCATAGTGTAGCGGCATAGTGAATTTAGCCACCTTACTTTGAGTGAAGTATCACGCTCATTGGAGAGCAGGTAAACCCTGAACCAGAGCAACAGCGTACACAAGAGCTGGAACGCAAGCACAGACGTGCTGAGGGGGAGAAAAAATCCTAAAAGGACTGCAGATATCTTGATGCCGGACTCGATAAACAACTTACACCGGAATTCGAATCCGATAACTGGATAAAACCCAGGATTTCGGCAACGACTATGACGCTACCGGATAAAGCAGGGGCCTGAGCCGCCGCGGCAACCGCCGCCGCCAAAACGCCCTTGCGGAGCTTAAAGACGTGGCCTCCGCTGAAGCTGCAGGTGCTGCAGCAGCATAATCGTCTTGCCATCGCGAATCTCGCCGCTGGCAATCATGGCGCAGGCGCGTTCGAAGGACATCTCCAGCACCTCGATATGCTCCTGCTCACTGGCGAGACCGCCGCCGTGGGCGACCTTCATCCCGTCGGTATATTCCGCCAGGTAGAAATGCAGTTTTTCGGTGACCGAGCCGGGGGACATGTAGGCCTCGAAGACTTTGCTGGCCTCCCCCACCCGGTAACCGGTCTCCTCCTCCACCTCGCGCAGGATGCACGCCAGGGGATCATCCCCGTCCAGGGCGCCGGCACAGGCTTCGATCATCATGCCGCCATGATTGCCGTTGAGGAAGGTCGGCAGGCGGAACTGGCAGGTGAGCACCACGGTGTCCTTTTCCCGGTTGTACAGCAGCACCACGGCGCCGTCACCGCGGTCGTAGACCTCCCGCTGGTGGGTCTCCCAGCTGCCGTCCGCGGTCCGGTAGTCGAAGGTGTATTTCTCGAGTTTGGACCAACTGCGCGAGAGTATTTCCGTTTTGAGGTTTTTGATCCGATCAGCCATTTTCACTCGCCCGACTCCCCCAACTACCGTTGAGTTAAGATTCCGCACCGCGCAGGAGTCTGTTTGCTGGCGATCGCGACTAATGGTCGTTCCTACAATTTACGGGCCCGCGGCGCTTGCCGGGCTGGAGCCTTCAGCGCTCCAGAACAGCTCGGCTTTCCCGGCATTCGCCTGCAGGGCAGGCTGCTACAGAATGACCTGACTCAACGACTTCGTCTTTAGCCCACCTTTTCGCCGTGCGCCTGCTTGTCGGCGTGATAGGAAGAGCGCACCAGCGGCCCGCAGGCGGCGTGTTTGAAGCCGATCTGTTCGGCGTAGCGGCGATACTCCTCGAACTCGTCCGGGTGCACGTAGCGCTGTACCGGCAGGTGCTCTTTGCTCGGCTGCAGGTACTGGCCGATGGTGAGCATGTCGATATCGTGCGCGCGCATGTCGTCCATCACGGCGAAGATCTCTTCCTTCTCCTCGCCGAGGCCCACCATCAGGCCGGACTTGGTGAGCACGTCCGCGCGGCGCTTTTTGTATTCCTGCAGCAGTTTCAGGGACCAATTGTAGTTGGCGCCGGGACGCGCCTCGCGGTAGAGGCGCGGCACCGTTTCCAGGTTGTGGTTGAACACATCCGGGGCCTCGGCCTCGAGGATGTCCAGGGCCACTTCCATGCGCCCGCGGAAATCCGGGGTGAGGATCTCCACCTGCAGGTTCGGCGAGTGCTCGCGGGAGAGGCGGATGCAGTCGGCGAAATGCTGGGCGCCGCCGTCGCGCAGGTCGTCGCGGTCCACGGAGGTGATCACCACGTAGCGCAGGCCCATGGCGGCGATGGCCTCGGCCAGGTGTTGCGGTTCCTGCGGGTCCAGCGGCAGCGGCTTGCCGTGGCCGACGTCGCAGAAGGGGCAGCGGCGGGTGCAGATCTCGCCCATGATCATAAAGGTGGCGGTGCCGCCGCTGAAGCATTCGCCCAGGTTGGGGCAGCTGGCCTCCTCGCACACGGTGGCGAGTTTTTGCGAGCGCAGTATGCTCTTGATGCGGTCCACCTCCTTGGAGGCTGGCACTTTCACGCGGATCCAGTCCGGCTTGCGCAGCACCTGGTCGCTGGCGATCACCTTGACCGGGATGCGCTCCACCTTGTCGCCATCGCGCAATTTCTCGCCCTGCTGCAGGCGGCGGGTGCGTTTTACCGGTACCAGGTCGGGTTTGTCAGCCATTGGTCGTTTCCTGCTCCTCTTTGCCCTGCTCAGGGGCGCTCAATCGCGCAAATGTTGGTTCGTCCAGCGTCTGCCAGTGCGCCTGCGGCAGCGTCAGGGTGCACAGCAGTTCGCGCACATAAATTTCCGCCACCCGCTCCCAGCCCGGCACCGGCTGTATCAGCTCGGCCATCTGCACCATCTGCAGGCCGGCGTAGCCGCAGGGGTTGATGCGCAGGAAGGGCGCCAGGTCCATATCGATATTGATAGCGATGCCGTGGAAGCTGCAGCCGCGGCGCACGCGCAGGCCGATGGAGGCGATCTTGTTGCCGGCGCGCGGCCCCTCGGTCAGGTAGACGCCGGGGGCGTCGGCGCGGGGCGCCGCCGCTATACCGAATTCCCGCAGCGTGGCCACGGTGGCGCTCTCCAGCGCGGTGACCAGGTCGCGCACCCCCACTTTGGCGCGCCGCAGGTCCAGCAATGGGTAGACCACCAGTTGGCCGGGGCCGTGGTAGGTCACCTGACCGCCGCGGTCCACCTGCACCACCGGGATATCGCCGGTGTTCAACAGATGCTCCGCCTTGCCGGCCTGGCCCTGGGTGAAGACCGGTTCGTGCTCCACACACCAGATCTCGTCCGCACTGCGGTCGTCGCGATTGTCGGTGTAGCGGGACATGGCGCGCCACACGGACCCGTAGTCACGGCGCCCCAAATTGCGCACAGCGGTCATCAGAGCACCATATGCACGGACGGGTGGGCTTTCAATTCCTCGAACAGCGCCTTCAGCTGCGGCTCGCCGGTGGCGACGATATAGAAGGTCATGGAGGTGAACTTGCCGTTGCGGCTCTCGCGCAGGCTGACGCGCTCCTCGTCGAGTCCCGGCGCGTGGCGGCGCATGACTTCCAGCACGAACGCGTGCGCCTGGTCATCGGCGTCGCGGACGACCTTGACCATGTAGTCTTCACAGGGGAACTCGATTTTCGGGGGCTGCTGGTTGGGGTCTCGACTCATACCGCTCTCCGGGGCCGCGCAGTAGACAGGGAAACCGGGGGGCGGCCGGGCGGCGATTATACAGTGGGGAGTGTTTAGTGGACAGGGAGGGGGGAAACTGATCCGCGGTCGGCGGGATCGCCGGGAGCGGGCCTGCGGCCCGCATGCCGAGCTGGAGCTCGGCGTTCCCAGGGCGGTCCCGAGTCCCGGCAGTCTAGCTAAACAAGCCCATGATAAAGCGCTTGAGCGCGTCCCAGAGGCGCTTGAAGAAACCGGCTTTCTCCACGTCCTCGGCGGCCACGGCCTTGACGTCGGCGACTGTTTCTCCATCCAGGGTCACCACTACCTTGCCCACCGGCTGGCCTTTTTCCAGCGGCGCTTCCAATTCGCCATCGATGATCAGGTCGGCCTTGATGTTCTCCTCGCCGCCGCGGGGGATGGTCACGAATACGTCCTCCGCCACCGAGATGCCCACCTGCGGGGCTTTGCCGCCCCAGACGCGCTCGGTCTGCAGGACATCGTCCTTGCCGTACACCTTGTGGGTCTGGTAGTAGCGGAAGCCGTAGGCGAGCAGCTTCTGGGTCTCGGAGGCGCGCTTCTCGTCGCTGTCGGTGCCCATCACCACAGCGATCAGGCGCATGCCGCGCTTGACCGCGGAGGCCACCAGGCAGTAGCCCGCCGCCTCCGTGTGGCCGGTTTTGATACCGTCCACCGCCGGGTCGCGCCACAGCAGGCGGTTGCGGTTGGGCTGGTTGATGCCGGCCCAGCTGAAGTATTTTTCCGAATAGATGTCGTAGTGCGCGGGGTGGTCGGCGATCAGCGCGCGGGCCAGAGTGCCCAGGTCGCGGGCGGTGGTCAGGTGGCCGTCCGCCGGCCAGCCGGTGGCGTTGACGAAGTGGGTGTCCCGCATGCCCAGCAGTTCCGCCTGCTGGTTCATGACTTCGGCAAAGACCTCCTCGCTGCCGGACACATGCTCCGCCAGGGCGATACTGGCGTCGTTGCCGGACTGGATAATGACGCCGCGCAGCAGGTCGATCACCGGCACCTGGTCGCCCACCTTGACGAACATCTTGGAGCCGCCCTTGCGCCAGGCCTTCTCGGAGATGCGCACCATGTCCTGCTCCTTGACGCTGCCCTTCTCGATCTCCTCGGAGACGATATAGGCGGTCATCATCTTGGTGAGGCTGGCGGGGGGCAGTTGCTGGTCCGCATTGTGCTCCACCAGCACCTGTCCGGTGTGCGCGTCGAGCAGCAGGTAGGCGGTGGCGGCCAGTTGCGGCGGCGCCGGGATCAGCGACTGGGCCTGGGCCAAGGCCGCGCAGAAAAACAGTAGGGAGCAGGCAATTAGGCGTTTGATCATGGGCGAGTGTCTCTTTTATTCCTCGTGTTTGTTTTAAATCCGAAAACCGGCCGCTTTCAGTCACTCGGGCCATCCATGGCCCTCGCCCCAGGGGGGCAGCCTTCGGCTGTGCTAAACGGCAATCCCTCCGTTTAGTCGTAGACCACCTGCGGCTGACCCAGGCGCTTTTCCTCTACCGACTCGCGCAGCGCCACCAGCGCGCGCTGCTGGGCGATGGGCCCGATGCGCACACGGTAGAGCCTTTTGCCGCCGCGCTCAACAGGACTGACCGATACAGGATAGTCGACCACCGCCGATACCTTCGCGCGCACGCCATTGGCCTGCTCGGCGCTGCTGTAGGCCCCCACCTGCAGGTAGGTGTTGGCGGGCAGCTTGAAGCTGGCGTCCTCGGCCAGGGCCTCGCGCGCGGCCACGTCCTTTTCCACCGCCAGGGTCTGACCCGCGGGCGGCAGCGTATCCGGATCCAGCGCTTCCACTTCGACCCGCGCCACGCCCTTGTCGATGTAACCCAGTTTCTGCGCCGCGGTGTAGCTCAGGTCGATGATGCGCCCCGGCACAAAGGGCCCGCGGTCATTGACGCGCACGATCACACTGCGGCCGTTTTCCAGGTTGGTGACCTTGGCGTAGCTGGGCAGCGGCAGTGTCTTGTGGGCCGCGGACATGGCGTACATATTGTAGACCTCGCCGTTGGAGGTGCGGCGGCCGTGGAACTTGGTGCCGTACCAGGAGGCGTGGCCGCGCTCCTTGTAGCCCTTGACGTCGCTGCGCACCCGGTAGGTGACGCCGTTGACCTTGTAGGGGGATCGGTTGCCGGCCTGGCCGATGGGCTCGCGCACCGGCGTCGGCTCCGGCGCCGCCAGCATGTCCACCGGGACCGGCGGACCACTGTCCTTGACGGGATCTTTCGCGGGTTTGGTCGGCTGGCCGCCGCAGGCCACCAGCAGGAGGGCGGAAAATACCACTCCCCGTCGCGCATTGCACTGAAACATGATTTCCCCCCGGCGCGGTGCAAGACTGCCGCCCCAAAACCGTTGTTATTCGATTCTGCTGATTAATTTGAATTGGTTCGATTATCGATCGGGGCGGTGGTTCCGCAGATGCCGCGGCGCCCTCTCCCCCGGCCCCTCTCCCAGAGGGAGAGGGGAGCTAACCTTTCGGATCTCGGGGCGCCCTCAAGTCCCGAGTCCCCAGTTAAGACTTCCCACCCCGCGCCTTGACGATCTCCTGCGCCAGGTCGTAGGCCGCCATGGCGTAGAGGCGGCTGCGATTGTAGCGGGTAATGGTGGAAAAGTTGTTGAGGCCGATCCAGTACTGTTTGCCCTGCCCCGTTTCCAGGGAAAACACATTGGCGGGCATCGCCGGCGCCACATGGGCGGTGGTCGTAAAGCCCTTCTCCGCCAGCTCGCCAACGGTCCAGTTGGTGTCCAGGGAGTCGTTGACGATGGTCATGTCGGCGTTGGGGCGCGGCTGGGCGAGCACGGTGACCGGCTCGCCGGACTTCCAGCCGTGCCGGGCAAAATAGTTGGCGACGCTGCCGATGGCATCTTCGGGGTCGGTCCAGATGTCGGTGTGGCCGTCGTCGTTAAAGTCCACCGCGTAGGCGCGGTAGCTCGAGGGCATGAACTGGCCGAAACCCATGGCGCCAGCGTAGGAGCCTTTCAACTCGGTGGGGTTCATGCCCTGGTCGCGGGCCAGCAGCAGGAAGTTTTCCAGCTCCTTGGTAAAGAAGGCGGAGCGGCGCGGGTAGTTGAAGGCCAGGGTGGCCAGTGCGTCCAGCACGCGGTAGCCGCCCATGTTGCCGCCGTAGCGGGTCTCGATGCCGATGATGGCGACGATCATTTCCGCCGGCACGCCGTATTTCTTCTCGGCCGCCGCCAGCGCCTCGGCGTTCCTGTCCCAGAAATCGACACCGCCGGCGACGCTCTGGGGGGTGACGAACAGTTCGCGATATTCGTACCAGGGCTTGGCCTTTTCCGCGGGGCGCTTGATGGCCTTGAGGATGGACTCCTTCAGCTTGGCCTCACGCATCAGCGCCGTGAGTTCCTCGCGGTCGAAATCGTGCTTCTGCACCATGTAGTCGACAAACGCCTTGGCGTGGACATTGTCACCGTGGCCGGGCTCTTGGGCGCAGGCGGCGAGTATCAGCCCCATCCCCGCCAGTAATCCTGTGGTCCACTTCAAAACAACCGCTCCTGTTCTCATAGTGCGTCTCTACATCCAAGTCTTATTACATCCAAGTCTTATTCTCGCGGGTCACTAGAAAGATACCCTGCGCCGCTCCGTACCGATGGCCATCAGGATACCGAACCCGGCCATCAGTGTAATGAGTGAGGTTCCACCGTAGCTCACCATCGGCAGTGGCACCCCCACCACCGGCAGCAGGCCGGTGACCATGCCGATATTCACAAACACATAGACAAAGAAAGTAAGGGTAATACTCCCCGCCAACAGCCGGCCGAATGCGTGCTGGGCCATAAAACTAATATAGATGCCGCGCGCAATGATCAATACGTACAGCAGCAGCAACAGCAGCGCGCCGCGCATACCCCACTCTTCCGACAGCACCGCAATGATAAAATCCGTGTGGCTCTCCGGCAAAAAGTCCAGCTGCGACTGGGTGCCCTGCATATAGCCCTTGCCGTAGAGCCCGCCGGAGCCGATGGCCGCCTTGGACTGGAAAATGTTCCAGCCGGCGCCGAGCCGGTCCGCGTCCGGGTTGAACAGGGTGAGGATGCGCTGGCGCTGGTAGTCGCGCAGGCCCCACTCCCACATCGGCCAGGCGGCCACCGCCAGCGCCATGGCGGCGCCGCCGATCATCTTCCAACTGAGCCCGGCCAGGTAGAGGGCGAAGAGGCCGGAGGCGGCGATCAGGATGGCTGTGCCCAGGTCCGGCTGGCGCACGATCAGCGCTGCCGGCACGACGACTATCGCCAGGGCACCGAGCACGGTGAAGAAGGATGGCGGCAGGGCGCGCTTGTGCAGGAAGGCGGCCACCGACATGGGCGCCGCCAATTTCATGATTTCAGAGGGTTGGAAACGGAAACCGCCCAGTTCCAGCCAGCGCTGCGCCCCCTTGGCGCCCACGCCGACGAACAGCACCGCCACCAGCAGGCCGCAGCCGCCCAGGTAGGCCCAGGGCGACCAGCGCCGGTAGAAGTCCAGCGGTATCTGCGCCACCACGAACATGCCCGCGAAGGCCAGGCAGAAGAACACCGCCTGGCGCTTCACATAGTGCACGTCGCCGCCGGCCGCGCTGTAGAGCACGCCCAGGCCCACCGCCGCCGCCACCAGCAGCAGCACCAGCAGCGGCACGTCGATATGCCAGCGGCGCGACAGGCTCAGCGGACGGCTCAGGCTGCTGTGGGAATCCGGAAGCCGGTGGGCGTAATCGCGGCTAGCCACTGTCCAGCCTCCTATCCATTTCGCCGCGGCTCGCCGTTTCCTCCAGCGGGCGCGACATCCAGTCGAAGAAGACCTCGCGGGCCACAGGCGCAGCCATCCTGCCGCCGCTCTCGCCGTTTTCCACCAGCACCGCCACGGCGATCTGGGGGTCGTCCACCGGCGCAAAGGCGATAAACAGTGCATTGTCCCGGTGGCGCTCCTTCAGCGCCTCCGAGTCGTATTCAGCTCCCTGGGCGATTCCCACAATCTGGGCGGTGCCGGACTTGCCGGCGACCCTGAAATCCAGGTCTTTGCCGGCCTTCTTGCCGGTACCCTTGACGCTGTGGACCACCGACTCCATGCCCTCGAACACCAGGTCCCAGTTTTCCGGCCTGGCCTCCACGTGGTGCAGCACCTCCGGCGGCTGCTCCATGCCGTCTACCGCCATCACCATCTGGGGCCGGTAGTGGGTGCCGCGGTTGGCGACGGTGGCGGTCATCACCGCCAGTTGCAGCGGTGTCGCCAGCACGAAGCCCTGCCCCAGCACCGTGTTCAGGCTGTCACCGGGGAACCAGGGCAGGCCGCGGGCGCCGCGCTTCCATGCCCGCGACGGGAAGAGCCCCGGGCGCTCCACTGGCAGGTCGATGCCGGTTTTCGCGCCGAGGCCGAAGCGGGTGGCGATATCGTACATGCCGTCGATGTTCCAGCGGTGTGCCATATCGTAGAAGTAGACATCACAGCTCTCCGTCAGCGCCTGGATCAGGTCCACTTTGCTGCCGTGGCCCCAGCGCTTCCAGTCGCGGTAGCGGCGCGGGTCATTGGGCAGTTTGTAGAAGCCCGGGTCCTTGATGGTGGTATCGGCGGTAATCACCCCCGCTTCCAGCCCACCGAGGCCCATCATCGGCTTGAGCGTCGAACCCGGCGGGTACTGGCCCTGCAGGGCCCGGTTGAACAGGGGTACATCGAGGGAATCGCTGAGCGCGCGATAGTCGTCGAAGCTGATGCCGGTGACGAACAGGTTGGGGTCATAGGAGGGTTTGCTGACAAAGGCCAGCACGCCGCCGGTCTTCACGTCTATGGCCACCACGGCGCCGCGGTGCTCGCCCATGGCCTCCGTGGCCGCCTTCTGCAGGCGCGCGTCCAGGTGCAGGGTCAGCTCCGCCCCCGGTTTGGGGTCGTGGCGCTCCAGCACCCGCAGCACACGGCCGCGGGCGTTGGTCTCCACATTCTCGTAGCCCACCTCACCCAGCAGCAGGTCCTCATAGGAGCGCTCCAACCCCGCCTTGCCGATGCTCTGGGTACCGCGGTAGCGTCGCACGTCCTCTTCGCTGAACTGGGCCAGGTCGCGCTCGCTGATGCGGCCCACGTAGCCGACGCTGTGGGCAAAGAGGTCGGTGAGGGGATAGTAGCGCACCAGTTCCGCCTCCACCGACACCCCGGGCAGGCGGAATTCGTTCACGCTGATGCGGGCGATCTCCTCTTCGCTGAGGCGGAAGCGCAGGGGCACCGGCTCGAAGGGCCGCCGCCGCCGCATGCGCTTGTGGAATTTCTCCACGTCGCTGTCGTCGAGGCGCACCAGGCGGCCGATCAGCTCCAGGGTCCCGTCCAGGTCCCGGATCCTTTCGCGCACTATGGCCAGTGTGTAGCTGGGGCGGTTGTCCGCCAGCAAGGTGCCGTTGCGGTCGTAGATGAGCCCGCGGGTCGGCGCCACCGGGCGCACCTGGATCCGGTTCTGGTCCGACTGGGTGCGGTAGCTGTCGTAGTTGACCACCTGCAGGTTGTAGAAGCGCACCACCAGCACCCCCAACAGCAGCGCCACAGCGACGAGCGCCACCAGCATGCGGTTGTGAAACAGCCGCTGCTCGGTGAGGGGGTCATTGAAGTGGAGGTCGTAGGGCATGGGGTGGCTGTGGGACTGGCGCGTAAATTGGCTATCAAGTGTACAGGTTTAACGGAGAATGATGAATGCGCGATTTGGCATTTTCCCTGTAGGGGCGGCGGGGCAGCCATCCGCCCATGGCCGCGATAGGATTGAGGGATAACATCGGGCGCGGATCGCGGCCATGGTCCTACAGCGTGATAACTGCCCGCACAGACCAAATTATTTATGATACGGGTGTCCTGCCAACAGGGTCCAGGCACGGTAGAGCTGCTCCGCCAGCAGCACCCGCACCAGTGGGTGCGGCAGGGTCAGCGGGGACAGGGACCAGCGCTGGCGGGCGCGGGCCAGGCAGTCGGCGGAAAGGCCGTCGGGGCCGCCGACAAGCAGGCTGACGTTTTCGCCCAGCATCTGCCACTCGGCCAGTTGCTGCGACAGCTGTTCGGTGCTCCAGGGCCTGCCTTGCACATCCAGCGCGACCACGTGGTCCCGCGGTCCCAGGGCGGCCAGCATCGCCTCGCCCTCCTTCTGGCGGGCCTTCTCCACCAATGCCGGCGCGTTCTTTTGACCGCGGTTGCCCAGGGGAATCTCCACCATCTCCAGGGAAATTTCCCGCGGCAGCCGCCTGGCGTACTCGGCGTAGCCCTCCTGTACCCAGGCGGGCATCCTGCCGCCGGCGGCGACAATACGGATTTTCACGGCGAATCAGGCCCGGTGCGGGTCGCTGCCGTCGGCCTCTTCGCGGGTGTTCGGCGTCATGGACCAGAGCTTCTCCAGGTCGTAGAAGCTGCGCACCTCCGCCAGCATCACGTGGACCACCAGGTCGCCGTAGTCCACCAGCACCCAGTCGCCCTGCGCCATGCCCTCGACGCCGATGGGGCGGATGCCGGCCTTCTTGCCCTCCTCCACCACATTGTCGGCCAGGGACTTGACCTGGCGACTGGAGGTGCCGGTGCAGATCACCAGGTTGTCCATCACATCGGAGAGTTCCGATACGTCCAGGGAAACGATGTCCTTGCCCTTGAGGTCCTCCAGGGCGGCCAGGGCGATCTCTTTGATATTCGTCATAACACCTTGCATTAGCGGCCGCCTTCCGCGGCCTTTCTGTAGAGTTGATTGTCTTCAATATATTGCAGTACCGCCGCCGGCAGCAGGAAGCGCGGGGACCGGCCACTCGCGATCAGGCGGCGGATATGGGTGGCGGAGATCGGCAGCAGCGTCTGCTCCCGCACCACCAGGCGCCCGCGGGACTCGCTGTGCAGGTCTGCCATCGCGCCCCGATGCCAGTTCAAAAGTTCCGCCACTTCCCCCTCTTTCGGCACCTTCCACCCGGGGCGGGTTACCACCACCAGATGGGCCAGTTTCAACAGTTGGTCCCAGCGGTGCCAATTGGGCAGGGTCAGCAAGGAGTCCAGCCCCATGCAGAAGCTGATGGAGACCGCCTCCCCCAGTTCGCCGCGCAGCTCTTCCAGGGTGTCCACCGTGAAGGTGGGCCCGGGGCGGTTGAGTTCGCGCTCGTCCAGTTGCAGTTCGTCGCAGCCCTCCAGCGCCAGCGCCAGCATCTGTCGGCGGTGCCCGGCGGAGACGCCCGGCGTCTCCCGGTGCTTCGGCCGGTGGCTGGGGACCAGGCGCATCTCGTCGAACCCCAGCGCCTGGCGCAGCTCCAGCGCCATACGCAGGTGACCGAAGTGCACCGGGTCGAAGGTGCCGCCGAACAGGGCGATGGTGTGCCGCTTGCTGCCCATTACCGGGATTCCCGGGCCTCAGTCAGGCCCCACACCGGGAGGGAGAACCCTTTCCGGGACCGTCGGAGGCATGGATGCCGACGCCGAGCGTACAGGGATGTATTCACAGCGTGTCCCGGAAAGGGTTCTCCCTCCCGGCGCTCCCAGGTAACCTTCCAACCATTGGTTCCTTTCATTGTTGTTGTTAGCGCTGGCTACTGGCGAATATGCCCATCCCCCAGCACTATCCACTTCTGCGAGGTGAGCCCCTCCAGGCCCACCGGGCCGCGGGCGTGGATCTTGTCGGTGCTGATGCCGATTTCCGCCCCCAGGCCGTATTCGAAGCCATCCGCGAAGCGGGTGGAGGCGTTCACGATCACCGAACTGGAATCCACCTCGGCGAGGAAGCGCCGCGCGCGGCTGTAGTCCTCGGTGACGATGGACTCGGTGTGGCCGGAGCCGTACCGGGCAATATGGTCCATGGCGCCGTCCAGGTCCTCGACCACGCGGATCGACAGCACCGGCGCCAGGTACTCCTCGCTCCAGTCGCTCTCGTTGGCGGCATTGCAGCCCGGAACGATGGTCCGCGTCTGTTCGCAGCCGCGCAGCTCTACGCCCTCTGCCCGGTAGGCCTCCGCCAGCCGCGGCAGAACCTGCGGTGCAATGCCCCCGGCCACCAGCAGGGTCTCCATCGCATTGCAGACGCCATAGCGGTGGGTCTTGGCGTTCAGGGCGATATCGAAGGCCTTGTCCGCGTCGGCGCGGTCATCGATGTAGACATGGCAGACACCGTGCAGGTGCTTGATCACCGGCACCCGCGCCTCGCGGCTGACCCGCTCGATCAGGCTGGGGCCGCCGCGGGGCACTATCACGTCCACGTATTCCGGCATGGTGATCATGGCGCTGACCGCGGCGCGGTCGCTGGTGTCCACCACCTGTACCGCCGTCTCCGGCAGACCGGCCTCCTTCAGGCCGGCGGCGATGCAGGCGGCGATGGCGCCGTTGGAGTGCAGCGCCTCGCTGCCGCCGCGCAGGATGGTGGCGTTGCCGGATTTCAGGCACAGGCTGGCGGCGTCGATGGTCACATTGGGACGGGACTCGTAGATGATGCCCACCACGCCCAGGGGGACGCGCATCCTACCCACCTGGATACCGCTGGGGCGGTATTTCAGGTCCTCGATCTCGCCCACCGGGTCCGGCAGTTCGGCGATCTGGTGCAGGCCCTCGATCATCGCGTCGATGCGCTCGTCGCTCAGCTCCAGGCGGTCCAGCAGCGACGCATCCAGGCCGCTGTCACGCCCGGCCTGCATATCCCGAGCATTGGCCACCAGCACCTCCCCGCGGTGGGTGTCCAACTGCGCGGCGATGGCCTGCAGGGCGCGGTTCTTCGTGGCGGTATCGGCGCGGGCCATCAGCCTCGCCGCCGCGCGCGCGGCGCGCCCCATCTCTTCGAGTTTGCTGAGAGTGGCCTGGGTGGATTGCTGGTCGGCGGTGGCATTGTTCACTTTAGCTCTCCGTGCGGCTATCGGTGGGCCGCGCAGTATAACCGTTGTGTCCTGTAAGGTGCTAAATGCGGTTGTCGCATTTAGCACCTTACAGGACACTAGTCCCTGGCCCAGCGGTCCAGATTGGCGGCGATGTCCGCCAGGCGCACCAGCGGGTCCTGGATGGCGAGCAGCTCCACCCGTACCCGGTCGTCCAGGGGCAGTAGTTGCGCCAGTTGCCAGGACAGCGCATCGGCGGAGTCCACCGGTGTGAATTTGAGGGAGAGCATGGCCGCGTGCTGCTTCAGCTCGTCCAGCACCGCCAGCAGGCCGTCGCACTCCGCGGGAACCGGCTTCGGCGTCTCCTCCGGCAGCCACTCCACTTCGGCGGACATCAGGCCGTCCTCGGCGCGGCTGGTGCCGGTGATGCGGAAGCGGCGCTGGCCGATCACCTGCACATGCAGCAATCCCTCTTCCCCCTGGCCCCAGTCGACGATCTTCACGTAGACACCGTAGGGCCACACGTTGGCGCGCCCCACCTCGCCGCCGGAGCGAATCAGCACCACGCCGAAGCCCGTGTCCGCCTTCAGGGTTTCACTGACCAGGCGCAGGTAGCGCTGCTCGAAGATGCGCAGCGGCAGGGTCACGCCGGGGAAAAGCGCCACATTGAGTGGAAACAGGGAGATCCGGGACAAAACGCACTCTCAATCGTTTCGAAGCAGACACAAAGATAACATCCGCGCGCGCGCCTCCCACAAAAAAGGATTTGGTGCCAACCTCTCCGGCCGCTGATTGGCGAACGGGGAGTCCAACCGCTAAGCTGCTGCAAACAACCTGTACGGAGAAGACACCATGCCCAAAGCCACCGCTCGACACATCCTCGTGGAGAATGAGGAGAAGTGCCTCGACTTGAAGAACCGGTTGGAAGAAGGCGCCGACTTCGGCGTTCTCGCCCAGGAACACTCCAAGTGCCCCTCGGGCCGTCAGGGCGGCGACCTGGGGGAGTTCAGCCAGGGGCAGATGGTGCCGGAATTCGACAAGGCGGTATTCTCCGGCGAGCTGAACAAGGTCCTGGGGCCGATCAAGACCCAGTTCGGTTACCACCTGGTGGAGGTCACCAGCCGCAGCGACTGATCGCCTTTTATTTCCCGTTGGCGGCCCGGTTCAGGAGCTCGCCAACCCCTCCCCCACCTCCAGCGGCTTTCCCGGCGACTTCTCCGGTAACCGGGGCGCCGGCAGCGGCTTGAACAGCAACAGCAGCAGCGGCAGCAGGGTCAGCGAGCCCAGCAGGGCCGCGGACATGGCCAGGGCGGTGAGCAGGCCGAAGTAGATGGAAGGCACGAACTTGGACAGGGCCAGTATCGAGAAGCCGGCGATGATGGTGATGGCGGTGTAGAACATGGCGCGGCCGATGGTGGCGTGGCTGCGGTGCATGGTCGCCAGGTAGTTGCCGTCCTTCGCGAACTCGTCGCGGAAGCGGTAAATGTAGTGGATCGCGTGGTCCACGCCGATGCCCACGGTGATCGCGGCGATGGTGATGGTCATCATGTCCAGCGGAATGCCGGCCAGGCCCATGCCGCCGAGCACCACGCAGGCGGCGAGCATGTTCGGCACCAGGGCGATGATCGCCAGTGAAAGGGACCGGAACAGCACCAGGAACATCAGCAGTATGCCGACGAACACCGCACCCAGGGTCAGAATCTGCGACTTGAACAGGCTCTGCAGCATATTGTTGTAGAGCACCAGCAGGCCGGTCTGGTGCACGTATTCCGACGATATGCCCATGTCGTTTTCGACGTAGCGGTAGATGCGCTGGATCAGCTCGTCGCGGCGCAGGTTCGGGTCCGTCTCCATCACCCGCAGGGTGACGCGCGTCTGGCTGTGCTCCACCGACAGGTAGGGGTCCACCAGTACGTCTTTGATTTCCTCCGGCAGGCTGGTGCGCGCCACCGCCAGCTCGAAGTCGTTCAGCGGGCCGCCGTTCAGGTCCCGCGCCACCTTGTAGAGGGTGGCCAGGGACTGCACCTTGCCGATTTCCGGCTGCGCTTCGAGGTAGTCGTGCAACTGCTCGATCTGCGCCAGGCCGGCCACGGTGAACCAATAGCTCTGTTTCGGTGCCTCGCCTTCCCCGCCGAAGGGATCGTCGGACCCGAAGGGGTCCTCCTCCGCGCTCTCCGCTATCGCGACATCGTCGCCGCCTGCGCCGAAGGGGTCCTCTTCGCCCTCAAAGGCCATCTCTTCAATCTCGGGCTTGTCGAGGATGATATCCAGGGTCACCGTGCCGCCGAGGCGGCGGTCGATCACCAGCATGCCCTGGTAGATCTCGGTGGAATCGTCGAAGTAGTCGATAAAGCGGTTTTCCACCTTCAACTGGGAAATACCCACGGCGCTGGCCACCGCCGCCAGCAGGGAGATGCCCAGCACCACACCGCGGCGGCGCTCGGCGAAACGGGAGAAAAGCAGCGTGAAGGCCTGGGAATTGTCGGCGCCCATGCCGTCGGTGCGTTTCGGCAACACCATCAGCAGGGCCGGGATCATCAGGAAGGACAGGGACAGCGCCAGGGTCACCCCCATGGTCATCATCCAGCCGAAATCGATCACCGGGCGTATGCCACTCACCACCAGGGACACGAAGGCGACGATGGTGGTGAGCGCGGTGTACAGGCAGGGCTTGGCCATAAAGCGCACCGCGGCCAGGGCCAACTGCGCGCGGTCCCATTCCGGGTGCTGGGCCGTGTACTCGCGGTAGCGCACCGCCAGGTGAATGGTGATCGCCAGGGTGATGATCAGCAACAGGGCGACGAAGTTGGCGGAGATCACCGTCAGGCGCCAGTCCAGCCAACTGAGCAGGCCCAGCATCGTCACCGCGGTGGTCACACAGGTGGCGAGCGGCAGCAGTACCCAGCGCAGCTGGCGGAAGATGATCAGCAGGGTGGCGACGATAAACAGCAGTATGCCGGCACCGAACACCACCAGGTCGCTCTTGATAAAGGAGATCATATCGGCGGTGATCATTGACACACCGCCGAGGAACAGCTCCGCCTCGCCTTTGTATTGGGCGAGGATTCCCCGCACTTCCTCCACCCGCGCCCGGGAGCGCAGCTCCTGTTCGGTACGGTGCTGCAGGTAGATCGCGGAGACGGTTTCTAATCGCGCGGTTTCCTCCGCGGTCAGGCCCTCGTTGTTACGTTTGCGGCGCAGGGCGTCGCGCTCGCGCACCAGCTCGATGCCGCGGCTGTCCAGCTGCAGGTTCACCAGCAGCGCGGTGGTCTGGCCGTCCGGGCTCAGGATCAGGTCGCGATAGATGGGGCTGGACAGGAATTCCTGCCGCGCCATGTCTTTGTCCGTGCCCGGGGTGGACAGGGTGTGGATACCGTCGCTGATATCGGTGATCGACAGCTTGGGGCTGTACAACAGCGGCACGTCGAGGATGCTCTGCACACTGGTGACGTCCTCCACCTGGGCCAGTTCATCGCGCAGGCGGCGCAGGGTGGCGAGCGACTCGTCGTCGAACAGGTCACCGGTCTTGTGGCGATAGGTCACCACCAGGAAGTCGCCGCTGGCGTAGCGCTCGGCGATCTCGCGGAAATAATCGAGGGATTTGTCGGCTTCCAGGGTGAGCGAGTCCGCGGAGGCGTCCAGCTTGAAGCGCGGCAGGCCCAGCGCCGCGGCCATTGCCAGCAGGGCCACCAGCAGCAGCACCGTCTTCGGCCGGCGGATTACCAGGTTTTCGTAACAGGTCTTTAAGGCTGACAGCATAGGATTTCGCTTAAATTGAAAATATCGTTGACCGCGTGGACGAGAATTTTATGTTCGCCCCTACAATAAATTTGGAATTAATTTTCAGGACTTGTCGACGTGCCCCAGGTCGCGCTCGGGGAACAACAGATCCCGAACACGCTGTTTAAGTTCCTTGGGGCCGGGAAAGCCACCATCGCGTTTGCGCTCCCAGATCAATGTGTCGCCCACGGAAATTTCAAACACACCGCCGCTGCCGGGCTTCAATGCCACCTGTTCCAGGTCTTCGGCAAAGGTGTACAACAGCTCCTGGGCCATCCAGGTGGCTCGCAGCATCCAGTTGCACTGCACGCAGTAGTGGATTGTGATACTCGCTTTCACGCAGCTTCCCCCCTTTTTATTCGCCCCAGTTGGGCAGCAGCTTCTGCTCCACGCCCAACTGGTCCAGCAGGCGTGCGACGATAAAGTCCACCAGATCCCCGACCGACTGCGGCTTCTGATAGAAACCGGGACTGGCCGGCAGTATCACCGCGCCCATGCGGGTCAACTTGAGCATGTTTTCCAGGTGGATCTCCGAATAGGGGGCCTCCCGCGGTACCAGTATCAGCTGGCGGCGCTCCTTCAGGGCCACGTCGGCGGCGCGCTCGATCAGGTTGTTGGAGGCCCCGCAGGCAATTGCCGACAGGGTGCCGCCACTGGCCGGGCAGATCACCATGCTGGCCGGCGCCCCGGTGCCGGAGGCCACCGGCGAGAACCAGTCCCGCCCGCCAAAGAGTTTCAGTTGCCCCTCGCGGGCGCCGAAGCGCTCCGCGAAAAATGCCTGCAGCTCAGCCTCGCCGCCCCCGGGCAATGGGTACTCGGTCTCGGTATCGATCACCACCCGGGCCGCGTCGGACATCAGCAGCCAGACGCGCACCTCCGCGGCCAGCAGGCACTGCAGCAGGCGCAGGCCATACTGCGCGCCGGAGGCGCCGGTGATGGCCAGGGTGACCGTCTTGCTGAAAGAGGATGGCACCGATGAATGTCCTTCATTGATGTAAGCCGAACTAGGAGCTTCTTCCGTGCTTTTGTTCCAATGCCCCCAGCAAACGCTGGTGAATACCGCCGAAGCCGCCGTTGCTCATCACGACGATATGGCTGCCGGGCCCGGCCAGATTGACCGCGGATTCTACCCCAGTCTCGATGTTGTCGAAAATCTCCGCCGGTACGCTGGAGTGGCGAACCACTTCCCCCAGGGACCAGTCCATGCCCTCCGGCTGATACCAGAGCACCAGGTCGGCGCCCGCGCAGGCCTGCGCCAGCTTGTGCTGGTACACACCCATACGCATGGTGTTGGAGCGCGGCTCGATCAGGGCGATGATCTTCTCCTCCCCCACCTTGGCGCGCAGGCCGTTAAGGGTGTATTCGATGGCGGTGGGGTGGTGGGCGAAGTCGTCGTAGACGCGGATACCGGCCACCTCGCCCAGGCACTCCATGCGCCGCTTGACCCCCTCGAAGCTGCCCAGTGCCCGAGCGCCCAGTTTGGGGTCCACGCCCACGTGACGCGCCGCGGCCATGGCGGCGAGGCCGTTGCGCACATTGTGCAGGCCGGTCAGGTTCCACTCGACCCGCGCCACCTCGGCGCCGCGGAAGCTGACTCCGAAACTGCCGCCGTCCGCGGCGATATCCACCGCGCACCAGTCACCCGGGCGCACACCGTCTTCGGCCTCGGTTCCGAAGCGCTGCACCTCGCTCCAGCAGCCCTGCTGCAGCACGGCTTCCACCGCCTCCTCGGCGGACGCGACAATCACGCCGTTGCCGGGCACGGTGCGCACCAAATGGTGGAATTGCCGCTGGATGTCCGCCAGGTCGCGGAAGATGTCCGCATGATCGAACTCCAGGTTGTTGATGACCAGAGTGCGCGGGCGGTAGTGGACGAACTTGGAGCGCTTGTCGAAGAAGGCGGTGTCGTACTCGTCCGCCTCCACCACGAAGAAGGGGCTCTCGCCGAGGCGCGCGGACACACCGAAGTTGGCCGGCACGCCGCCGATCAGGAAACCCGGCTGCATGTCCGCCTTCTCCAGGATCCAGGCCAGCATGCTGGCGGTGGTGGTCTTGCCGTGGGTGCCGGACACCGCCAGCACCCAGCGCCCGCCGAGGAAGTGGTCGCACAGCCACTGGGCGCCCGACGTGTAGGGCAATCCCCGCTCCAGCACCGCCTCCACCGCCGGGTTGCCGCGGGACAGGGCATTGCCGATGACCACCAGGTCCGGCGCCGGCTCCAATTGCGCCGGATCATAGCCCTCGGTGAGCTGGATACCCGCCCGCTGCAACTGGGTGCTCATGGGCGGGTAGACGTTGGCGTCGCTGCCAGTCACCCGGTGCCCCTCGGCCACGGCCAGTTGGGCCAGGCTACCCATAAAGGTGCCGCAGATGCCTAGAATATGGATGTGCATGGCGGAAACTTGTACTCCTTCATGGGTCGCGCGGGGATGACTTCGCCGCGCCGCAGGCGTGACACAGATGCGCTCGAATGCAGAAGTTTAGCCCTGTGCGAGCCCGTAATTGCGGCGCAAGCTTACCACGGCATTTAGCGGCAGTAATTGCCAAATACCCCAGTTTCCATGCAATTTCGTCTCTATTCCTTTAGACTCCGCGCCCAAATCCCACCCCCTGGCCCCCGAGTAGGATATTTATGTCGAAGAAGAACGCCTTTTATGCACAATCCGGCGGCGTGACCGCCGTGATCAACGCCTCCGCCTGCGGCGTGATCGAGGCCGCGCGCGAATATCGCGATCATATCGGCACAGTGTACGCGGGGCTGAACGGCATCCTGGGGGCGCTGCGGGAGGAGTTGATCGACGTGGGCCAGGAGAACCCGGACAGCATCGCCGCCCTGCGCCACACCCCGTCCGGCGCCTTTGGCTCCTGCCGCTACAAGCTGAAAAGCCTGGAGGAGAACCGCGCCGAGTACGAGCGCCTGATCGAGGTGTTCAGGGCCCACGACATCGGTTACTTCTTCTACAACGGCGGCGGCGACTCCGCCGACACCTGCCTGAAGGTGTCCCAGCTGTCCGAAAAGATGGGCTACCCCATCCAGGCCATTCATATCCCCAAGACGGTCGACAACGACCTGCCCGTCACCGACAACTGCCCCGGCTTCGGTTCCGTGGCCAAGTATGTGGCCGTATCCACCAAGGAAGCGGCCCTGGACGTGGCCTCCATGTGCGACACCTCCACCAAGGTGTTCATACTCGAGGTGATGGGCCGCCACGCCGGCTGGATCGCCGCCGCCGGCGCCCTGGCCCAGGAAGAGGAAGGCGATGCGCCCCACATCATCCTCTTCCCGGAAGTGGCCTTCGATAAGGAAAAGTTCCTCGCCAGGGTCCAGCGGACCGTGGACGAGAAAGGCTACTGCGTGATCGTCGCCTCCGAGGGCGCACAGTACGCCGACGGCACCTTCCTCGCCGACGCCGGCTCCACCGACGCCTTCGGCCACAAGCAGCTGGGCGGCGTGGCGCCGACCCTGGCCAGAATGATCAAAGACGAACTGGGCCTGAAATACCACTGGGCCCTGGCCGACTATTTGCAGCGCGCCGCGCGCCATATCGCCTCCGCCACCGATGTGGCCCAGGCCTACGCCGTGGGCCGCGCCGCGGTGGAAATGGCGGTGGCCGGCAGGAATGCCATCATGCCGATCATCATGCGCAACGCCTCGGGCCCGGAGTACAGCTGGTCCGTGGGCGAGGCGCCGCTGGCCGAAGTGGCCAACTGCGAGAAGTTTATGCCGCGGGAGTACATCAGCGAGGACGGCTTCGGCGTCACCCCGGCCGGGCGCGACTACCTGCTGCCGCTGATCCAGGGGGAGGATTACCCACCCTATAAAAACGGTGTGCCGCAGTATGCAAAGCTGAAGAAGACGCTGGTGGAGAAGAAGCTGAAGGACGGTTTCAGCGCGTAAACGGGCGGCAGTTTCGAGCGGCCCTGCTGCCGGTGGCCACCTGGCAAAAAACCTCATCGGTAAACATTTGCCAGGTGGCCACCGGCAGCAGGACCTCGCGCGGTGCCACTCCGCGGCTTGCTGCCTCTCGGCGCGAACTCCGAAACTCGAGTTAAATCGCTCTCCACGGCCATCCATGGACGTGAAAGGTCCCGCAAGGGGCCATCCCACCCGGTCTGCCAACCTCGTGAGGAGATTATGAACAGCCTCTCAGAACTTGGCGCTGAGCCCAACGGTAAAGGTTCGCCCCACCTCGGTTTCAAACAAGGGGTCCTTGCGTTGGCTGTCGATGTACAGAGTGTTGCGTTCATTCGTGAGGTTCTGTGCCTCGACGATTAACTTGACGGCGTCCGTCAGGTAATAAGAGGCCGAGGCATCGACAAAGAATGTCGAATTGTTGCCCAGGACGTCGCTGTCGTTGGCCCCGGACGGAACTGCGCGCAAGTAGCCGGAACGGTAGCTTCCGGTGGTGCGGAAACTGAAGACGTCGTTCTCATAGTAAAGCGTTGCGCTGGCCGCATTTTCCGAGAGACCGATCAGGTCATTGGTGGTGGTCAGCGTCGGTACGCCTTCCTGGCTCTGGAGCACATAGTCAATTTCAGAGGTTACGTGGGTATAGTTGGCCAGCATCCCGAAATCCTGCCAGGAACCGGGCAGAAAGGTCATTGGCAACTGCAGGTTCAGCTCGACGCCGCTGAGCGGACCGCCTTCCGTGTTTGTCACTTGATTGACCGTAAACAGATCACCGGGATTGGCAGCCGTACCTTCCAGCAACGTATTGGGGAAGCCCAGTTCAGTGTACGGGACCAGGCTTGAAATGGACTGGATGTAAGTGCTGATGTCTTTTCTGAAATAGGCGACTGAGGCCAGCGCCCCTTCCTCGAAGTACCACTCCAGGGCGGCGTCATAGGTGTTTGCCCGAATCGGCTCGAGGAAGGCGTTGCCGACAGAGGCGGTTCGTGTAACAGGATTCATCGAGCCGCTCGGGATGAGCAGCCCCAGATCGGGGCGGGACATGACTTCCGCAACGGAAAACCGCCCCAGCAGCGAGGGGGTAAACTCTACGACCACGTTCGAGGAAGGCAACAGGTCATCATACTGGCGATCAATGTCGACCCGCTGGGCGACAGTGGCATAGGGAGAACCTTCAGGAGCCGCGGTGGGGATAAAGCCAGTACTGTGCTGGTCGGTATCCACGTATCGAACGCCGATGTCACCGCGCACGGGAAACCTCCATTGGTCAAAGGTGAATTCGGCCATCAGGTAAGTGCTGTTGGTTTTTTCATTGACCGCGGGAGATTGAGCCCCGCACTCCGCGCCACACCATACGAAATCGTCAAAACCAACGATGTCTTTCCATTTTTCGTGATCGACACCCAGGTAGTCGCCCATCGTACCCGAGCCCAGAACATCGCTTACCCCCTGAACGGTTCTCGAGAAATCGGCGATACTGACCCCTTCCGGCAATTGCGATGTACCCCTGAAGGCGTCCGCGATGATAACGGAGTGGGTTTTGTAATCGCTCTCACGGGCCTGCAGGCCGAACTTGAAGGTGAATTCGGGCGAGAAGCTCCAGGCAAAGTCCACACCGGCCGTCGTATTCTCCGTAACCCTTGTCAGGTTCCGGGTGTTGTAGTTCCCCAAAACGACACCATCCTCCCGGCGGGGTGCATAGTGGAAGTTGCCTGGATCACTGACATCTATGCCGTAGCTCATGGCGGGAATATTGCCGCGGTTGCGAAAATCAATGACGAAGTTGTCGATATTCGGGGAGTCCACGTTGACGGTCAGGCGCTCGGGGTTGTCGAACGCCGACTTTGAACGGCCCACGAGTGCGTCAACCTCAAAGTCCTCGTTGAGCAGATGCGAAATACTCAGATTGGTTTGCTCGAAGGTAGTGGAAAAACGGTCGACCAGGCTTTCCGAGCGCAGGTTGACACCGTCAAAAACGCCGTAGATTAATGCTCCATCGCCATCCACCTCAAGCTCGCGGACCGACACCATGGGCTGGCCGTTGACGTTGGCATTTCGGGCGAAAGACAGCGCATCAATATAATTGTCACGCCGCACGACATCGTACTTGGAGTAAAGGTTGTCCAGGGCGATGTGCGTGTCGGCAGTAGCTTGCCATTCGAGCGTCAGGGTGCCGCCGGTACGCTGCGCGTCCTGCTCGGAGTTCAGGTAGCGGGGAATGCGGGGAAGGAATACGCCGCCCCCGGGGTTGCCGGACACCCCGGTCCGGGACTGAATGAGCTCATAGGCTTCACTACTGCCGGTGCGCGGGTTATCGGTGCTGCAGTTGAGGGCATCTGCGCCTTTTTCCGCATTGGTTTCCGGGTTTTGAGGCGTGTAGCCGACGGGCGAACAGAAACCGCCATTCACGTAAGCGGGGAGAATGTTGACGGCAGAGTAGCCCACTTCGCGAATATTCCGTTCGGAGTGTGCAACGGAGGCCAATACGCCGAAGGTGTCGTCGAAAAATTTCTTTGAGACCAGCCCTGAAAACCGGGGGTCGACAGAGTCTCCCACCTCGTTGTACACGCCCCGCGCGGTACCGGTAATGGTCAGGTCGCCTTCCGCGGACAGTGGCCTTGGCGCCCGCAGGTCCACGGTAGCGCCCAGGGAGCCCTCTTCCACATCGGCGCTGGGCGTTTTGCGGACGGTCAACTCGGAGAAAATTTCGCTTGGGAATACGTTGAAATCGAAGCTTCGCCCTCCGTTGCCGGCGCCGTAAATATCGGATGAGCCGGTCTGGGAGGCGCCTTCCATACCATTGATCCGTACACGGGTAAACTCCGCACCCAGGCCGCGCACCGAAATATTCTTGCCCTCGCCACCGTCACCCCGCGCCAGTGCAACGCCGGGTATACGCTGCATGGACTCGGCCAGGTTGGAGTCCGGGAACTTCCCGATGTCTTCGGCGACGATACTGTCTACCGCCGCTGTGCTCTCGCGCTTCTGATTGAGCGCGGTATTCAAGGAGGCCCTGAATCCGGTCACCTGAACCTCTTCAATGGCGTCGCCTGGGTCAGAGGTTGACTGAGCGTATGCCGTGCCGGCAAAGGCCATGGCGGCCATGATCGCTGCCCATAGCGGGGTGGGCGTATCCAATCTTTCGTAGCTCATAGGTTTGCTCCATTGTTATTTCTCAAGTTTCGGGGTTCACGCCGAGAGGCAGTAAACCGCGGGTGGCACTGCACGCGGTCCTGCTGCCGGTGGCCGCCTGGCAAATGTTTACCGATGAGGTTTTTTGCCAGGTGGCCACCGGCAGCAGGGCCGCTCGAAGCTACCGCCTTCAAGGGCTACCAATCCCTGTGAACTTCGAAACTTGAGTTATTTGAGCGGAGCTTTTCCCGGGCGAGATATCAGTTCTCTGCCCGGGAAAGACTCCCAGAGCCTGAAGCAGACTGTTCAGCCTTCTTCTCATACCAGTCCTGCATAACAAACCAGGCTTTCTTCTTTATACCGTTTTCGGAAAGCAGGCCTTTCCGATTCCAGTAATCCTGGATCTTCGGCAACGGCCGTCGCGGAGACAGGAAGTCCTTCAAGATCCATGGCGACACGCCTCGAAGGTCCTTCATCTTGTCCAGCATTTCCAGGTTGTAGCGGTACACAAGCGCCTGGTTTTCTTCGGTGAACACTCGATGCTCGTCACCGTGCAACCCCTGCAGGGCACCCGCACCAAATTCGCTCACGATAATGGGTTTGTTGTAATCGGATACCCAACGGTAGCTTGCGCACGCCTCCGGAGTATCCTCATACCAGCCGCAATAGCTATTGATGCCAATCACATCCACCTTTTTCGCGAACGGATCGTCGATGTGGCGGCCGAATTCCGTGCTACTCTGGGTATTGATGGCGGCGGTCACCAGGCGGGTCCTATCCAGGCTGCGCACCTTGTCCACCAATCTCCCCAGGAATTCAGTACGCACTTCCTCTTTCGGGGTTTCATTCGCAACGGACCACAGGATAACGGCGGCGCGGTTCTTGTCCCGGGCCAGCATTTCCGTGTACTGGGCTTCCGCCTTTTTATAGACCGCTTCACTGCCAAACTGGATATCCCAGTAAACCGGAATCTCCGCCCACACCAGCAGACCCAATTCATCGGCGACACGCAGCATGGCTTCATTGTGCGGATAGTGGGCCAGGCGCACGTAGTTACAACCAAGCTCCTTGGCCCAGCCGAGCAGGGTTCGCGCATCGCTTTCACTCCAGGCCCTGCCGGCGCCCTCGGGGCGCTCCTCGTGGATGGAAATCCCCCGCAGGAATACCGGCTCACCATTCAGGAGGATTTCCGTACCGTCGACATCCACCGTACGGAACCCGATGCGGTCGACAATCTCGCTACTTTTGAAGGCGATCTCCACCCCATAAAGCTTGGGGACCTCCGGCGTCCACAACTGCGGATCGGCAGGGAAGACTACTTCCGCCTCGCCATTCCTATCCAGAGCGGCGGCAGCGGTGACATCCAGCTCAGGAATCCGCAACTGCACCTTGGCATTCTCCCGATAGTCGCCCGCCGCCTTGAAGTGGGCCTTGATAGCAGGCTCCGGCCCTGGAACATAAACGACGGAATAGTCAGAAATATAACCACTCTCCAGCTCGAGCAGCTTGACGGAACGGGTAATACCCCCGTAGTTCCACCAATCAGTACTCATGGTCGGAATATACGCTGGTTCCCTGCGATTATTGGTCTTTACCACCAGGGAGTTTTCGCCGTCTTTCAACACATCATTGACGTCAAACTGGAATGGGGTAAATCCCCCTTCGTGCTCGCCAAGGAATTCTCCGTTGAGATACACTTTGGCAATATAGTTCACTGCCTCGAAGTAAAGTACGTAATTCTTTCCCCGGAGCTTGTCTGCGGTGAATTCCCGGTGATACCAGACAGAGCCCTCGTACCTGAACAACTCTTTATCCTGGGTATTCCAGTCTCCCGGGACACGCAGCTTCATACTGTTGGAAAAGTTGTATTCAACCAACTGGGCAGGACTGCTCTGGACAGCGTTGTTAAAGAATTCCCTTTTGTCCCCCACGTCGAACGCATCGACAATCACGTCCCACTCGCCATTCAAGCTCAGGTAGTCCCGGGATTCTGTATTCTGGATAAGCTCCACCGCGAACGCGGAAGGCAACCAGCCGGTGAATAAAATAAGCCAGTATTTCATGTGTATTGCCTACCATTGACCAGGGGAAGGCTCACCGCCGCCATCAGAACTCCAGCGCGCGCCATTCCCCTGCTGGGATTTCGGGCTGCTTACTCGAGCAGGTCGAGACTGTCGACACTGTAGCCGGCGGACAGGAATCCAGAGGCGCCGGAGCCACTGATTGCCGTGATCGTCAACTCATTCCATTCCCCCGGGTCCTGCTTCCAGGCGGAGGCAGGAATGTCGAAGGAGTAGATCGTATTGTTGCAGCGGTAGCTGCCGGTCGTCAGTGAGCGGGTCCTGGGCTGGGTCGAAGGCCACTGGAAGGCCGAGGTCCAGTCGTTTACGGTGATATTGGGCCGGCCGCCGGCAAAGGCACAGGTGATCCCTATACGCAGGGTGTGGCCGGCGGCGATCTGGTCGCTGTTCAGTTTGAAGCGGACCACATGGTCGTTGTTGATGTCCTTCCACATATAGGCGGGGAAATCGGCGGCGCTGCTCTCCCCGACGATATAGTCGGCCGGGTCCCAGGTCTCTATGCGCACATCGGAGGGATGCATTTTTGTCAGTTTGTCGCCGTTCAGCAATTCCAGCGGTGTGCCGTCCCAATCCCCGATACGCCAGATCGCCGCTTCCTCACTGGGGTCCGCGGTCACGCGAATGGGCTCGACGACCGTCGTCTCGCCCGCGGCAACCGTCACCTCCCGCACGTCCACCTCCAGCTCATTCTTGTAGACGGTCATGGTGTAGGTGCCCGGGCGCATACCTTTCCGGTAGTAGAAACCGGCGAATTTGGGTATGCGTTTCCCGTTGTGATGGCCGGCATTTTTGCGCTGGCCGAAGCTGCCGTGGTGACGACCAAACAGGGAGCGGACATCGGCCCAGTACTGGGCCGTAGCGTTGGCGAAGCCCACGGTGTACTCGTGGTCCGGATTCATACACCCAATGCCGAGCCCGACAACCCGACCGCGCTCGGAAGGTCCCGCGTATCCCTTCAGACCCATGCCGGCAAACCAGCGGGTGTTGGGGCGGCGGCGGGGCTCCTTGCCCCCGGTCACCACAAAGGTGTAGCTGTTCAGAATACCCGGCCTGAAAGCCTCGGTCTGGGCCTGGCCATAATTGACGATATAGGTCAGCTCCTGATCCGTGTCCGTGGTCTGGTTGAGCAGGCTTCGGTAAAAGGGCCCGCCGGAACCGCCCTCGTGGTCGTCGCGGATAATCCACATGCCCACGTGGCTTCCAGTAGCGCCGATATGGCTCCAGTCCTTCAGGCGATGATTGGAGTAGTGTTTGGAGCGGGTTTCGCCATTGGGCAGTGCAAAGATATCCCTGGCCTCCACCGTTGCAACGGTACCGCGAAGGTCGGAGGGCTCGGGGCCGTTCGGCAACAGGGCGGAACTCAGGCGCATGATATAGCGCACCAGGCCGTGGACGTTCGGCTCCGAGGAAAAATGGGTTGCCATATAAATATGTGGCTTGCCACGGCGGGCCATGTAGTAGTGGGTGAGATCACCCGCCTCGACGGTGATCTTGATCCTGTCGTCGCCGACGGCTTCAGCGCTCACCACAACCGCGGAGACATCCCGATAGAGCCAGTCGAATCCGGAGTTGATCTGGGAACCGCGCGCCTGGTTCTGGTATTCCGCGCCCGCGTATACCAGGGAAGCGATATCGCCGGCGGATTGGGTGCTGACCCCGTTGTCCGTCCTGCGGACCTTGAAGACCAGCCCGGCACCGGTATCGACCGTATAGAAATCGGCACTCTCGCTGAGGCCGAAGTCCGCCCGGGCGAAACCGGAGAACAACAGCAGCGCCGAAAGCAGGGCTCTCCAGCGGACTTTGCCCCGGGAGGAGCAAGGCTTTTCGGGGGAGGAATTCCTGTTCATTATTTTTCCTTATCGTGAGTTGCACTTACGATTTGAATCCAGGCTCCGGAACTTCTGGAGAGGTGGGTGCCCTTGCGCCGAATCAGGAATCCAGCACACTGCGCACAAAATCCGCCAGCGCTTGCGCCTGGCAGTTTTCGAAGAAGCAGGCCTGGAAACGCTCACCGGAAACCGCGACCTTCACGAGGCCCGGCTCTATGGCTTTGAGTCCTTCCAGGTAGTTCCTGGATACCGCTTCCTTGATGTGATTCAGGATAACGGCGTTGCGCATCTGGGATTCCCTGCGCTCCGGCGGATAGCCCAGGCCTTTGACGCCGGTAAAGGCCTTTTCAAAGATATAGCGGATGTTGAGCTCCGCACCCCAACCGAAACCCTTGGCGAAGGGAATTGACAGTGCATTGCCGTTATTGATCTGGGCAAACAGGAAGGCATCCGCGGGGTCTATGCAGTAGCCGCAATTGACGCCCGGGTAGGCGTTCAGCGACATCAACGCGCCCTGCCCTGTGCCACAACCGCTGACAACGAAGTCCACCGCTTTCGAATTCAGCAGCAGGCTGCCCATGATGCCGAGGTGGATGTAGGTCAGGTAGTGGTCGTTGTCGTCGCACATACCGGTGTTGTACACCGTGTGGCCGAGCTCGCCCGCCACCTCTTCCAGCTCTTTCAGCACGACGGCGTTCTTGGCGGCCTGGCTGAATTCGTTCATCAATGCAATTTTCATTCAAATAACACCTATTTTTCTACTAATCCAGGTGAAAAACCCGCTGCAGCTCAATAGCCCTAGGGCTATCGTCCGATTCCGTCTCCATGATATCGGCCATATAGTGCCACCATCTCAGCATAACCGGCTTTTGAGGAAGCTGTTCCATTTCGTGGTCTTCAGCGCGTTTAAGAACAGCGAAAAGCTGGAGAGTATCCCGGTGAAGATAAATGGAATAATCCACAATACCAGCAGACTTTAACGCGTCAACCAGTTCTGGCCATATCTCATTGTGTCGCCTCTCGTACTCCGCTTCACAGCCTGCTTTTAGCTGCATTACAAATGCAATTTTTTCCATAGAGATAAACCGAAAACCGCCCTATTACTAAAAGAAAATAAAAACCGAAATGTCCTAGAAGAAACCGGCCGGTGAAACACAACCGGCCAATAAAATTCTGGCAAGGACTAAACGATTACATCTTGCAGGAGACACCCAACGTGAACCCCTATCCGGACCACTGTATTTTACTGAGCACAAGCAATCGCCTGTGGTGCATCCTCAGTGGTCAATGCATCGATAAACAGATAATCGACATTCCCCAAACCGCCACCAGAACCGGCGAACAGTTTTATATCCGTTTCCCCAGATTCGAGCATAATGTCTGCACTTGACTCAAACCAGGTATCCCAGGCCGATGTGGACTCCATATCGATACGCGCCACATCCGTTTGACTGTTGATGTCGACTCGCGCCCAGCGATTATCTCCGGCGCCGTTTGCGTACCGAACCAGCAACCGGTAAGTGCCGGCCTCTCGGATGTTGACCTTATAGGAGATATATTCACCTTCGGCATTATCGGTATTAGAGAATCCATCGCCGTTAAAGCCAGCCCAGTTATTTTCAATCAGACCGTTTGACATATCGCAGTAACCATCCTCATTTTCATTGATAGTCAAACTGGTTGATGTGGGGTTCTCTTCGTAAACGATCTCGCCCAAAGGTTTGCCGGTAATGACCTCTCCATTTGCCATGGTGACACGCATCATGTACCAATAAGTCTGCAGCTCAACTAAATTTTCGTACTCCGCAAATACACCCCGCGGCTCAAGGCCTTCAGAGGCGACCACTACGGAACCTGCCGAAGAGGCCTCGGTATTGCGCAAAAGCTCAATCATACTGATTTCGCCCGGAAAGTTCTCCAGGTTCCAATCGATACGAATACCACCATCTTCCAGCCGAGTGATCAGATTAGTTTCTGGCTCCGGAAGCTCAAACAACACCTCACCTTCGGCGTCGGTATTGATAACGCTGCCATCGGCCAGCGTTATCTCAAAGGCGTACCAGTAGGTTTCACCCTGGGTGAATCCATTATCGCCTCCCGTGTCGCGCAGCCGGCCATCGGTCACTCTCACATTGCTGCGCACGAGCGAGCGGCTTGTCATTGAGGCAGCGGTAGATCGATAGAGGTCGACGTTGACTATATCACCGCCGAAGTTTCTCAACCCCCACGTCAAATTTATGGTTCCCAACTCGGCGTCCAGAGTCACATCCAGATTGGTAGCATTGGATTCCGAGGTGAACGGGCCGACAATTTCTGAGGTCGGTGTACTGCCATCAGAGGCAAGGGTGTACTTGAACATATACCAGTAACCTTGACCATCCACAAAGCCACCTTCACCACCATTATCCTCAAAGCACCCCTCGTAAATCACCTCGGCAGTCGTCAGTTGGTAAATCCTGGTCCGCCCAGATGCCTGATTTCGATCATTGCGGTAAAGTTCGGAGTAGCTAATCTCCGGGAAGTTCTCAAGAGACCAACAAATCGTCATTACGCCATCTTCGTAGCTGTAATCAAGGTTGGTCTCCGGAACAATCAAGTTCTCACCAAACACGGGATCTGCGCTAATTGTTTCGCCCTGGCTAGTGATCAGATCGAGCCAATAGTAGTACTTTTGACCTTCTTCTGCACTCTCATCGGTCCACGTCTTCGCTCTTTTGTTTACCTGGGCATAGGGTGAATAAGGCTTTTCAGGTAGCAAACCTAACTCATCGGTTTTAGCCCGATAAATATAGATCTCACTGATATCAAGAGTGGTGACCCACGTCAGGTCAACGTAATTATTTGAACTCGCCGCTTCAACTCGAGGAATTAATGTTGAAGTCATACGTGCCATAGATGAACCGCCCAACCCCGGAATCTCATTCCCGCCAGTATCCGTCGCTTCAACCCAGTAATAGTAGGTTTTATCCGGAACTGCTGACTCATCAGTAAATGACGTTCCTCCGGCTTCTGCGAAACCCACGCTGGCTGCTGAATCGCGGTCATCCAGATCGCTGCGGAATACTTCTATCGATCCTACGACTGATGCTCCTGGATAAACCTTGACCAGGATATTGTCATTGTTGCCCTGCGCAACAACGCGGGTTTCTGGTTGAGCTGATACCGCTTGGGTTTTGAACTGGGGCAGCTCTTTCAGAAGATGATCATACATTTTCATATCCGAGCCCATATAGAAGCTTGGATGCGGCGGCTGATTATAGGCTGTGTTCTGCCATGCGACGGCCGTTCTGTACTGCCTATCGTGCATCAGCGTTGGCAGCCGTATATCAGTTGGGATATTGCTTGAGTAAATCATCAGTTTGGTACCGGCTTCATTGGCGAAAACGACCTCTTCCCGCCAATCTCCCAGGATATCCGCAGACAGCGCCGGGGTAGCTTTTGTGCCATTGTTGGATACCGCCAAACCATTGGCGAAGGTCCCCGCGTTGAATAAAGCGTCTTTTTCAACGAGAAGTGATTCCGGGTTCCACTTGGTGATTTCCGTTCCATCGAGCATTTCCCGGTTAAGGTCACCATCCCACCAGACCATAAAGTTCATGGCGGGTTTGTTCTGGGAAATAATCGAACCATCGGCCGCCATCAGGCCGCCTCTTGATCCCCAACTCTCCATGCCCGGGTAATTCGGGTCGATATCGCCGGTAACCCCTCTGCCCACATCGTCACCAGCCCCATTGCTTGGCTGCGAGATCAGGATCTCGCCAGTATCGGCGTCATGTACTTCAACGCCATAATTGCCTTCCGCAGTGATATACGCATCGGAGCTTTCATGCACCATAAAAATTTCCAGCCCGGGATTGCCTGGGATAATATCCGCCACATGGAGCGCATCCCCGTGACCCAGGCCAGTGCTGTATAAAGGGGTGCCGTCATCATCCAGGGTGGCGGCCCCGAAGATGATTTCATCTCTGCCATCGACATCAACATCGGCGACACTCAGGCTATGAGCACCCTGACCTGCCAGACTGTGCGCTGACTCGTCCAGGTTGGAGTCATATACCCAGTTCTGGATTAGCTCTTCGCCATCAAAGTTGAAAGTGGCCACGACAGTTCGCGTATAGTAACCGCGCGACATTATCAAACTTGGCGTTTGACCATCCAGGTAGGCCACGCCGGCCAGGAAGCGATCGACCCGGTTGCCATACCCATCGCCCCAAATTGCGTTGATATCCTCTCCCCGAGGCGGAATATAATCGACGGTACTCAACGCTTCCCCGGATAAGCCGTCAAACATAGTCAGGTATTCCGGTCCCTCCAGGATATAACCTCCATCATTGCGATAGTCAGCCTCCGGATTGCCGATCGCGGTGCCCCGGCCGTCAACGGTACCGTCCGCGGTCTTCATTGCGACTTCTGCCCGGCCGTCCTGGTTAAAGTCGTAGGCGATAAACTGCGTATAGTGGGCACCGGCCCGAATATTCCTGCCCAGGTTTATACGCCACAATAACTCACCCTTCAGGGTATAGGCATCGATCAACACCTCACCTGTTCTTCCCGATTGGGAATTGTCCTTGGCGTTATCCGGTTCCCACTTGACAATAAGCTCATACTTGCCGTCGCCCGTTAAATCAGCCGCCGAGGCATCGTTCGCGTAATAACTGTATTCGACACCGTCGACAAAGCCATTATCCGGCTTATTCAGAGGGATGCTCAGATAGGGCCTTTCTTGTGCCTGAACAAGGTCCGATACATCTTTCAGCGTATCGTCAACAAGAGCTTCAACCTCGTATGCATCTTCAGGCAAGCCGTTCTGGTCTTCCAGAAACGTCGGTTCTCCCGGCCGGACCGTTCTAAAGAAGTCACCGTTCTTGTAAACCTTGAAGACAACTCTTTGTTCATCCAGGCCGGACCAACGCCAACTAATAGCATTCCCGCCATCGACCGCGGGCATAACGACCAGACCTCGATCAAGATACTCCACGTTTGAGCCACCGCTGGTGTCACGATCCGCGTCGGTGAGTGGTGGCGCATCGTAGGACTCGGCCGGCGTGTAGTCACTGTCGCATGCGACAAGCATGGCAGATAGTGCCAGGGGCATAAGCGGCACTGTCAATGCGTTAGCCTTGCCTTTTAAATACCTTCCGTCTTTTTTCATTATGTAATCTCCGAAAGTGGTACTGAGAGAGTGATGTAGAGTGAGCAGCAACAAAACCACATGGGTTCAGGCAAGATAACCCGCGAACCACAATAACTGGATATAATAGAAATTTTTTAGTTGCAGTTATTCCATATCCATACTGAAGCTCGTCATCCAAACTTGATCTAAAGGAAATTTCTTGTAAAACCGGCAACTATCAGTTCAAGCCTGAAATACTAAAATTGAATCACATTGTGCAACTACATCTTATAGGTGAATCCAGCCGAGAATATACGGCCGGACCATTGAAGGTCGTTGACCCGCCCTACGCCTGATGTTTCAACTTTGGTTTCTTTGCCCAGGTTACGGCCATCTACATAAAACTTGAGATTATCATTATGCGTATAAGTGATCTTACCGTCGATATAACCTCCAGCTTCGACAAACACCGGCAGGCCATCAAACACCCTTGCGTAATATTCGTCTCGGTAGTTATACGTCAGCTTCATACTCCAGCTGTCGTCCTCATAAAACGCTTCCAGGTTATATGAGTCCTCGGATTGGCCTCGCAGGGGCATCTGCTCACCCGTCAATGGATTAAAGTCATCCACGTTATCTGCTGTAATATGCGTATAGTTGGCTTTTGCGCCAGTATTGTTGAAAGGCGCAGGCAAAAAGTCAAAGAATGTAGAGGCTTGTAGCTCAACCCCTTTGGTCTTGATACCCTGCTTATTGACTTTCTGTCGTACATCCCATATCCGATCATCGTTGAAGAAGTCGATATCTTGTTGTGTTTCCGCTCCAAAAATATAGCTGGTGATATCCTTTACAAAGTAGGCGGCCGACAAAATTGAGTGGTCATCCGGATACCAAGTCAAGGCTATTTCACCCTGCGTAGCTCGGTAGGGATCCAGGTCCGGGTTACCGGCGGTACAGGTATTCGGGATCTGCTGATTCTCCGCAAGCGGATAATCGCGCAGTACACAGTCGGCGTTGATGTTCAGATCGTAGATCTGTGGGCGGGCCATCACTTTCGCCAACCCCAGGTAGGCTTCGACACCTTCGGCCATAACCAAGGTCAGGTTCAAACTGGGCAGTACGTCAACGAAGTCCTCGTCAATGGTTCTACGACCCTCAAAAGCTCGGGGATCATCGGGATCCTCTACGCCATCAAGATCTTCTCCGTTTGGCCCATATATTGGGTTTCCATCTTCATCAGTCTGCTCGACAAAAACACGAATGCGTGAGAAGCCTTCTGATGCCGTTTCCGTCCTGGCAACTCTAACACCAAAGTTACCCCTCAAGATCATGGCACCCACATCAGTCTCAAAGTCTGCTTGAACGTAAGCAGATTGGGTTTGTACATTGATGTCGTAGCGGCTATCGATTGAATCCAGGTTGTCTCGCGCTGCCACAGCGGACTGGTAACCACTCCGTTCAAGCAAGGCCGCCAAATAGGCTTCGGTATCGACGGCCATATAGCTCTCGATAATGTCTACATCAGCACTGTAATCCCTGAAGAACTCATCGGTAGAAAACCGATTGCCGAGCAATACCGCTTCATGATCATCCTGTGTCCAGATTCTTGTCTCTCCATCTACCGTGTACGGATTACCTACGGTCTGCATCAGGTTATAAGACCAGGCATTGTTTGCGAATTTCTGATCCGTGGCAATAAGGCCAGTTCGGTAAGCGGTAAAGAAACCAGATTCCGGTCGATAAGTTAAGTCTATCTTACCGATGTTCTCTGATGCCTCACTTTGTGAAGGAGCATACTTGAATCGGTCCAGAGACGTATACTGAGTGCCATCGTTGTAGTTGAAGGCATCAAATGTGTCATTTTCATCATCCTGATTGATGATATAGGCATTAGTGAAATCGATCTGCGGCAGATCGTTGACCTGTGTAACGACAATTCCACCCACGTTATTCTGCGCGGTTTGCGTATCGCGTGAGTCAATATCCTCAAAAGTTGTGGAGCGCGCGATGTAACCGTCAATGACTAAAGCGTCATTATTATATTCAAAGCCCGCGCGCATTACTTTACGCTCCTGATCCCAATCGAAGTTCAGGGTCCGGTTGCGTACTGTTGCGCCAATCAACGTTCCAGCTGCATTGCGCCCGGTGGTTACGAGTTTGTGAACATTCTTGTGTCCATCGACGTAGTAGTTATCGGGATTGTCCTTATCGAAGGCCGAACCTATTTCAACCTGGAAGTTCCGATCAGTTGCTACCTTATTGCGGCTGCTGTCGGTATAAGAAAGATCGAACGAAAGCTCGTCAGTCAGAGCGTACTGAACTTCAACGTTTGCGGATAGGCGCTTCTCTTCACGCCCCCATATACTGTAGCGCGCGTTGCTTGGACTGTATTCAAACCATTGCTCTTGGCATGCGGCCACCTCAGCCGGAGCGAGACCAGCTTCCTCATCCTCGCAAGCCTCCTTACTGGAGTAGTCTGCGTAAAGCCGGTCAACTGAAGTTTTGCTGGGGTCTTCGTCAACGTCGTGATATTTCTGCCAGTTGGTGTTGCGCAAGCCGTGGAGCATGGTATGGACATCGGATCCGGTAACATTCACCAGAAACCCCAGTCTGTCCGATATTTTATATACACCATTCAGATTGTACTTTGGCATGACCTCATCGATCATGGTGTTGTACTGGGCTTCAGAGTTTAAGGAGAAGAAATTTTCGGAGAATTCGTTTGGCTTGCGTGTATTCACCTGGATGGTCCCGCCTACGCCGCCTTCTGTAAGGCGAGCTTCGGACCCCTTGTAGACATCCACAGATTTTACTAGTTCTGAGGCCAGATCCCGGAAGTCAACGCTTCGGCTGCCGCCCATCCCCATTGCGGTTACGTTGTTCAGCTCAACACGAACCAACCCTGATTCTACGCCGCGAATACTGACCTGACTGCCTTCCCCCATGTCCCGCTCGAGCTGAATTCCCGAAATCCGCTGCAAGGCTTCTGCGATGTTTTTATCAGGGAATTGACCAATATCTTCAGCGACCAGAGAGTCCATCATGGTGCCGGCATTTCTTTTCCGGTCCAGTGCGCTGGTATGGCTTTGACGAATACCGGTAACCTGAATTTCTTCGAGAGGTTTGTCTTCTTCGGAATTGGCCTCTGCTGCCTGCGGCTGGCTTTTTTGTTCTTCTTGCGCATGTGCATTGGTTGCTGAAAATGTTCCGAACGCGGCACCTACAAACACAATGGAAGCTATCCGACTGGCTAGATAGCGTTTTTTGAAGAAGAGAAGACGCGATTCTTTGCAATCCAGTTTTCCAGACTGACTGTAGTTATTCATTATGAATCCCCATCATAATTGTTAGTAAATTCTGTTCTCGCTACCCCTGATCCAAGCGCTTTCCGACCCCTTGGGGTCTTTGCAGCAAGCTCCTGCATTTCTTTCCCGAGTCTGGAGAGAGAGTTACCAATTTCGAAACTTGAGTTGGTTACAAACGCTTAGAAAACTTCCTGGGCCTGACTACTGCATCAATTGATATTCTCACCGCAGGGCTCCTCGCGGCCCGGCGCTAAAAACATAGGGTCGGCGCCCGGCACAGCCTCCAGATTCTTAACGGATGTGCGGTTTTCAAAAAACTCAAGGAGGTCCTGTGAGAACCAATGTACGAATGCGTTTGACCAAAGGGGGGGAAATGAAAGGACATCTTTCGCTGGAGGTTCCAACTACATCGGATTGCTTAATTATTCTCATCTCATCATCTCCGATTATCTTATTTATATTATGGAGAAATGATATTAGGCTCATCCTCCTCCATCGTCAATCATTTTCAATCATTTAATGCCGAAGCTCAATCATTGAAATGACTGATTTTGACGATGGGGAGATCAATTATTCCCATCCCAAATAACTGGAACTTTCTTTATAACCATTTCCGTGATAACTGCGACCAAAGTCTATTACCCGGCCCGCTCTTCCACACTTCATCCGCAATTGACAGCCCCGAGCATGAAAAGGCCTCGGGGCCGCCTTCGCTATGACCCGGAAATCTCAACCACCCCCGGTCGCATGTCCGGCCACAGGTCCGGGGTGATGACGAAGTCATTCGGCCTCGCGGGGTTGGCTGGGTTGAATAGGAGTTTTTCGGACTGGATCAGCTCCGGATAGATGGCCCGCAAACGGCTGGCCACCATATTGGCAATGATCCAGGCACCGTAATGATTGTGGTGGGTCCTGTCTTTGCCGCCTGCCGCAAAGGCCAGCCCGGCTTCAGCGTGGCCCAGCTGTTGATAAAAGCGGGTGGTTTGCGCAGTCAGGTCGATAACAGGGACGCCTGTTGCCCTGGCAACCGCCCTTACTGCCTCATCATAACCCTCGTGGGTATTCAGTATTTCTCCCCGCTCGTTGTAAATGCGCCTGGCGACGGGGGTGACCAGCACCGGAATGGCCTCCCTTTGTCGCACATCGGCGACAAAAGCGCGCAGATATTCGGGAAATGCGCCGTCCGCCGCCGAGTAGGTACGCGGCCACTGCTTTTTTTCGTCGTTATGGGCAAACTGAATCAATACGATATCCCCAGCCCGGGTTTGACTGAGCAACTTGTCCCAGCGCAGGGAGAACAAAAACGACTTTAGTGTCTCGCCGCTGCGCGCGTGATTGACGACCAGGCGATTGCGGACCAGGGCCGGGAGAAACTGCCCCCAACTGGCGTAATCCCGGGATGCCTGGTCGGCAACGGTGGAATCTCCGGCCAGTAACACCTTGGGCTTCCTGACCGCCTCGACCCGGATTTTTCTGAACTGAACGCGGTTGTTGGACAATGCGACCGTGAGCTTGTCGTCCCAGTTACGAGACAGGTATTCATTACCTCTCAGCCCCACGCGCGGGCCCGCTCCTGGATCCTGTTCCGCAGAATCCAGCTGCGGCTTTTTGACGTTGACCAGAAAAGTCAGAGTTTGGCTCTCGTCCCGGTTGATGTTCAGGATTTTACTCATCACCCGCCTGTCTTCGCTGAAGACCAGGAACCGGGTGCCATCCGCCAGGCCCGACACCTCTAGCCGGACTTGGTAATCACCCTCCGGAACCTTGACCGAAAAGGCATTCTCGCCACTGTTAAGAAAGTTATCCGTGCCGAAGCCCGTTTTGTCATCGTATTCTCGCTGCCGAAGGCTGGGATTCCGCTCAAAGTCGTATTGATAGATGTGTTCCGAATCTTCGGGTTGTGAACCTGCCAGCGCAGGTACAGCATTCATGACCCATACTCCGAGTATCAGAGCGGATAAGGTATGCAGTTTAGATTTGTTTCCATATGGCATTGTTGTCCACAATCCTACTCAAAGCCCTTCTCATCATTCGAGTTGACTCAAAATTCAGAATCAAGCAGCTCTCCTGTTCAACTGAATCGCTCGCCACTGGTACCGCTTCAGGGTCAGTTCGGTGGCGCTTATCGGTTTTGACGAAATGGTATCGCCAACCCCGTTCGGCAACCTCAGGCTGGCCTCCGACCCACCCATATTGATGGCGATCCAGAACCGCTCTCCTTTACTGCCGATCCGCGGGCTTACCACGACACCGGGGTCGGCCTGATAACGTTCACTGACGCCGGCCAAGTCCGCATAGTGGTTAATCAGTTTGTTGATCAGCGTCTGGCCCTGCTCGCCATGGGGCTGGGCCCCAAGTACGACCACACGGCCGCGGCCCAATTTTCGCTCGGTGATAAAGGCGTTCCCCCTGGCAACCCCTGTATCGATGGTTCCTATCCGCTTCACGCCGTCTTTCACTTTCATCGCGGCGCACCAGCCGCTGAGTGGCGCAGTGACCCCCAGCGCGCTACCGGTGGAATCCGTATTGGTCAGGGGCACCACAAATTCGGTATTCACGCCGGCCAGCGCATCGAGCAGCCCCAGGCCGGCAGTGGTTGGCACCGTGTGTTCCATTGAACGGATCCCGGTAACGGGACCGGCGATCCAGATACCGCCCGCCTTGACAAACTTCAGCACCCGGGAAACAAAGGACTCGCTGACATAGGGCATGGCCGGGGTGATCAGCAGTTTCAGGTTATCGAGCGCGGCGTTTTCAAAGCGTACGTCCCGGTGGAAGCCCAGGTCTCGCACGGTGGCATGCCACATTTCGATAACGCCGCGATAGCGCGTGGGGAAGCCCTCCCGCCTGTCCAGTGCTTCGGTCTCGATCATGGCCCGGGCATGATCGGAATAGGTAATAGCCACCTCGGCCGGCGCAACCGTACTGCCGACAAGTAAAGGTTCCAGCGCCTTCCTCGACGCGTTGAGTTTCTCCACTTCCTTGTAGCCAATACTCGGCTTGAACCAGGCGCTCATCACCGCGCTGTGTGGGAGTTCCGCGCCCGTGCGCTGCTGCCGCCACAACCAGTAACAGAAAGCTTCGCCGCCCAAGGCGTAAGTCAATACCGCCTCCGCGGCCAAAAATCCCTCGGGGTGTGGTGGCTGGTGATTACCCAGCCAGCCGTTGTGGGAGACGCTGGTTTCCATGAGCCAGAAAGGGCGCCCGGGAATGGCCGCCCGATATAAATCAGAGCGGAATACCAGGGCACCCCATTGCTCATCGGTCGGATAGGCATCGTAGGAGGCGAAGTCCAGCGCCTCCATGGAACGTTCGTGGTGGATATTGAACGCCGGGTTGTCATTGTGGGTCACGGGCGCCGCCGAGTACTCCCGAATGATGGAACTTTGCTCCTTCATAAAATCCGCAATACTCTCGCGGTTGAACATCCGATAGGCGGTACTTAACGATGCATTATGGAGAAATGGCGTTTTCAACGGGGCCGGAACCTGCTCAAAGCTCTGGTAATACTGGCTCCAGATATGCGTTCCCCAGGCCTGGTTCAATCGGTCTATGGTTCCGTAGCGCCTCCTTAACCAGCGGTGCCAGGAAGCAATCGCGGCATCACTGAAGTCCTCAGCCACATGGGCTTTCATCTCGTTGTCCAGCTGCCAGGCAATCAACGCGGGATGTTGGCCCAGCTGCTGTGCCATGGCCTTGATGATCCTGAAGCAGGCTTCCTTGACATCGGGATGTTCATAGCTGGCGTGTTGGCGGGCGCCGTGGATTAAAACCTCGCCATCGGCATTTTTATGGCACCGCTCCGGGTGCTTGTGTGTCAGCCAGATGGGTGGCGTGGCAGTCGGCGTGCAAAGTACAACGTCAATGCCCGCGGCGTGGAGCTTGTCCATGACCATCGCAAAAAAGTCGAGGGAAATTTTTCCGCGCTCCGGCTCCATGGTCGACCAGGCAAACTCCCCCATACGGGCGACGTTGATGTCCAGCTTTTTCATCTCAATGATATCGCGATCGATATCTTCTACCGGCCAGAGTTCCGGATAGTAGGCGACACCGTGATAGAGCTTTTTTATCCTGTAATCGGACTGTCCCGGGGAAGCCTGAGACTGCGCTGACAGCAAACGGGATGGCGCGGCCAGGCCCAGGGCGACGGCCGAGCCACCGAGGCGGAAAATATCACGGCGACTACATTTCATGAGGATTTCCTTCAGCCTTGTGCTAAATGGGGGTTGATCGACCACACCTTGAAATTCCGATATTGAAAGCGGGTCCATTTCATCTGGCGGAAGCCGATTTTCCCGGCGCCCAGAACAGGTCCGTTATCGCCTTCGTCAATATGGTCGATGATCTCCCGTCCATCGATATACATGGCGATGCGCGCACCCTCCTTGACGAGGCGGATCTTATGGATATTGGTGGAACCCGTGGAAATGCCTTCGGCCCCCTCCTGAAGCAGCGTGAAGGTATTGTTTTTACGCAGGTTCGCGTGGCCCCTGTCCGGGTTGTGCTCGGCATTGGCGTAGTAAGAGATATGGTAGCTGCGTATCTTCCCCAGGGTATACTGCTCAAAGGTTCCGTCCCTCGCGGGCAGGGCGGGATCGAATATATCCCGCTGATCCTCGCCAGCGGCGGCAAAAAATACGATGACCAGGCCCGCATCCGGATTGAGGTTTTGCGCCTCCCACTCCGCCACGAATGAGTCCGGGAAATCGAGCGGGCACCAGAACACATGGTGCATCTTCTCACCGGGCGAGTGCATCTGCATCCAGCCATTCCCAAATCCCAGTACACCCGGCCCCTCCATTACCCAGCCATCGACGCTCGCCGGTTCGTTCATATCCGATTGGTAGAGAAGCTCACCTTTGTTGATACTTTCGCCAAATCCGCCTGAATCCGTCCAGGCCCATGCGGGCGCGCAGAGACAGGCGAGCAATAACAGGCTGTGGAACCGCATTTTCGTGTTACTCCGTCCCGCGCTTTAAAGAGCCAGCAAGGGGCTGAGCTGCTGAGCGACAACTTCCGCATTCAGGTCGGCCCCGGATTTACTGGTGTGCGTGTGTTTATCGGCAAACAGGGCGTCGACTTTGCGCTTGCCCAGCCGGTTGTATCGGTCGGACACCAACCGGTAGAGATCGATAAAGGGGCTTTGACTCTGGCGCGCGACCTGCAGGGCCCATTCGGGATAGCTGTTCGTGGATTCCTGGATCAGCCCGTCGCGCCAGATTTTTCTCGGCACCGGCGAGCAGACGATGGCGGTGATCCCCCTCGCCTTTGCCTGGCCGATCATATGCCGCAGGTACCAACCGTAGCTGTGTACCCTTTCCGGTTCTCCGGTCAACAGGTTGTCAATGTCTTCGTATTCCTCTCCAATCCCGGGAATGGTGCCCCGCGCCCTCGTCTCGTCATTGAGCGGCGCGGCGTCGTTGTGCCCGAACTGCAACAGGACCACGTCCCCGGGCTTCATCATATTCAGCGCCCGCTGCCAGTGGCCGCCGGTGACGAAGGTGCGGCTGCTCAGCCCGCCGACGGCGCGGTTGACGATGTTATGGCTTTTCGTGCCCAGTTTTTCACCCAGGGAATCTCCCCAGCCCCATTCGCCGTTGGCGCCGTCGCCGGCCCCATTGCGCACGGTGGAATCCCCCACCAGGAATATGCCCGGCTTTCTGGCATCGCCGGGAAACGGCAGTCTCAACCAGGCCCACTCACGGGGTTCCACCTGTCTTCCCAGTTCTGAAAACCAGGCGGATTCCAGTCCCGGGCGCAGCCCCTTGAGGCCCGCGACGATGGTCTGTGCATGGAGGTGCGCCCCCTCGGTGGCGAAGTGGGTGTGATCCCGGGGGTAAAGCCCGGCGGCCTTTTCAGGCCCCATCTGTTCGAGCAGGTCGGCCATGGGATTGGTCACATCGATAAAGGCGGTATCCAGTTCCCAGGCGAGTTGGTAGGTCCAGTAACCGTATTGACCCGACCCGCGCTCAATGCGACTGGAACTCCAGATATTTCTGGCGGTCAGCGACATCAGTACAGGGACGGCTTTTTTCGCGCGCACATCGGCGACCATGGCGCGGATATAGTGTCCGAAGGTATAGACCCTTTCCTCCTGCCCGGTTTGCAGGTTGGAAATGTCCATACTCTCGTCGCCCACGCCGGGCAGGCTGCCGCGGGCCTTCTTCTCGTCGTTGATATGGCCGGCATCGTTGTGGCCGAACTGGATCAGGACGATATCGCCCTCGGCGAGCTCATCCACGAGCTTTTGCCAATGCCCTTCCGTGATAAAAGTCCGACTGCTTCTGCCGCCGCGGGCCCGGTTGTCCACCGCGACCCTGCTTCCGTCAAAGTACTGCGGGAAGACCCCGCCCCAGCCCTGGTGATTGGTGTTCTCATAATTGGCGGCGGTGGAGTCGCCGGCGATGTAGATCTTCGGCAATTTACCCTCTTCGGCACCGGCGGCAAGGGAGAACAGGGAGAGGAGCAAGGTGAGCAGTACTGTTGTTATTCTTGATTCAAGTTTCGGGCTTCGAGGCCCCGCGGGTGGCACAAGCCGGAACGGGGTGCGCCCTTCTGGGACTGTCTGCGAGAGGGACCTCGCGGACAAGCCTACAGGGATGTATTCACGGCGTGTCCCAGAAGGGCGCACCCCGTTTCGGCTCCTGGATCTGAACCCCGAAACTTGCGTTTTTACGTGCTCGTTGGGCATTGGTTATCTACCGTATCGAAATTGCTCACATGAATGATCAGCGGGCCAGCCAGCCGCCGTCGACGGCCAGGGTATGGCCATTCACATAGTCGCTGGCTTCGCTGGCGAGAAAGATGGCCGCTCCGACCAATTGCTCCGGCCTGCCCCATTTTCCCGCGGGTATCCGCTTTTCAATCTCTGCGTTGCGCACCGGGTCGTCCTGCAACGCCCGGGTGTTATCGGTGCGAAAGTAACCGGGGGCAATGGCGTTGACCTGTACGTTCTTCCCCGCCCATTCATTGGCGAGGGCTTTGGTCAGGCCCACAACGCCATGTTTGCTGGCGGTGTAGGCGGGAACGGTGATTCCCCCCTGATAGGAGAGCATCGAGGCGATATTGATGATCTTGCCGCTGTTGCGCGCAATCATCCCAGCGCCCAGCTGCCGGCAGAGGAGGAAAGTGGCATTCAGGTTGACATTGATAACCCGCTGCCAATCCGACAGCGAATAATCCACTGCCGCGGACCGGGAAATGGTGCCGCCGGCATTGACCAGGATATCTATCCGGCCGGTCAGACGCTCCGCCGACTCCGCCAGGGCGATCACCGAGTCGCTGTCGGATAGATCGGCCACAACCTCGAAGGCGGTGCGGCCAAATGACGCGATTGCCCTGCGGCTGGCGTCGGTGCCACCGGCGGCGGAGCTGGAGCAAACTACATCGGCGCCCGCCCGCGCCATGCCGATCGCCAGCGCCTGTCCCAGGCCGCGGCTGGCGCCTGTGACCAGTGCGGTTTTACCTTGTAGTGAAAACAGGTCCAAATACATAGTGTCGCCCACCGTCATGATTCATCCGGTCTTCGCGGTTCAAATCGGCGAGCCGGTGCGGGCTGTACCATCGGCAGACACCCCGCCTCCGGAAACGCGCCTTCCCACGGAGTTGTTACCCCACAACTTCTCATAGGGCCAACCGGAGAGATCTTCGACAATCGCCTGATTCTCGCTGCTCGAAGGGGTGCTTTCGCCCTGCTTGAAACGCTCAATCTCCGACATCAGTACCGCGTGGGTGTCTTTGCTGATCCTGAATTTGGTCGAGACCCAGAAGCCGAGAAGCAGAACCGCCACGGGGCCTGCAACCAGGGTTGCCACTATGGTCGTTATCGCCTGTTCGCTTTGCGCGTCGGCGCCGGACACAAAGCCGCCGGCTTCGAGTATGACGCCGACAAACATGACCGCGGCCGCCTGGGTGGCCTTGCGGATGAAAGTCATCACCCCCGCAAAGCTGCCCTCGCGCCGGCGCGCCGTTACGATCTGGTCGACGTCCGCCATATAGTTGTAGGTATTCCAGGGAATGTAGTTGAGCGCGCCGCGCCCGAGGCCCGCCAGGATGAGGGCGCCGATCAGCCAGTATTGGCTGAAACCGTCGCTCAGCAGGTAGAGGGAGAGCAGCCCCAGGATACCCAGGATATAGAAATGGATGGCGGTCCGGTAACTGGGCGCGGGACCAAAACGGACCACCATTGGAATGGCGATGGCGACAGCGACCAGTTGCGCGACATAGGTCAACGCCAACATTTCGGATGCGATCACCACGGTGCCACCAATGGCAAAGACGACAAAATAAGTAAAGGCCGCGTTAAAGATGTCCTGGCTGATGTAGCCACCCAGGTACATGCCGAGATGCAAACGGAAAGCGCGGATGCGCAGGGTTGAGCTGAGATTCAGGAACAGCGTTCTCAATGTTCCCGCCAGGGTCCGGCTTTCTTCGGGCTGTTCTTCCTGAGGAAGCTCCGCGGGATCACGTTCCCAGGTGAAGGCCCAGACGACAAAGACAACCACCATGAAGGCGATCGAGAAAATCGTGCCCATCACCAGAAAGGTGGAGGCGGAATCCCTGCCGCCGGCGATGCTGACAATCCAGCTCGGCAGTATGCCGGCGAAAATGGCCGAAATCTGTCCGGTGAGTATGCGCGCCCCGGCGAGCTTTGCCTTTTTCTTGTAGTCGTCGGTCATTTCCGCCGCGAGGGTTTCGTAGGGAATAAGCACCGACGCATACAGCAGCTCGAAGAACACATAGGTAACCAGGTAATAGAAATATTCCTGCCCGCTGACCCACATCAACGCGAAGCTCGGCAGCAGCGGGATTGACCCCAGCAGAAAGACTCTCCGGCGGCCGAAGCGTTTGCCGATTCGGGTTTTCCCCATCCCGTCGGAGATATGCCCGATCAGCGGGCTGGCAACCGCGTCCAGGATACGGGCTATCGCAAAGATCGACGCGGCCTGAACCGTGCTCAAACCACAGAAGGTGGTGTAGAAAAACAGTATCCAACCGCTGATCACGGCCATGGAGCCGGCACCCAGGACGTCGTTGAGTCCGTAGGCGACGTAATTCACCGGTTTCAGTTCGCGTTTTATCATCATCGCACCTCTGTTTTTTATTATTTATCAAGCGAACCATTCGCCCCTGTTGCCCGGGTCCCGGGTCCCGGGTCCCGGGTCCCGGGTCCCGACTCCCCAGCCCCCTCAATCAAATATAGAAATTCATCGCTTCGACCAGCGCCAGAATCGCCATCGACTGCCCGTAGGGCATGGAGGTCAGCGGAATATCCCGGTAGCCCTGCAGCTCGCCGAATACCGGCGTACCGAAGGATACCTGCTGCAATTCGCCGCGCTCGTCGATGTTTTCCAGCACGGCCTTTACCGCGCGGATTCCGCAGGCTTCATATTTCTTCGGCAGGTAGCCTTTGCGCACGGCTTTGAGGATTCCATAGGCAAACCCGGCCGCGGCCGATGCCTCCAGGTAGGAGCCCGGGTCGTCGAGCAGCGTGTGCCACAGGCCGCTGTCATGCTGGCATTCCACCAGGGCTTTCACCTGGGATTCCAGGGTTTCGAGCAGGAACTGGCGCAAGCCGTCGGTGGGTGACAGGTCGAGCAGTTCGATAAACTCCGGTATGGCAATGGTGACCCAGCTGTTGCCCCGCGCCCACAGGGCGTCCGCGAAGTTGTGGCGGCCGTCGAAGGTCCAGCCATGGAACCACAGGCCGGTTTTCCGGTCCGCCAGGTATTTGATGTGCAGCATGAATTGCCGCTTGGCTTCTTCGACATAGTGGGGACGATCCAACAGCAGGCCTATCTTGGCCAGCGGCAACACGCACATCATCAGCGTGTCGTCCCACAGCTGCTGGTAGTTCTCCGAGTTGTAGACGATGTGCTGCAGCCCGTTTTCCTCGGTGCGCGGCATATCGCGCATGATCCACTCGGCCCAGACATCCAGGTAGGGCAGGTAACTCCGTTCACCGGTGCGTTCCTGCAGGTAGGCCAGGGTGAGGAAGGGGGCCACCGTATTGACGTTTTTGGTGGTGGTTCCCTCGGCAAAGCGGTCCCTGAACCAGGCCTCGATGATGTCCTTCGATTTTTCGTTGCCGGTGATATCCCAGTATTTGAGCAGGCCGTAGAGCCCCACCCCGTGGGTCCACTCCCAGCCGTTCCAGCCCTTGGTGTCGATTACACGGCCGTCTTCCAGTTCGAGAAGAAATTCTCCGCTTTCATCGGTGATGTTGACCAGGTTGTCGATCAGCTTTTCTATGCTGTCTTTGACCGTGTCGAAAGGGATATCGTGCGCGTTCTTTGGCATATTGTTCACTTCTCTGCAAAAATTATTCAGCCGTCGAGCTCAGCCGCTATAAAAGCGAGGTTTTGAATCGCCGCCAGCCCCCATTGTGCGGTGTCATTGGTCGATACCCAGGGCGCCTCGACAACTGGAGTTAATACATCCGGGCCGGTAATTTCTTGCGTGGCCAGTTTTCTACCTGTCCAGTGGCGCGTGAACGCCCCCTCGCGGGTGAATTCCTTCCAGGCCCGCTGTGCCAACTTCCGATCCCCTTCCTGCGCCGCCACATAGGCGGTCAGGCGCGAGTGGGCCACGGTGAGGCTGTTGTTGTGGAAAGACCTGCCCAGGGCGGCCTTCTGCTCCTCGGGGCTCGCGCTGTAGTACCTGCTGTAGCGCAACCAGGCCGCCTTGAACTCGGGCACCTCGATCAGTTGATTCAGTTCGGTGCAGACTTCAACCAGGCCGAAGACCGCGCTCAAATGTGAAAGCGCCGGTCCCGTATCCGGAGGGGGAAGCAGCTTTTTGCTGTCGACGTCGAAGCCGAAGGCGCCGGCAAAAAAGCCCTGGGGATGATTGCCGATCACCCGCATCGCATCCTCCAGCCAGCGCCGGTATCGGGTGTCGCCGGTGCGCTCCCAGGCCGTCAGCCAGTTGGCTGCAGCGGAACCCCAGTCGGTGCCCACGCCGATTTTGGCTTTTCCGGGCACAGGCACCCCGCTCGAAACCTTGCGCGTCGCGTTCAACGCGGCGAGTGCGCGGTCCGCTTCGGCGACTTCGTCGAGCACATCGCCGGTTCGCTCGTCGCCGGTCAGGAAATAGTGGAAGCGCCGGTAGGCGGAAGTGCTGATGCGCAGCTGCTTGGCACTGCAGCCCCAGTGCTGCACGTTGTGGCGGGTGCCCAGCCCCTGAAAACGGCCCAGGTGGTAGATGTCCACATCGCGGTTGTGGCGGGTCATGGCCTCGGCGATGCGGAAGGTATCCGGGTCGCCGGTGCGCAAAAAGGAATACCAGAGCCACAGGTCCGGGGACAACTCCGAATTGTCCCAGGCGTAGCCGCCGACGTCGTAGCGCCACACGTGGCGGTCGGCGTCGTAGGTGTGCATGATGTCGCCGTAGTTCCAGAAGCCGTACCAGTGGTGCTGGTCAATTTGCTGTTTGTAATACTGCACCGACCAGGCCAGCCTGTCCTCGATGGCCTTTTTCATCGGCGTGGACTTGTCGGGCAGGCTCCACAGGGAACCGAACACGCCCGCGGCGAGGTAGTCCCCGGGGGCGGCGACCACCTGGGCCGGTTTGCGGATGGTGTCCGCGAGCGCGATGGTGTCGGCCCGCGACGGCGTGGCGCCCAGGACGCACAGGGTAAAGTCCGTGCTGCGGGCGACGCCGTAGGCGCTGCCGAAGCCCGGCTCGTAATCCTCGTAAGTGATATTCAGGGCATCCAGCTGCTGCTCGTAGGTCTCCTGCCCCATGCCGTCGTGGTAGAAACGCACATCCATGGGCGGCGCTTCCGGCGACCAGAACCAGAGGGTGGCCTCTGCCACATCCGTACCGGCATTGCGGATATCGATCTGCGTCGGGTGCAGCTGCCAGAAGTCCCGCATGCCGAAGAGCACACCGCCGGAGACGCCACCCAGATAGCCCACGCCGCTGGCGCGCTGCCCCTGGGCCGCATCTATCCAGCCGTGTCCGCTCTTGGTTCTCTTCCTGATGGAAAAGCCATTGGCGTTCAGTTGCGAGAGGCTGTAGTCGTTCCACACCGGAATCCACTGCATGCGGCTGCTGACCCGCTCGTCCCACTCGCCGAGCGGCGGCGTGGCGACGCCGTCTATCTGCGCCTGCCGGACGGCGCGGCCGGGGTCCCGGCGCAGGCCGGTGATGCCCTGGGGCGACTCGCCCCAGAGGCCGCTGTCCTCACCCACGAAGCGCACGTGCCGGTCGTAGGGCGCATCGCGCTGGATCACCTCGAAGCGCAAACCCAGGCCGCGGATAAAATCCTTTTGGTCGTCGCCGTCGTAGACAAAGTTGTGACTGACGCGCAGCAACTCGCCGCCGGCATAGAAATACAGGCGCAGGCTGAAGGGCAGCCATTCGCGCCCGGCCCCCGCCCCCTCAAGGATGCGGTGCACGCCCTCCAGCCTGATCACCGCGCGGACCGGCCCCCGCTGCTCCGCCGTGGCCCGGGTGATGTGGGCCTGGAACGACGCCGTCTGCACTGCGGATTCGATTTCCACTCCGTCCTGAACCAGGCCGACGAGCCGGGCATTTTTTGCAATCAGCTGCTCGCCTCGCCGCATTTCGCGGACGATATGCGGGCCGCGCTTGGGGATAAGCCAACGCACAACGCCCGTGTCCACTTCGAAACCTTCGCGCCCGTCCTGCACACGGACGGGCGTCGGGGGTGCCGGGGTAGCGCCCTGCTCCACCCGGAACTGTTCGCCCAATGCCGTATTGGCGGGTACGGCATGTGCCGTCCACTTGACGCTGCCGTCGGGCCAGTAGGCCGTGGGCCAGCTCTGCAGCGCCACCCTGCCGCCGCGCTCATTGACCAGGCGCAGCGGCTGCCCGGGCTCCAATGCCCCCCGGGGCCATGCCTGGCCCCAGGTGGTGCCGGATTTGACAACGGGTTCCTCGCCATCGAGCCAGCTCAGATGGCCTTCCTTGCGCAGGGGCGGCAGAGGGGAAAGAGAGGCCGGTGCCGCTGCCAAAGCCGTGTTCACAGCTTGCCCCGCCAGGGGCAGGGAGGCGGCCAGTGCGCTTTTCTTGAGAAAATTGCGTCGATCCATCATCGTACTTCTTTCGTTATTCTTGATTTGGTCGTCCGGCTCCAAGGGGAGCGGCGTCGTAAAGCAGATCGATTTATTTATACCGCAAATGATTTATTATGACAATATATGATTGTATATGACTGATTTCGGGTGCTCTAGTCAGCGGCTATTGGCACAACCCCAGGTTCAAGAGCCGTTCGCCATCGCTGCTTATAGCGTTCGAGCCTTTTCAGGCGTGTCGCCGCGCCGATTTGCACGCGTGGCCTGTTCACCGCCCCGCCCCAATCCACCAGGGACGCACACCCCTGCACCGTGCCGGTGTCATCCGCGGACAGCCAGACCTGCTGATCGCCCCGCAACTGCGCCAGCACCGCGCACAGGTTGGGATTCTTCAGGAAGGCACCTTCGATAAAGATATCGCCCCGCGCATCGAGCCGCTCCAACAGGTAATCCAGCATCAGGGCGCAGTAGAGCGAGGCCAGCGCGGCCCCGCAGCCCGCGGGGACGACGCCTTCCACCCTGCCCTCCCGGCCCGGGCCAGAACTGGGAAAGGGGCCGCTGCCACCGCTGAAATCCGGCAGCGCCAGGGTGCCCGCATCGATCAGCTTTTGCAGTTCGCTTTCACCGTACTGCTCGTCGATTGCCGCCCCCGCCCGTTCGCAGACCGCCGCATATTCGCGTCCCCCCATAAAGCGCGCACAGGCCACCGGCCGCCCGGTGACATCCACATTGGCCAACATGTCGCGGCCGGCATCCAGCCCCGACAGCGGCGTGCCCGACGCCATCAGGATGGACCAGGTACCGGTGGAAATGACGGTAAAGGGTTTGTCCGCGCAGCTGGCGCGGTAGCGCAGGAAGCTGGCGTTGCTGTCGTGCACACCGGCGAATACGCGGCAGGAACCCGGGAGCCCGGTCCGCTTTGCGATCGCCGGCTTCACAGGCCCGAGATCGGTCCAGGCCGGCACTCTCCGGGGAAACCGGCTGCGCCAGCCCTGGCTTTCCACCAGCGCAGAAAAGTCCCCCACTGCCGGGGCCCAGAGATCCGTATGGCACCCCAGCGAGGTCACCTCGGAGCAGAGCTGGCCGGTCAACCGCCAGGCCCAGTATTGCGGGTACATCAGGATATCCGTCGCCCGGGCGAACGCCTCGGGAAACTGTTGCTGCTGCCAGTAGAGTTGGCGCCCCAGGTTCAGCCCCGCCGGCAGGGAAGGGGAATACGTCTCGGAAAAGGCGGGGCGCAGCGGGTCGTAGTCGGGATTGCAGCGCTCGACACCGGTGTACTCGTAGTCCAGCACCGGCAATACCAGGCCGGCTCCTTCCCCGTGGCGGTCGATCAGCGCGGCCGCCGCGCCGTGGGTGGTGATGCTGATGGCCGCAACCGGGTACCCCCGGGCCGCCTCCGTCACGCCCGCCAAAATCCACTGCCACAGACCCTCGATATCGAAGTGGGGATAGGGCGCCGCATCCAGTACCCGGTTGCCGGTCTCACGGGAAAACACCGAGGGGCCGGTGCCATCGAGAAGATGCAGTTTCACGTGGGTTTTACCCACATCCAGAACAAGCTTGTCACTCATTGGCGGCTGTTCTCTATCTATTATTTGCCTGTCCAACTGCCCGGCCCGACGACTGCAGGCAGAGCTGCCCGGGCGCCTGGCGCCCGATTTCGCTCCGATCAATACTATGGATCGATGACAGGTTTTGCAATTTTTTAATCGTAAAGATCCAAAAATCGCGTTTGACCGGATCAAATCAATCACATACAATCATTTTCACTCAAATAACACCGGCGCCCGGCTTCCCGCAGGGCAGCTGTTCAAGTCAGTCAGAAGAAAGAGTGGATTTAGATGGACTCTCCCCTACAAAACCTCTGGGATGACCAGTTGGCGTCCGGCATGGGCGAACCCGAACAGCTGAAGTACCGCTCCAACCTCCTGGGGTCCGACCTGCGCATCACCAACTACGGCGGCGGCAACACCTCCGCCAAGGTCTCCATGCGCGATCCGCTGACCGGCGAGGATACCCAGGTGCTCTGGGTCAAGGGCTCCGGTGGCGACCTGGGTTCTATCGAACTGGACGGCTTTTCCACCCTGTATATGGACAAGCTGCAGCGACTGAAAGACCTCTACCGGGGCCTGGAGCACGAAGACGAGATGGTGGCCTACCTGCCCCACTGCACCTTCAACCTGAATCCCCGCGCCGCCAGCATCGACACCCCCCTGCACGCCTACATCCCCCACGCCCACGTGGACCATATGCACCCGGACGCGGCCATCGCCGTCGCCTGCACGAAAAACAGCCGGGAGCTGACGGAAGTGATCTTTGGCGGCGACATGGGCTGGCTACCCTGGCAGCGCCCCGGCTACGACCTGGGCCTGAAACTGGAGAAGATGGCCACCGGCAGCCAGCACCTGAAAGGCATAGTGCTCGAAGGCCACGGCATCTTTACCTGGGGCCCCACGTCCCGGGACTGCTACCTCAACACCCTGGACATTATCCAGCGGGCCGCCGACTGGCTGGCGGCCAACAATACCGGCGAGGCGTTCGGCGGCAGCCGCTACGACGCCCCCCTGGATGCGCCCCCCCTTGATGAAGAAAAGCGCAAATCCGTGGCCGCCAGGCTGATGCCCTTGATCCGCGGCAGGATCACCAACGACCAGCGCAAGGTCGGCCACTTCGACGATTCCGCGGCCATACTGCAGTTCGTAAATTCCCGCGAACTGGCACCCCTGGCGGCACTGGGCACCTCCTGCCCCGACCATTTCCTGCGCACCAAGATACGCCCACTGGTCATCGACTTCGATCCGGCCACCGCCCACCTGGAAACCGAACTGGCCCGCTGCGCGGAAAACCTGGACAAGCAGCTGGCAGCCTATCGCGACGAGTACGCGGCCTATTACCAGCGCTGCAAGCGCCACAACAGCCCGGCCATGCGCGACCCCAACGCCGTGGTCTACCTGGTCCCCGGCGTGGGCATGATCACCTTCGCCAAGGACAAGGCCACCGCCCGCATCGCCGGCGAATTCTATATCAACGCCGTCAACGTGATGCGCGAAGCCAATGGCGTCAGCGACTATGTCGGCCTGGACGAACAGGAAGCATTCGATATCGAGTACTGGCTGCTCGAGGAAGCGAAACTGCAGCGCATGCCCAAGCCCAAGTCGCTGGCCGGCCGCGTCGCCTTTATTACCGGCGGCGCCGGCGGCATCGGCAAGTCCTCCGCCGAGCGCATGCTGCGCGAGGGCGCCTGTGTGATGCTGGCGGATATCGACCAGGAGGCACTGGACAGCGCCGTGGCCGAACTCTCGGCGGCCTACAGCGCGGACGTGGTGCGCGGGGTACACTGCGACGTCACCAGCGAAACGGCGGTGGCGGACGCCATAGCTGCCACGTCACTGGCCTTCGGCGGACTGGATATCCTGGTCTCCAATGCCGGCATCGCCAGCTCCGCCCCGCTGGACGAAACCAGCCTGGAATTGTGGAATCGGAATATCGATATCCTGGCCACGGGCTACTTCCTGGTCAGCCGGGAAGGCTTCAAGCTGATGAAGGCACAGAACACCGGCGGCGCCATGGTCTTCGTGGCCAGCAAGAACGGGCTGGTGGCCTCGCCCAATGCCTCCGCCTACTGCACCGCCAAGGCGGCGGAAGTCCAGCTGGCGCGCGGCGTCGCCCTGGAGGGGGCGCCCCTGGGCATCCGCTGCAACGTGGTCAACCCGGACGCGGTGTTGCGCGGCTCCAAGATATGGACCGGCAAATGGCGGGAGGAGCGCGCCGCGGCTTACCAAATGGAAGAGGGAGACCTGGAGGGGCACTACCGCGAGCGCAGCCTGCTCAAACGCGACGTGTTGCCGGAAGATATCGCCGAGGCCGTATACTTCCTGGCTTCCGATCTCTCGGCCAAGTCCACGGGCAACATCATCAATGTGGACGCGGGGCATGCGCCGTCGTTTACCCGTTGAAGCGGTCGCCCGCGTAACTTCTCCTTCCCTGTAGGAGCGGCCGTTGGCCGCGATCGGATTATCAGATATCACCGGACGCCGATCGCGGCCAACGGCCGCTCCTACAAGGAAATATCGACGTTCCCGTTATCCACTGAGTAAATAGTTACTCGCCTGGACAATAAGGAAAACAATAATGACAGAAGCCATTTCATCAGCCCTGGTCGCCGGGCAGAACGAGAAATTGAGCCGCGACCTGCACAAAGACTACGACGCCCTGGGCGAGAGGCTGTCCCGCACGGGGCTGGATATCGAGCAGCTCACAGAGCGCGCCCGGGCCTTCGAACTGGCCGTGCCCTCCTGGGGCGCCGGCACCGGCGGCACCCGCTTCGCCCGCTTTCCCGGCGTGGGCGAGCCGCGCAATATCTTTGAAAAGGTCGAGGACTGCGCGGTGATTCACCAGCTCTCCGGCTGCACCCCGCTGATCTCGCCCCACTTCCCCTGGGATCGGGTGGACGACTTCTCCGAATTGAAGCAGTACGCCGACAGCTACGGCATGGGCTGGGGTTCGGTCAACTCCAACACCTTCCAGGACCAGCCGGGCCAGGAACACTCCTACAAATACGGCAGCCTCAGCCACACGGCGGCGGCGGTGCGCGAACAGGCCGTCACCCACAACCTGGCGTGCATCGAATGGGGCAGGGCGCTGGGTTCAAAAGCCCTGACGGTATGGGTCGGGGACGGCTCCAACCACCCCGGCCAGCAGCATTTCCAGCGCGCCTTCGAGCGCTACCTGGACAGCGCGCGCGCCATCTACGGCGCCCTGCCGGACGACTGGGAAATGCATATCGAACACAAGATGTTCGAACCCGCCTTCTACTCCACCGTAATCCAGGACTGGGGCAGCAACATCCTCGCCGCCATGGAGCTGGGCGACAAATGCAAATCCCTGGTGGATCTCGGCCACCACGCCCCCAACGTCAACATCGAAATGATCGTCTCGCGGCTGATCCAGTTCAAAAAGCTCGGCGGCTTCCACTTCAACGACAGCAAGTACGGCGACGACGACCTGGACAGCGGTTCCCTGCACCCCTACCAGCAGTTCCTGATCTTCAACGAACTGGTGGATGCCGAATACCGCCAGCAGGACGGATTCGGGCCCGACTATATGCTGGACCAGTCCCACAACGTGACCGACCCGATCGAAAGCCTGATCAATTCCGCGGTGGAAGTGCAGCGCTCCTATATCAAGGCCCTGCTGGTGGATCGCGAGGCCCTGAACAATTATCAGGAAAACAACGACGCGCTGATGGCCAGCAACACCCTGAAAGCCGCGTTCAATATCGACGTCTCACCGATCCTGGCCATGGCGCGCCTGCGCGCCAACGGCGCCATAGACCCGATCGCCACTTACCGGGCCTCCGGCTATCGCACAGAGGTTGGTAAAAAACGGCCCGCCTCTGGCGGCAGCAGTTCCGGAATCGTATAGCTTCTCTCCACGTCATCCGCGCCGGCTTGCCGGCGCTTTTTTTCAGTCATTCCACGGCAGAGTGAAAACCTCACTGGTAAAGCGCTAATCGGGAAGCGGCATTTGCGTGCGATGCCAAAGCTTTTAACGAGAGAAAAAAACCATGAACTCCGCACCCTCGGACGCCCCCCTCCACGTCGGCCTTTTCGCCACCTGCCCCGTGGACCTGGTTCGCCCCAGTGTCGGCTTTGCCACCGCCAAATTGCTGGAGCAGGCCGGCTGTCGCGTCAGCGTGCCGCCGCAGAGCTGTTGCGGCCAGGTCGCCTTCAATAACGGCGACCCGGACGCGACCCGCAAACTGGCCTGGCGTATCGTCCAGGACTTCGAGTCCTTCGACTATGTGGTGCTCCCCTCCGGCTCCTGCGGCGGCATGATCCGGCTACATTACCCGGCGCTGTTCCGGGGCGATCCCCGTTGCGAGCGGGTCGAACGCTTCTGTACCAAGGTCTATGAACTGACCACCTTCCTGGCGGAAATCGTCGACTACCGGCCGGCGGCCCCCAACGGCAACCTGGCGCAGCGCACCGTCACCTACCACGACAGCTGCGCGGGCCTGCGCGAACTCAATATCCGCGAGCAGCCCCGCCGGCTGCTCAAGCAGTGCACCGGGGTCGAGGTCACGGAAATGCGCGATACCGACACCTGCTGCGGATTCGGCGGTACCTTCTGCGTCAAGTTCCCGGCCGTCTCCAACCGCATGGCCAGCGACAAGGTGAACAATGCCCGCGATGCGGGCGCCGACCTGCTGCTGGGCGGCGACCTCTCCTGCCTGCTGAATATCGCCGGCAAAATCCAGCGGCAGCAAAGCGAGAATCCCCTGCTCCCCAAAGTGCAGGTGCGCCACGTCGCGGAAGTGCTGGCCGGCGACCTCGACACACCGGCCATCGGCGAAGGTGCCAACAACCCATGAGTGCCGTGCAATCCCCTATCCCGGACAAAGACTTTATCTATCGCGCCGGCGATGCACTGGCAGACGCACAGCTGCAACAGGCACTGGCCAAGGCCGGCCGCGGTTTTGTCGACAAACGCTCCGCGGCGGTGGCCCGGGTACCCAATTTCGAGGCCATGCGCGATCGCGCCCGCGCGGTGCGGCAGAAGGCCCTGCGGGACCTGGATATCTACCTGCTGCACTTCGAGAAGAAAGTCACCGAAGCCGGCGGCCAGGTGCACTGGGCCGAAACACCGGCGCAGATGCGGGAAATCGTCCTGCAACTGTGCGCGCAGCAGGGCGCCACGCGGGCGACCAAGGGCAAATCCATGGTGGGCGAGGAGGTCTACCTCAACGAGGCCCTGGAAAAGGCCGGCATCACCCCTTTCGAAACGGACCTCGGCGAGTACATCCTGCAGCTGGCCGAGGAGCCGCCCAGCCATATCGTCGCCCCGGCACTGCACAAGACGCGGGCGCAGATCCAGGACCTTTTCCTGCACCACCACGCCCTGGGCGAGCGGGACCTGGGCGCCGTCGAAGCCATCGTCGAAGAGGCGCGGCAGGTGATCCGCGACCGGTTCCTCAGCGCCGACGTCGGCATCACCGGCGCCAACCTGCTGATCGCCGAAACCGGCACCGTCGCCATCGCCACCAACGAAGGCAACGGCGACCTCACCGCCACCCTGCCCCGGGCGCATATCGTCACCACCACCATCGACCGGGTGGTGCCCACCTGGGAGGATGCCAGTGCCATTTTGCGGGTTCTCGCCCGCAGCGCCACCGGCCAGCCGACCACCACCTACACCTCTTTCTTTACCGGCGCCAGGGGCGACACCGATCAAGACGGCCCGGAAGCGTTTCACGTAGTGCTGCTCGACAATCGCCGCAGCCAGTTGCTGGGCAGCGAGTACGAGGAAATGCTCCACTGCATCCGCTGCGGTGCCTGCATGAACCACTGCCCGGTCTACCAGGCCGTCGGCGGCCACACCTACGACAGCGTCTACCCCGGACCCATGGGCGCCGTGCTGACACCGCTGCTGCGCCACCGCGACGGCGATTACCAGTTGCCCAACGCCAGCACCTTCTGCGGGCGCTGCGAGTCCGTATGCCCGGTCAGGATTCCCCTGCCCGACCTGATGCGCAAGCTGCGCAACCAGGAACAGCGGGAAACTCGGCTCAAAGGGGCCGGATACTGGATCACCAAAACCTTCTGCGCGCTCGCCGCGAAGCCGCGGCTATACCGCGCGCTGACCGGCATCGGCACCAGGCTCGCCGCCGCGCTGGGGGCCGGGCGGGGCCGCTTCCGCAGGCTGCCGCTGCTCGGCGGCTGGACGGCGCACCGGGATTTTCCCGTGCCCCAGGGGGCGAGCTTCCAGTCCCAGTGGCACCGGCGTGAACAACAGAAAACAACAAGTAAGGAATCACAATGCCCAGCGCCCGAACGGCAATCCTCTCGCGCATCCGGCAGGCCCTGAATAAACCAGGCGCGACAACGGATATCGACGCGGCCTTTGCGAAGCTGACGCAACAGGCCAGTTTGCCTGCGCAACCGCCCCTGTCCGCCGCAACAGTGGAAGCCTTCCATCGCGCCGCCGCCGACAATGGCGCCGAGGTGCATCGCATCGAGACGCTGGAGGCACTGCCCCGCTGGCTGGCGGCGCGGGCGGCGGAGCTGGGTCAAACACCCGCTGTGGTTGTCTCCCCCCAATTCGCCGACACGGGCTTGCAGTGGGCGCCCCTCGAAACACTCGAGCGGGTCCGCCAGGCAAGTGACTGGGGCCTGGCACGGGGCTGTGCCGGTATTGCCGAAACGGGCACCGTGGTCTCCGCCAGCCGGGATTGCCCCAGCGGCTTGCTGTTCCTGGTACAGCGCCTGGTCGTGGTCCTGGCGCGGGCGGATATCGTCAACTACCAGGAGGAGGTCTGGGAGCGGTTGCGGCAGCGCTTCAACGGCCGCATGCCCCGCACCGTCAACCTGATTACCGGCCCTTCCCGCACGGCGGACGTCGAGCAACAGATCCAGATCGGCGCCCACGGCCCGAAATGGACGGACTATGTCCTCGTTGATTAGTCCCAAACCTATTTAAGGCAGCCAAAAACGATCATTTTCCGACATTTATCATCAATATGACACTATTTGGCCCGTAATTGACCAATATACAATCAACCTGCTGCAAATATGGTTAGATATGGATAAAATAGATGACATATCGACCATGTTTCGCAAAAAACAGGTAAACCCCGTGCTGGAAAAACAACGCCACCAGTTGATTCTCGATATCCTCGACGAGCAGCAATTCGCCAGTGTACGCAGCCTGTCGACCCAGTTGAACGCCTCGGAGGCCACCATCCGCCGGGACCTCACCAAAATGGCGGGGGAGGGGCAGCTGAGGAAAATCCGCGGCGGTGCCGAAGCGCTGCCCCAAGGCGAGAAAAAAGTGAAGCGGCCGCACCTGACCGGCTCGGCCTTCCTGGTCGACAAGAAGAAACAGGCCGACGTCAAGCGGCTGATCGCCCGCAAAGCCGTTGAACTCTGTGAGGACGGGGAATCCATTATCATCAACGGCGGCAGTTCCACCTATATGATGGGGGAGTTCCTGGCCGACCGGCAGCTCAATATCCTCACCAACTCCTTCGTCCTCGCGCAGGAGCTTTCAGAGAACAGCGACAGCCAGATCACCCTGCCCGGCGGAGAGCTCTATCGCAAACAGGGCATTATCCTGAGCGCTTTTGAAAACGACACCATCCAGTATTACCACGGCAGCAAGATGTTTATGGGCACACCGGGTATCGGCGAGTTTGGCGTGATGGAATCCGACCCCCTGCTGATCCGCGCGGAACAAAAACTCCGCAAACAGGCCGATCAACTGATCATCCTGGCGGACAGCTCCAAACTGGGAAGGCGCAGCAATTTCATTTTCAGCACCCTGGCCGACGTCGACGTGCTGATTACCGACAGCCAGGCCGATCCGGACATGCTGCGCATGTTCGAGGCCCAGGGCATCAACATTGTGATTGTGGAGGCGCCGGCCAAGGCTGGAGTGGAAGATACCGCAGCTGCTGTCTAGGGAACCCCTGAACATCGTCATTCCTGCGAAGCAGGCGTAGCCCGGATGGAGCGTAGCGGAATCCGGGATAGGGTGCGGCCCGGTACCACAACCCCGGAAAAGCTAAAAACCACTCCGAGCCATCAGCCCGGAGCAGTTCAATCAGCCGATATTCACGAATCCAGCACACCGCGCACAAAGTCTGCCAGCGCCTGATCCTGGCAGTTTTCGAAGAAGCAGGCCTGGAAGCGCTCGCCGGTCACCGCGACTTTAACCAGTTCCGGGTCGATGGCCTTGAGGCCATCCAGGTAGCTTTTGCAAGTCGCTTCCTTGATGTGGTTGAGAATACCGGCGTTGCGCACCTGTGACTCCTTGCGCTCCGGCGGGTAGCCCTGGCCTTTGACACCGGTAAAGGCCTTTTCAAACATATAGCGGATATTCAGTTCCGCACCCCAACCAAAACCTTTTGCAAAGGGAATCGACAAGGCGTTGCCGTTGTTGATCTGTGCAAACAGGAATGCATCCGCCGGGTCGATGCAGTAGCCGCAGTTGACGCCCGGGTAGGCGTTCAGCGACATCAGCGCGCCCTGCCCCGTCCCGCAGCCGCTGACCACAAAATCCACCGCTTTCGAATTCAACAGCAGGCTGCCCATGATGCCGAGATGGATGTAGGTCAGGTAGTGATCGTTGTCGTCGCACATACCGGTGTTGTACACCGTGTGGCCGAGTTCACCCGCCACCGCTTCCAGCTCCTTCAGCACGATGGCGTTCTTGGCGGCCTGGCTGAATTCGTTCATTAGTGCAATTTTCATTCGATGGGTCTCCTTTGAATTCTCTGTATCCAATATAGGGGCACTGCCAGACCCGGATCGTCTGCTCAAGAAATGATCATTCGCGGAGGTCAACAGAAAGAAATAGCCCCGCTGACGATTATAAGTATCTGGCGCCGGATTAAAATTGGTCAGGCAAAAAAAGGATCAGCACCCTGTGACTCCAGGGGAATTTCTTGACTTTTTGATGCTCTGTGATCGGTTTTTATACGAAAGTATTGCGGAACGGCGGTTGGCGGCTCGCAAATGGAAGGCCAATTTTCACGGTTCGGTTACCATCCAGGTGCAAAACCGTTACAGGTCGATAACCCCGTCCCCACCCAGTTGGCCGGCCATCGCCTTGCACCTGCCTCGTCCGGACCCGCAACGCCGCAACAACCCCCGCCAACCTGCGATGCCCCCTCGCTGTAGGAGCCTGCCCTGCAGGCGATTGGGGCACTGCAAACGGTACGCCACGTCGACTTCCCCTGGGATCACTCAACCGCGGCGCGCTGCCTCAATTGCAGCGATGTCAATCTTTCTCATCCCCATCATCGCATCGAACGCGCGCTTAGCCACCGCGGGATCCGGGTCGGTGACCGCTTCCGTCAGAGCGATGGGCGTTATCTGCCAGGATAAGCCCCACTTATCCTTACACCAGCCACATGCGCTCTCCTGGCCGCCGTTGCTGACGATTGCGCTCCAATAGTGATCCGTTTCGGCTTGGTCAGTGGTTGCCACCTGAAACGAAAATGCCTCATTGTGTGTAAACGCAGGCCCGCCGTTGAGTCCGAGGCAGGGGATGCCCATTACGGTGAATTCGACGGTCAATATGTCCCCTTCCTTCCCCGCCGGAAAATCTCCCGGCGCGCGGTGCACAGCGCCGACGGACGAGTCTGGAAAAGTCTCGGCGTAAAAACGCGCCGCTTCTTCAGCGCAGCCATCGAACCAAAGGCAAATCGTGTTTTTTGCTGGCGTTGTCATACTATTTCTCCATTGAGATTGGAAATCGTAGCGCTTGTCAGGCGACGTAGAGGTTTAGCTCCCATACCCATTTCTCCTTCTCATACCGTAGAATCCTGCGCTCCATCATTGCTTCGACGCGCCAGCCTCTGAACAGCTTGAGGAGTGACGGGCCGTCGAAGAACCGCTTCGCCTGGTTATCGACCCATAATCTAACCACGCAGTTACCGGTTTTCTAGAAAGTGTTCTGCCAGGTCAAGACTGAACTACTGCCGTGTAAAGTCAACGCCGTTTTCGTTGGCCCAAACCTTCAAGGGAGGAAGCCCAATCTTGCTTCTTCTTTCGTCCACACTCTCCCTGTCAGCGACTGGGTAGAAAACCTTTCTGCCATCGCGAGTGACAATCGCCATGCCGTACTTTTGCTCTTCTCCGGTGTTCCTGGCGATTCTGTCATGAAGCTCCGCAAAGTGCCTTGGGTCCAGATTCCCGGATTCGAGTAGAGATTCCATGTGGCGCAAGCACTCGCGCTGGAAATCGATGTCCAATGAATGCTGTGCAATCGCCCAGGCAAACCACGCCCCGTCTTTCCCAACCATAGAGTCCGTAGGCCAGCCGTATTCACTGACTATTTCACGCAACCGTCTTGAGTTGGCATCTATGACGCCTCTTTGTCTCTCGCTCCCAATCAGACTTTGGTCCTTCGCCCACATCGACTTCAACTCCACCCTTAGCTGCGGATGGGTCATACCGGATGATTTTACGTACTCACTTTCTCTGTCGTGAATTCTTCCAATCAAATCACTCCATCTTTGATCGCTCTTGAGATAAGCCAGCCTTGGATTCCGCTCTAACCGGGGGATATCCCACATACCTGCGTCTACCGCCTTTCCCAGCAAGGCGAAAGATTCACTGGTATTCCTGAGCCGAGCCGAGAGAATTCCCGCATACAAGTACAACTCGTAGTTGTCTTTCCCCTTTTTTTCAGCGGCTTGAGACAATAGATCGACAGCCTGCTGTAGCTCACCGTTCGCATGGGATATCCTTCCCAAGTAGACCAACTCATCCCATGATTGATCCAACGGAGGAGGCGAATACAATAGGAAAACAAACAAAAACAGGGATGTGCTTTTCATAAATATACGTTTAAGAAACGCTTTGCTCCAGTGTTGACGCTAAGGATTAAGATCAATAGCTGGAAAAATTTCAATATCAGGGGTAACTACTCTCCCCTCCCCCGCTTGCGGGGGAGGGGCTGGGGGAGGGGGCTTCGATCAGCAACCTCTCTCCCTAACCCTCTCCCCCAACGGGGATAGGGGACTGTTGGGGTGAGTAGTTACTATCAGGGATGGATTTCTTGCCGTTATTGAAATCGATCACGATTCTACATAGCAACTCACCCCTGATCCCAAAGGGAACAGACGTATGGTCAGGACGCTGCCTTTTTAACAAATCTGAAACAGGGCCGTTCCGGGTTGATTTTTTGTCACACCGCTCAAGAGGCCAACATCGTGCCATCCGCCCGCCTTGATCTCGGTAACATCAGCATGGTATTACAAATTCAAGCCTAAAGCTTGAGCTTCTTTTTCTATCCGACCAGGATTACTTTCAATCTCACGTTCCAATGCATCTAAACTGATATTCAGGTGCCTGGCGATTTCCTGTACTGTTTGCATTTCTTCAGGGCGGAAGCTATGCCTAGGGCAGTTCTGCCAGACAACAGGAGCAATTAGCGCCTGATCAGTATCGCCTATTGAAGGAAGCGCAACGATATCATTAAAAACTCGGGGACGAAGAACCATTTCCAAACCGTCCGTTGAAACATCATCGTCCGGGTCCATTTTTCCCCACTGATAATCTATATCAACGCGTCTGCCAGGCCAATTACGGACATAGACCCTAAGAATGGTAGCCGTCCCTCCCCCCTTCACTTGCCTTGCCCATATGGATGGAATACCGCTATATAGGCTACCAATCATGAAACCCCGCCCGCGAGCATTCGTCGTGCTAACGTCCTGGACACCTTTTAAGATACTTTCCGCAGCATTAGACCCACATCCATGAAAGCCTATGCAGGTAAATCCATGTCGTATTGCCTGCTCATGAAGCAATTGAATCTCCCTGGGGGATGCCTCCAGATATGACCTATTAACAGGAAGGCTAAGTTCAGGCAACGGGAATTTAGGCCTGGCAAATATGTAGCAAGGACTACCTGTTACTTCAGGCTGACCTGGCCCCATTATCATTCGTCCCGCACTTCCGCATTGCGGACAATGATGGACGGTAATATTCTGCGTAGAAAACAACTCTTGATGGTATTTATACTGACAATGCAAACTGCTGCAGGCTATCGCTTTTTTCATGGAAACTCCCTCTCTCATTTTTCCCGGAAATTTTCTCCAACCACAACAACTCTATTTACGTCCTTAATTTTTCATAGCGTGTAACAGAAATTTATGCGACTTCATGGCACAAATAATGCCGCAATCACGTGCTTGTAGCGTGCACTCCCTGTCAAACCTTCCGAGAGTAATAATTGTCACCACAAAGTTCAAGGGCCAACCTAAGCATATCTTTGTGCTGAATTCCATTTTCTATTATTGGTTCCGGATAGTTTTTCAAGAAGAAGTCCTTGTCAATGCGTTCAACCCTAAAACCCTGCCGTTGATAGAAAGTCAACTGGTAACCGAAAGTTCCAGTACCGACCTCCAAGCGCTGCGCGCCTGACTCCCTCGCTATTTCGATAACATATTTCAGAAGCTGTGCTCCAATACCATTCCGTTGAGTCGATGGTGAAACGGCAATGTTCATCAATTCTAACGCTCCTCTTTCTATCGGCTTGACGATACAAGATCCGACTAGTGCGTCCTTGGAATATGCGATGAAACACCTTGATTGACTCAGATACTCTCTGATTGCCTCTTCGGAGGGGTCCGCCAAAAGAAGCGGGTCCATCGGTGCCTCTGAAAGCGGAACTTCATTTATTCGCAAAGACATAATTGATTCTTTGTTTCCCATCTTCCACCCATATGCGAACTTCGCAGGCCATTCTAGCCACCCCACGTTCTATGATTTCATCCGAGATCTCACCATGTCGGGCTTCCCCACCTTCAGCGCCACAAATTTCGCATCATAAATATCCTGATGACCAACAAACACCTAAACGCTTCTAATAAATTTTTATTCGGAAGCCTCCAAAGAATATTCTTTGTGTTCATGAATAAATTCTACAAGTCTGTAGTACTCAGTCGGCATTTCCATGGTTACTAATTTATCTTTAATATATAGCTCCAGCTTCGGATCATTGTGAGGCAAAACCTCCACTTCCTCGCTCCAAACATTGTACCCCAGCAAATTGGCTAAAAAACATCGTACTGACCATTGCTTTTTATAAAACTCAACACCTTTACCGTCAACTTCACCCTCATGCAGGAATGTATCAAATACTCGAAGATCTTGAAGAAGTGTAATTGTGGAAAACCAATAGTCAATTAATAATATAGCCTGACGATATTTTATTTTCTTTTCCTCTTCAAATAGATAACTGCCAATCAGCTCCATAATCTTTAAAAACATATCGTCCGGCTCTGCTTTGATAACGGGCTTCCATTCAATTCTTCCAAGCGGCATGGGAAACAATCGTACTGCCTCAAAAGTCTCCCCATACACCCATAAAAATAATTTCGCAGAACAGACAGGATCTAAAACACTGGTGTTAACACTACCCAACCGACTTACAGCTTCTTCAAAGTATTCTTGCGCCGGGATCTTTCTCTTTAGGTCCAATGCATTTGGGAGCCGTTCTTGTGGATTCTCCAATACCCAAGTCCAAAACGTTTGTATGTTTTCTTTAAGTTTACTGAAATCTCGCGAAATATTACATGACAAAACGTACGACCAGCCACAGCCAGGGTTTTCTCCTTGTGACAAAGTTTCTTGGATATACGTTTTAACATCTCCGGTTTTAAAGAAATTTTCAAGAGCTCGATCATCATAGTCGCCACTTCTTTCCCATGAGGCCAACTCTCTTTTCCAATAGGCATCAACGCAGGCGCGCCATTCAGCCCCAGTTACTAAGATTTTTCTATCACTGCTCACCCTCTCACCCCATCAATTCCAGAAAGTCGTTTAATTCTTATTACGCCAGATCAAATCCATCTTCTTAAAAAAACCATCAGCTGTCCCAATTACCACTCTAAAAACGATAGCAATTTAGGCAAAGTCCGGTGCTGATAGGTACGAAGTTAATCGCCATATTGAACTTATATTTCGCTTGCAAGATAGGTGACTACAGCTATGCCACCAACCTCCACTATGAACTCTATAGTTTTAGCACTTTCTGTGGAGAAGAACTCCAGAACAATAGTCTTCCCGCTCACCATGGGATTCCATGGCCCACTTTCATCTAAGGCTGTTGATATAAGGCCGTAGTACTCAAAAACATTCCAGACGGCATTTTCAAGATTTTTGTAGCCGTTTGAAGCTAATGGTTTAAATAGATAATCTCCAAATAGAGAACGAATTTCATTGTAATCTGCAACGTATTGGCACTCTAGTTTCTCGGTGCGCCGCTTAATATGGTTCTCAAGATAGCCAGCTTTCTTATCGAGTAGAAAGCAGCCAAAAACTCTCCGATAGCCTAGAAAACATCTAAGCGCATTAAGAAAGCCATCATATTCAGCAGCAATAACCTGGGCATCGATATTCATGGATTAACTCAGAAGAAATATCCGGCGTAGGAACCACCCCCGCCACTGCATACCCCCTGGGGTCCTGCCCGGCTTTCCCGACCTCTGACTACTATGCCCCATAAGACACCCCTCGGCATACGGCCTTCGCAGGCCTACCTGGTCTCTCCATGTTCCGTGATTTCATCCGGGCCCACACCGTCTCCGGGCTCCTCACCCTTCTGTGCCCCAACTCTGACAATATCATCACTTCACCTCGTACCAGGAGCCTTTGGGGCTTCCTGGGTTCCTCGACGTATCTATTCCAGCATGCCACAGCCTGATGACTCCGGCGGCCTTCCACATCTTTGCCATTAACAGATGCTTCCTGTTGCCTTCGAGTGCGTTAAAACTCTCGGCGACCACAACGACATTTCGAAGCTGTGCCAGCACTTCAGGGAGCGCGGTCTCCCCTACGGCCTACTGGATTCTCTGTGTACGCTTACCTCATAATATTGTTCGCAGTTACCTGCTCCGCAATGAGATCAACACTCGATACGGGCGGGCGGCTAACCCTTACCCGACGGGGACTTTCACCCCGCAAGATACGCCGGGCTTCGCCCAGCGCGATAACGCCTTTGTCATTTGCGCTTTGGTTGAAGTGGAGTTTTGGGGTAAGGTGGCGAAGCCACCCCAAAACGGAGCGTAGACCAAAACGTCAAATGGACAAACTTGTTATGTACCACTATTTAATTTCCAATGAACACCAAACTTATCAATGACCATTGCATAGCATGAAGAGAAAAATGTTTTTTGAGGTTCCATTATAGATATTCCATCTTTCAGCAATAGCTCAAAGTATTTTTTTACGGTAATCTCGTCTAGCCCTGACAATAGCAAACAAAAACCCTGCGGGGGTTTATACTGGTCTTTTGGAGCATCCCCGCCTGTGATCGTTAAACCATGTATGACAACATCCCCGTGCACGACTTTACCATCTTCCGACGCTCCTTCTCTGAAAATACTTCCAATCTTTCCATTTAGATTGGCTGCGTAGAATTCAAACGCTTCTTCGCAATTACCATTAAAACCTATATCAACTGACCCACTCATTTAGCCTCCTTAATTTAACTGCACATAACGCCCGCACTTAGTTTTATACACATATTAAAGCCCAAGAGCATCAGCTGCCTCGATATAATGTAACAGCTTATCGTAACCTTCCCATATTGTTTTTACGCCAGGTTCTCCATCACCTTTTCGACCTAAAAACCCTCCCATTCCGGCAAGCATACGAGTC
>Ga0207773_100108_pt1 | contig 72867 bp, 68 predicted proteins | sample TtaePargueraPR_2_FD_187281 | JGI IMG/M metagenome (GOLD analysis project Ga0207773, IMG submission 187281) | Aerobic enrichment media microbial communities from Bioluminiscent Bay, La Parguera, Puerto Rico - Tt and M1 (3) (SPAdes) | ecosystem: Environmental > Aquatic > Marine > Unclassified ...
TGGCGCGGGCCGTGCACCCGAGCGACGTGCACGTCTACGGCCTTGACGCGGGCGGCGGTGGGCTGGTCGCGGTGGAGGCGCTGCCGCACTGCGGTGCCGTGGTGTCCCGCCACGACATGGAACGGGTGGAGCGGCTGCTGCGCCGACTCGGGCAGGAGCTGAGCCGACGGCAGGAGTTGTGCGCCGAGCATCACTGCGCGGGCCTGACCGAGTTGCGCGGGCTGCTCCCCGCCGCGCGGCGTCCTGCGCACCTGCTGGTGCTCGTCGACGGCTGGGATGCCCTCGTGCCGCTGCTGGAGGAACACGACCACGGTCGGCTGCTCGAGGACATGTCCCGGCTGCTGCGGGAGGGCGCCGGGGTCGGCATCCACCTGGTGATGACCTCCGAACGGTCGCTGCTGGGCGGTCGGCTGGCCGCGTTCAACGACCACAAACTGCTGCTGCGCCAGTCCGACCGCGCCGAGTACCAGGCGGTCGGGTTCCTGCCGAGCAGGGCACCGACCCATGTGCCGCCCGGCCGGGGCTGGGAGGCGGTCCACCAGGTCGAGACCCAGGTGGCGCTGCTCACCGCCGACCCGGCGGGCAAGCTGCAGGCGGAGGCGCTGCGGCGGATCGGCGCCGAGGCCCGGTCCGGCGTCGGTGCCCCGGTCGGCCCCCGACCGTTCCCGATCGCCGCCCTGCCGGCCCGGATCGAGTTCGCCGACGTCCTGGGCCGGGTGCCGGACGAGGACCGCAGGCCGTTGCGGGCACTGCTCGGCGTCGGCAACGACGACGCGGGGCCGGTCACCGTCGATCTGACCGGGGCCACGTCAACGTTCGTGGTCGCCGGGCCGACCGGGTCGGGACGCAGCAACGCACTCGCGTCACTGGCCGTGTCGTTGCTGGCAGGCGGGACCGCTCTGGTGGTCCTCACCCCGCGTGAGTCGCCGTTGCACGCGCTCGGCCGGCACCCGGCGGTGCGGCTGCTGGCCGACGCCGACCCGTCGGCGGAGTCGGTGCAGTCGGCACTGGACAGTCTCACCGGCCCGCGGGTGGTGCTCGTCGACGACGCGGACCTGCTCGCCTCGACCGCCGCGGACCGGGTGCTGCGCGAGGTGGCGGCGACCGGCCGGGACCACGGTGTGGCACTGGTCTGCGCCGGGGCGGTCGACTCCCTGAGCATGGCCATGGGCAGTTGGCTCAGCGCGGTGAAGCGGTCCCGGCGGGGACTGGTGTTCCAGCCGCGTACGCCGGCCGAGGCCGACCTGGTCGGTCTGCGGTTGCCGATGAACCTGCTGCGGGGTGTGTCACCGGTCGGTCGGGCCTGGACCGCCGGGGCGCACGGTACGGCGTTGTCGGTCCAGGTGCCGCTCACTGCGCTGCGCGGGGACTGAACGGCCGGGGCCGGGCGGGTGGACACCCGCCCGGCCCCGGCCCCGGATCGTTACCTGCCGCTGCTCTTGATCTGCTCGGTGATCTTCGTGTCGAACTCCAGCAGACCGTCCTTGATGCCCTTGAACTGCTTCGCGAACGACTCAAGGCCCTGGATCGCGGCCGTGAGATTGGTGTTGAACTGGTCGTACGACTCCCGCAGCGCCGGCGTGCTCTGCTTGAGCACCAGCCCTTCGTCGAACATCCCGTTCAGTTCGTTCTTCAGGACACTGATCCGGGCCAGGATGTCGTGGTTGGCGTTGATGAAGCTGGTGACGGTGGTCTCGACCTTTTCGGAGATCAGTGAGATGTCAGGCATGTCGGTTCCCTTGTCCGGTCGTGATGGTCAGAAATATTGCCCGTTGTTCAGCTCGCTGGCCTCCTCCTTGGCCTGCTCCTCGGCCGACTTGCCGACCAAGCTCCACTCCTCGTCCGCGTCCCTGCGGACGTAGGTGGTGAGGTACCCGTCCGCGTCGGTGTTCGTCATGGTTCCGGAGCCGTCCTCTTCGATCTTCGCCACCGATTTCGTCGTGCTGCCGTCGACCGCTGTCGTGATCGTGGTGTACGAGCGGTGGTCGTCCTCGTACGTGGTGACCACGCTCCATTCATGGCCGTCGTAGCGGGCGACCGTCTTTTCCACCAGGACCTCGCCGTCGTCGTCCAGGGTGACCTCGGTGGTGAGCTCACCCGCGTCGTCGTCGGTCTTCAGGCTCCACGTCGTCGGTGGCTTCTCGGACGGTTTCTGGACCGTCTGGTCGCAGTTTTCGGGCGGGTCCGGGACGTCAGGGCCGCAGGCCTGCAGGTACTGGTCGTACTGCTCCTGCTGGGCCTGCCAGACGCTCTGGTGGCCCTTCACCGCCGCGGTCGAGGCGGCCGCTGCCAGCTGCGAGTCCGCCTCGAAGAACGCGTCGGCCACCGCGCCGAACAGGTCACCAAGCTGTTCCAGATGCGGCTCGGCGTCGTCCATCGTGCCTTTGACCTGCCGGTACAGGACCCTGATCGCCCGCGCTAGATCGTGGTCGCCGACCAGGTCCAACACCTGCTCGCCGCCGGCCGGGATGCCGGCAAAACGTCCCTGGGGCACCACGGTCGGATTGTTGCCAATCTGCGCGAACAGAGTCTTCTTGATCTCCGGGCCGACCTGCTCGGCGAGCCGGTACAGGTCGTCCTTCGCCTGGTACAGGCTGCTGTAGCTCATTGCCAGCTCGGCCATCCACCACCTCCGTACGTTGGACCGGTCACTCGGTGAGAACACGTCTGAGCCCGCCCTCCGGTTCGTGTCGCCGGGGCCGGCCGTGTGATCCGTTCCATGCCGACCGCCGGGATCCGAACCCGTCGCGGCCTTCAAACGTGTCCGGGTAGGCGGCCCAGCGCCGGTGCGCGCCGGGTCGGCGACGACCCACCTGCCAGAGGATTGGAGCCGCGACAGTGGGGCGCCCGACGGATTGGCACGTGCTCGACCTGAAGTCCGACCCGACCCCCGGCGACCCCGGTCGCCTGGAGGAACTGGCGGACTCGCTGCGCCAGCTCGGCAGGCTCGCTCTCCGGGTCGACGAGGGGTTCGTCGCCATTCTGCGCACCACCGGCCCGGAGGCCTTCGCCGGCAAGGCCGCCGACGCGCTCCGGGACCTGATCGACTCGAATCTCCGTCGATACGTGCAGACGCTCTGCAGCGCCTTTTACGCAGCCGCCGGGGCGCTGGACAGCTTCGCCGGTGAGCTGCGTATCCAGCAGGACCGGGCGGACCGGGCGCTGAGGGACGCTGCGGCGCTGGAGGATGACGACCCGGCCCGGCACGAGCACGCCGCCACGGCGCAGGCGGCCGGTGAGGCGAAGCAGGAGGCGGCTCGGTCGGCCGCTGCCAAGATCAAGGCTGCGTCGCAGAGCATCTCCTCGCCGATCGGTGCCTGTGCGGAGTTCTGGCAGGACTTCGGCAAGGTCGCCCTGGCCCTGTTCGTCGCTGGGCTGGTGTTCGGCGGCCCGATCGCGTTGGCCGCGATCGCCGCCAACGCCGCCATCTTCGTCAAGACCGGCATCGCCTTCGCGCAGGGCAAGGCGAGCGGTCTGGAGATGCTCTTCGCCACCCTGAACATGGTGGGGTCCACGACCACGGCGCCGCTCGGCTATCTGCTGCTCAAGGCCGGTGGCGCCGTCGGCAAAGGGATCAGAACAGGCGGCACCCAAGTGGTCAAGGGCGGTTCGAAACTCGCCAACCTGCCCACCCACCTCGGCAACGGCCTGCGCCTGAACACCAGTCGGTACGGCACCGTCGTCGGCACGGCGAACTGGGTCGGCACCGGGATCGTCGGGCTCGGCAAGTTCGGTCTGTCGGTCGTCGTCCTGCCGTTCAAAGCCGTCTACTACGGGGTTCCGATGCTGGGCCGGGGCATCGCATCCGTCTGGCAGGGAGTCAAGAGCTTCTCCCTGCGCGGGGAACTGGGCGGGCACAGATGGTTGCGCATCATCACCCCGGCTGAGGCGACCGAGATCACCCTGCTCGGCGTGGGTCCGGCCATGAAGGTCGCGCTCATCGAGCGGGGCATCTTCAGCAGGTACCTGTTCGGCGTGTCGATGCCCCTGCGTGGTGGGAGCGCAATGGTCGGCGGGGCCAGCCGTACCGTCGACGCGCTTGTCGACCTGCCCGCCAGCCGGCTCGTCCACCTGGCGGTCCCGGACTGGCCACTGCACCCCAGGATGTTCGATGCCCTGCCCCCCAGCTGGATGACGCCGCACGGGCCCGGACCTCACCCGCCGGCCGGTGGGATGTCCATCACCGACAGTCACTTCCTCAGCTTGCACGTCAGCCACCAGGTGGACGCCCTCGTCGACCTGACCCGCAGCGAACTGGCGCAGGTGAAGACCGGCGGATGGCTCGGCGACGTGACGCCGACGGGCTTCTCGACCACGCCCGGCGGCCTGCTCACTCCGTCGGCGGCGCCGTCCGGTGACCTCTCCACTGGGCTGCTACCCACCGTGACCTCCGTGGCCGAGTCGCCGTCGGCCCACAAACTCGTCGTCACCGCAGCGTCCGGCCCCGACGTGGCGCCCGCCATCGGACATCATCTGCCCCAGACCGGACGGGCGGCGATGCACCCGGTCGAGCTGCCCGGCAGCGGCTCGGTGGTCACGCACAAGCCCGGCGCGCTCACCCCCGACCTGCCCACGGTGGCGGCCAGCACCCACGACCAGCGCATGCTGGGACTGCAGGCCCAGCACGCCGTGGGCACCACGGCCCGGCCGACGGTGACGGCTGCGGACATGGGGGTGGCCGTGCCGGTTCCATCGGGTGCGGCCGGGTTCGGCCGCGCCACCCCCGTCGACGTCGTCGGGTCCGGCGCGACCACTCTGCCCGGTGGATCGATGGCGCGGCTCGAGGCGGCAGCGCTGGACCTGGTCGCTAGGGGCCGGGCCGAGGCACCATCGGTGCCGACCGGTGCGATGACGCCGGAAAAGGCCGGTACGGTGGTTCGGCCCGAGGGGTCCGGGGTCGTGGTGCGTGCTACGCCGACGCCGGAGGCGTCTGGGACCACGGTCCGCTCCGCAACGGTCCCGGAAACGGCCGGGACGGCAGCGCGTCCGACCACGATCCCGGTCCGCTCCGAGCCGGTCCGCGGCCAGGTGGATCAGTATCCACGGCCCTTCGCCGGATACCTGGAAAACGGCCGGTCGCACCTGCTGTACAACGGAATCTTCGGCGCAGCCAACGACCCGATCACGGCGCGGCGGGTCGAACTCTGGCACGAGTACGAAACTGCCAGGTTGACCGGCCAACCGGCGAAGGTGGGTGCGCTCGAAAACAAACTGAGCCAGTTGGACGTGAACATCGAAGCCGCCCACGCGGCCACCGACCGGATCCACCGGGAACGTGCCTTGCAAAACCCAATGATCGGTGGCGGCGATGGGCAGCCGGTCGCGGTGGCCCCAAGCGGCACGCCAGTCGGCGAGATTGTGCTCCGCGACGAGGTGACCGGCCTTCAGGTGCGGCGAACGCCCGCCGTCGCAGATCAGCCGGCGGGGTTCGAGGTGCTGGACCTGGCTGGCGGCCAGACAAACCACAAGATCAGTATTGGGGATCTTGGCAGGACGGCGTCCATCATCGATGACAGGAACGTGTGGCGATACCGCCTCGGGCGCTACGGCGAAGGGTACGACCTTGTGGCGACCGGGGTCGGGATCTCCGGTGGGGACGGGGTCGCCGGCCACGGATGGTTCTTCATGCGCGGTCACGCCGAGGACAGCATGTGGCTGGAACGCAACGGCATTCAACAGGAGGTGAAACGAGCCGGATCCGAATTCATCGTCGAGTCGCCGGAAGCCGGCTGGTTCCGGTTCGGCCCGGACGGTGTGGTGACCGCCGAGGGCCGTGACCTTCCGACCTGGCTGCTCCCGTCGGGGCAGGCGCTCCGTAAGAACGGCGGACCCTGGCAGGTTGTCAACGCCGACGAAACACCGCTCCCCGGATACCACGGCCTGTCGGAAGGCAAGCACATCGTGCTCGTGGAAGGCCGTTTCGCCCGTTTCGCGGCTGACTGGACTCCTGTTGCCAAGGGTCGGTCCGTGCCGCTCGGCGGCCCGCAGGAACACGTCCTGGTCCAGGACCTCGACAGCGCAGCATGGCAGGTCGAGCGTCGGTCGGCGGACTCGTGGACGGTGGACGATGAACACCACCTCGTCCCCGCCGACGGGGACATGCCGATGACGATCGTAAAAGTCGACGGGAGTGGGTTCCACGTCGTCGGCGACGACCTCAGCGTCACCGCCACCGGTACGAAGGTCGCGGGCACGAGCCACCCGTTGCGGGACCACTATCTGGTCTCGCCATCCGGTGACGGTACGCCGTACCTGACGGACGCATCCCGGTCCAAGCTGGACACGTACGGGGTCGAACGGCTGGAGGGGGGCGGCTGGCGGATCGACGGCAGGGACATCGTGCACCGGCTCGACGATCAACTTCATGTCAGCCGCATCGGTCTGCTGCTGCGCGGGGACCATCCGTTGGACGGCATGTACGCGGTGGTGGACCGATCCGCCAGGACCTGGCACCTGGGGTCAACCGTCGACGAGCTGAATGTCGGCTACACCGTCCATGCGGAAAAGAACGTCCTGCAGGTCACCGACGACGCCGGGATTTTCCACCGGTTCAACGGCGACCGTGACCTCGTTGCGATTGGCCGTCCGCTGCGGCTCGGGGAGGACGGGGTCCGCTGGGCCGGCAACCCGCTCCGGGACCACGTTCTGGTGCAGCACATGGACGGGCCGGGCTGGCATGTCGAGGATGTCAACCGGCTGCTCATGAACGGATACCGCGTGGACGTGGACGGCGCGGGACTGCGGATCACCCACGATGGCGGGGCGTTCCACCTTCTCGACGCCGATCATCGACTCACCTCGGTCGGTGTCCCACTGCGACACGAGGGTCATTCGTTGGACGGCCAGTTCCTGGTCCGGACCGGAACCGGCGGCTGGGAGCTCAAGACCGCCGGACTGGACGACGTGACCGGGTTCGAACGGCGTCTGGAGGGCGGCGTGACGACGTTCATCAGGCAGGACGCCACCGCCCTCAAGGTCCTCGAAACGATCGAACTGCCCGACGGGCGGCTGCTGAACGCGTTCACCCCACCGGCGTTCGTCGCATTCCACAAATGGCCGGTGTGGCAGGTTGCCGACCACACCGGGGCGCAGGTGGCCAGCGGCACGCGCTACTTCGACGTCACCGGCAACTACTGGTGGGACGAGGCGTCGGGGGTGAAGGTGCACGAATTCCAGGCCGGACTGCACAAGGGCCACGTGCTCGCCCTGAACGACCCGGCCAGCGGCTGGACCTGGCACCGGTTCGACGACGCGACCAACGCGTACGTGGCCAGCGGACCGCGTACCCAGAAGATGCTCGGTGGGTGGACCGACCACCTCGGGCCCGCCGGCTCGCCGGACCAGGTGCTCGTGCACGAGAAGTGGAGCAAGTTCACCTGGCCGGACCGGCAGAGCCAGTACCTCGAGTACGGCCTGCTGCCGGGGCAGTGGGACCGTTCGGAACTGTGGCAGCGGATCAGTCCGCGCAAGGCGGTGACCGGTAGCCAGACCGAGCTGGCGACCGGTGGCCATCTGACCGTCGAACGGTGGACGGAACAACGCCCACCCGGCTGGCTCCGCCACCTCGGCGGGGTGGTGCCGGACTCGCTTCAGCAACGCTGGCCGCACCTTGCCGCAGACAGCGGATTCCGCGTCTCCCGCTGGACCGCCACCGCCGTCGACGGCACGCCGCTGGGCAGCGGCACCAGGTTCACCACGTACAACGGCGGCTACATCGACATCGCCGCGGACGGCTCGTTCCAACGGGCCTTCGTCAAGCTGGACAACGGCAACACGCTGACCGTCGGCGACGACCTGGTGGCCCCCGGCGCCGTCGACCTGCGACCGGAGCCCGGTACGGTGACGTACCGCTGGTCGGAGCGCGGCGTCGGTGGCGAGCGGTCCGGTCTGCGGGTCGACCTCGACGGGGCGGGCCACGCCTGGGAGGACCGTTTCCTGGACGGGCAGACCCTCCGGGTGGCGCGGATCGGCCACTCGGACGGGGCGGTGACGGAGTTCCGCAACCCGCCGCAGCCCGATGGGATCGCCGAGCAGTTGGCGGGCCAGGACTGGGTCAGACGCGGCAAGCACGGCCTGGTCGGCGGGCGCGCCGACACCTGGCCGCAGCTGAACGAACCACCCGCCAACCCCACCCCGGCCGGGTCGCCGGCCGAGGCCGCCGCCGGTCCGGCGGCCCCGCGTGGCGGATGGGTGGCTGCCAAGCCGCTGGACGACAGCTCGATCTGGGACGGGTTCCGGCCGGTGGCGGAGTTGCGCAACCGCTCGTGGCAGTGGGTCGACAGCGAAGGCCATAGCGGCGATCGGGTCTACCACCTGTTCACCAGGAACCCGGCGATGACCTACGACGAGTCCTTCCAGGACTTCTTCGACGGCGTGGTGATCCGCGACGTGCGGGCTCTGGCGGACGGCGACACCGTCCGGGCCTGGCGGAACTACGACCCGGAGACCGGCCGCTTCGGGTGGCGCTGGGAGAAGCTCGACCGGCACGGCCGGGTCCTCCCGCAACCGGTCGAGGGCACTCCGATACGTCAGTGGCTCAGCCCCACCGGCGAATGGGTCGACGACTGGGTCAGCGGTGCGAACCGCTTCCAGGACCTGATCAGGGACGGTCGTCCGGGCGGGACGGTGATCCGTGAGATCCCGGCGGACGTTCCGGTGGCACGCGTGCGGGAGTACCCCGACATCACCGACCGGAGGGTGTGGAACGAGTTCGACCAGGGCATCGTCGTCCGCAGCCGCAAACCCCTGGAGTTCACCGGGTTCGACGGCCAGCCGCTGCCGACCGGCCTCTACAAGGAGACCGACGCGTGGCGCGGGCAGTGGCGGGTCTACCGAGAGAACGACATTCTGGTGGCCCTGCGCCGCGAGGACCACAGCATCTACCTCAGCCCGGACCAGACGAACCCGATCGACCCGGGCAGATTCACGATCGTGGGTCGCGACCTCGAGTATCGCGGCATGCTCGAGGCGATGCGCGGCTGGAACGGCACGCTGCACGAGATCCACCGGATGCCGTGGGGCCGCTCGGTAGTCGGGTCCGACGGCGCGCTGCTCGGCGAGGCGGGGTACCGGTCGTACACCGAGCTGGTGTTGAAGAAGATGGCGTTCGACTTCGGCTACGAGTTCGTGTTCGAGTTCGTGGTGGGTCTCGGGTTCTCGGCCTTCGCGGCGCTGGTCACGGGTGACGATTTCGGCTTCGAGAACGTCGCAAAGGCCCTGCTGCGCGCCGGGATCGGCGCGGGTGTCAAGTCCGGTCTGGGGGCGGCGCTCATCGACTGGCGCCACGGTCCGCTGCACAACTACCGGCTGGGGCTGAGCAACCTTGACAGCGGCTACGCCCCCAGCCGCCGCCCGTTGAACCACGACGACAGTTGGCGGACCGACTGGGCCGGGCCGGACCATCCGGTGCGCTGGCGGGGCACCACCTTCAACTTCTTCTACGGACTCGGCACCGGCGTCGTCACCAGCTTCATTTACGGAACGGCGAGCGCTGCCATCTTCGGGTACGAGAACAAGGCCGGCGACTTGGTCGACCCAACCTTCTCGGAGGCGTTGGAGTACGGCGGCGTCCTGGCCCTGGCGTCGGTTCCTAGCGGGTTGCCCGGTTCGGTGCTCACCACCGCGTGGGTCGGTTACGCCCGTGGCCGGCTCTACAACCCCCTCGGCATCGGGGACACCCTCCACCAGTTGGTGATGCGGTCAGGCGAAAAGTCGCTGTACAACTTCGTCACGTACCCGATGTTGATAGACCATTTGCCACCACCGCACTACGACGACCCGAAGAAGGACGACGACCCGAAGAAGGAGGTCGCGTGAACGGCGCGCAGGTCCTGCGGGTGTCCCGGAACTTGTTCCGCGGACACCGCACCATCGCCGCGGCGTTGCGGGATGCCGCCCCGGGCGACGTGGTCAGCATCCCCGCCGGCGAGTACCGGGAGAATCTGTGCCTGTCCACGCCCGTGACGCTGCGGGCGGCGCACGGACCGGGCAGCGTGGTCCTGCGCCCGGCGGCGACCGGTCCGGCACTGACGGTGGCCGTGACGGACTGCACAGTCGTCGGCTTCGAGATCCACGGAGCGGACCCGGCCTCCGTCGCGGTGGCCGTGCCGGCCGGTGCGGGCCTGGCCCTGACCGACTGTGCCGTGCTGGGCGGCCGGGTCGAGGCCACCGCCACCACCGAACCCGACGACGACGAGCACGGCCCCGGGCCCGACGCGGCCGCGTTGGTGCTCACCCGCGTCCAGATCGCGAATGCCACCGGTACGGCGCTCGCGCTCTCCGGCACCGTGCGGGTCCGGACCGAGGACACCGTGGTACGTGACATCGACGGCACCGGGGTGTCGTTGTCCGGCAGCGCCGTGCTCCGGGCGGCCCGGCTGCGCGTGACGGCGACGACCGGGTCCGGACTGCACCTGCATGGACACTCCCGCGCGTTACTGACCGAATGCCGGGTCAGCGACCCCGCCCGGATGGGACTGTCGGTCGAGGACGCGGCGGTGGTCAAGGCCGTCGAATCGCACCTGAACGGCGCCGGCGCCGCCGCCATCCAGGTCCGCGGCACCGGCAAGGTGTCGCTCGCCGACTGCCGGCTCACCGCCCCGGCAGCCAGCGGCGTGGTCGTCCGCGACGGTGCCCGGCTGGCCGCGGTCGGCTGCTCGATCGTTGACGCCGGGGCGAACAGCCTGATGGCGACCGGTACCGCCACCGCCGAACTGGTCGACTGCCGGCTGGTCGGTAGCCGGTTCAGCGCGGTGCACCTGACCGACGACGTGGTGGTCCGGCTGGTCGACTGCCGGGTCCGGGGCAGTGCCGAGCATGGTATCCACGCGATCGGTTCGGCCCGTGCGGAGCTCGTCGAAAGCACCGTCGCCGACATCACCATGACCGGCCTCTACGTGCGTGGGGATGCCGGACTGTCGGCCCGTGGCTGCCGGATCGTCGACACCGAAATCGGGGTTCGCGTCGATTCACCCGTCGGGGTCGAGCTGGACGGTTGCGTGGTGCAGCGTCCGGGACGGACCGGGGTCGACGTGGGCGACGGCGGTGCGGCACGGTTGCAGGACACCCGGGTGGTGTTCGCCGGTACGGCCGGCATCGTCGTCGATTCCGGTGGGCAGGCCCGGATCGACGGCGGCACGATCGAGGACAGCGCCGGGTCCGCCCTGGTGGTGTGGACCGGGGCACGCCCGGAGGTGTCCGGCCTGCGCGTGTTCCGACCCGCCAAGAACGGCATCTTCGTGGCCGGGGACGCCGGTGGAGTGTTCGACTCCTGCGACGTGACCGGTGCCGGATTCCCGGCGGTGCACTGCGGGCCACGGGCCGACCCGGTGTTCCGCGACTGCCGGATCACCGACTGCGCGGAGGATCTGGGTACCGACGACGGTGCCCGCCCGGTCTTCGAGCGTTGCGTCGTGCACGACGTGGCCACCTCGTCGATGCCGACGTCGCCGGTGCCCGGACCGCCGCCGACGGTGCCTGCCACGGCAGCGGCCGGCGCGGTGGTGCCGTCCGCGGCGTCGTCGGAGCCGGATCCGCCCGACGAGCACCTCGACGACGTGCTCGCCGAACTGGACCGGCTGGTCGGCCTGGACCGGGTCAAGAGCGACGTGGCCGCGATGGTGAAGCTGATGCAGACGGTCCGGCTCCGTCAGGAGGCCGGGCTGCCGGCCCCGCCGCTGAGCCGGCACCTGGTCTTCGCCGGCAACCCGGGCACCGGCAAGACGACGGTCGCCCGGCTGTACGGGCGCCTGCTCAAGGCGCTCGGCCTGCTACGGCGCGGTCACCTCGTCGAGGTCGACCGCAGCAGCCTGGTCGGTGAGTACATCGGGCACACCGGTCCACGCACCGCGGCCGAGTTCCGGCGGGCGATCGGTGGTGTGCTGTTCATCGACGAGGCGTACTCGCTCGTGCCGACGTTCGGCGGCAACGATTTCGGCACCGAGGCGATCGCCACGCTGGTCAAGCTGATGGAGGACCACCGGGACGAGGTGGTGGTGATCGCCGCCGGCTATCCGGACGAGATGACGCGGTTCGTGGCCGCGAACCCCGGACTGGCCTCGCGGTTCACCCGCACCATGCGGTTCGCCGACTACGACGCGTCCGAACTGGTGTCGATCGTCGAATACCAGGCCGAACTGCACCGTTACCAGCTGACCGGCGCGGCCCGGGACGGGTTGGAACGCTTCTTCGCGCAGCTGCCACGCGGGGAGGGTTTCGGCAACGGTCGGCTGGCGCGCCAGACGTTTCAGGAGATGACCGAACGGCAGGCGCAGCGGGTCGCCGAACTCGCTGACCCCGCAGCCGCCGACCTGGTCGGCCTCAACGCCGACGACCTGCCGCAGTGCCCGGTACCGGCGTAGCCGGTGCCGCACGACCGATGTCCCGCACTACAGGTACCTCGTCATTGATAGGAGTCGTCCGATGCAGTCCCACGAGCCTGCGGCCGGGAGGTCGTTCTCGGAGGTCTTCACCGCCCGCCCGGCCCGGATGCGGCTCGGGCTGGTCCCGGGCCGCCGCGTGTGGACGAGCCTCGCGGTGCTGGCCTGCCTTGCCGTGCTGGGTGGCGCCGTACCGCCGGTGCTGGCCGCGCTGGGACCGGCCACCGACGCGCCGCAGCCTCCGGAGCCCGCCGCTGCTGCCCGATCATCGCAGGGGTCGCAGCCGCAGGGGTCGCAGCCGCCGTCGGCGACCCCGACGGCCGGCCAGGCGCCGTCCCCGGTGGGCCCGTCGGTGACTCCGACAGCCGGCGGGACGCCGTCCCCGGTGGGCCCGTCGGTGGCCCCGGCAGCGGGCCGGACGCCGTCTCCGGTCGGCCCGTCGGCGAGGCCGGCTGCCGACCGTCCGTCGGCCACGCCGGCCGACACACCCGCGCCCGCGAAACCCGCCGCCCAACCCACCGCCCAACTCGCCGCCGCCGCTCCGCGTCCGGCGGCCGTCGGCTCGCTCTACAACCCCGCGTCCAAGCGGTGCCTGAGCGGCCGGTGGGGGGCGGACGGCGTCCAGCTCGTCATCGAGAACTGTGCCGACAGTCGTACCCAGCAGTGGTCGATCCTCGCTGACCGCACCATCCGGACGGTCGGGTTGTGCATGGACGCCGCTGGCGGGGGCACCGCCAACCTGAACCCGGTCCAGCTCGCCTACTGCAGCGGCAACAGCGCGCAGGTGTTCGTCTACACTGCTCCGCTCATCGTCAGCCGCCACGCCGGCAAGTGCGTGGATGTCATCAACCACGGCACCGCCAACCTGGCCCCGATAGTGCTGTGGCCCTGCGAGGGCGGCGGCAACCAGCAATGGGTGTACGTGCGGTAGGCGGTTGCCGCCCATCAGCCGGAGGAAGTGTCGGCTCGCCGCGCGGTCGGCCGGTGACAGTCGGACAGACAATGAAGGCCGCTGACCGGGCTTGCCCTGGTCAGCGGCCTTGTCGTGCAGGTCAGGATGGGTGCCCCCGGCAGGATTCGAACCTGCGCTCCCGCCTCTGGAGGGCGGTAGGTGCTCCGTGAGCACCAGGGCCGTGACCTGGGCTTCCGTGCATGGCGAGCCGCCGGAGCGCCGAACTTCGGCACCACTTCGGCACCACTTCGGCACAGGCGTACGGCTGGGGCAGCGGACCCCTGCTCGTGGGCGGCGGCAACGCCACCCGTTGACCGGGCGGGAGCGGTCATGCCAACGTGCAGGACCTGCCCGAGTTCGGAGAGGAGCCATCGCGCGAAGGCACCAAGATTCGCGAACTGACATAAAAAGGGCCTGGTCAGGTGATCATGAAGTTTGGCCGTTCGCCGCGCAAGGCTTTGAACTGGGAAAACTCGGCGAGAAGTGACGTGGGTCACCCGTGCAAAGTGGACCTGCGAGGGTCGCCGTGCAGAGCCTCCGCGTTTACGCTGTTCACGGGTCACCCAAAGCCGGTAGGGTCAGGAACCACGTCACGCCAAGGACGTATAGAACCTGCAGTGCGGCCGTCGGCATGTACTGAGCCTGTCCGAGCAAGCTTCTGATCACGGACTGTGTCAGGTGGTCCGGTTGTGTTCGATGTGGAGGACGACGAGGGCGGCCGCGACGATCTGACTGATGCGCCAAGGGCTGAGGCTGACGTTGCGGAGTGCCTTGAAGGTGGTCTTCAGGAGGCTGTTGCCGCGTTCACCGACGGCTCGGAGCCGGTTGTGGGCCCGGTTGAGCCGTTATCAGGCTGCCCGACGGCGCGGATGACGCTCTATGGAAGGCTGTTTGCCGATTGCTTGCAAACAGGAGGGCGGACATGTCGGATTTCGGCCGGCCGTCGCCGGATGCGCATGTGGTCAGGCAGTGACCTTCGCCATGTACTGAACCGCCATGGCGTCGGATCGCATGATGTAGTGGGTTGCTTCGAATGGGAAGCCGTCGGAGTCGTAGGAGGCGTGGAGCAGCACGATGACGGGCACGCCGGGCGGGAGGCGCAGCGCCTCTGCTTCGTGACGGGTCGGGAACCGGGTGGTGACCTGTTCCCGGATTCGTGCTGTCCGATATCCGAGCCGTTTGAGGGCTGCAAAGGTCCCGCCTGGCCCTAGATCACGATCGGTCGCGAGGGCTGATGTTCCAACGACGCTCGTGGGCAAGTAGGTGTGGCCGAGTTGGACAGGTTCGCCGTCGGCAAGGTACCGGTTCTCTCGGAGCACGACGGCATCGCCCAGGTTCAGGGAGAGCAGGGCGGCTATGTCGCTCGGCGCTTGCTGGCGGGATACGGCGCGGCATTCGACTCGTGGCGCACGTCCCTGTATGGCTGCCTCGACAGCGAACGGTGTCAGGTCTTTCTGCCATAGGGAGGGGTTGGCGTACCGGTCTGGTCCGAGGCGCGTGAGCGGTGGTCGACTACGGACGAAGACGTCGTAGAGCATTTTCGCGACTTGTGCCCACTGGGATTCGTTGACGAGCGCTGGTCCACCCATCCGCGCGGACCACATCGGAGGCGTTCGCCACGGCTCGGCGTCGTGGTCTGGGCTGTCGCCGGACGACCTTGGTCGGGACAGGGGTGGCGTTTCCTGGTCGTCTGGGGCGGTGGTCACGAGCCGAATGAGCTGTCCTTCGGCGTTGAGGCAGGTGTCCAACGCCTTTGCGAGGTGCAGGCTGGGCTGTTTCTTGCCGTTTTCGATCTCCCAGAGGTACGAGCGCGAGAAGTACGCCTTCTTCGCCAGGTCCCGGAACGACATCCCCCGTTGCTGTCGGAGTCGGCGCATCAGTCGGACGAAGTCCGGGTCGACGACGATCATCCCCGCTTCCTTCCTGCCGGCAGAGAATCCGGCACGCTGGGCCGGTCACGTGCGGTTCGGCGCTGCACCAGCGCGACGCCCGCCAGGACCAGGAGCATGCCGAGGACCATGGAGGCTGTCACCTGCTCGTTGACGACCAGGAAGCCGAGGATCACCGCGACGACCGGCAGCAGGTACGTGACCGTGGACGCGAGGGTAGGTCCGTCGTCGGTGATGAGCCGGTAGTTGAGCACGTAGGCGGCCCCGGTGCCGAGGACACCGAGGATTAGCAGGCTGACCACCGCGTCCAAGCGGAAGTCAGGAGCGGTCAGTCCGCCGAGGGGCAGGGCCAGGATCATCAGGATCGTTCCGGCAGCGAGCTGCGCGGCTGACAGCATGATCGGCGGGATTCCCCGGTTGGTGAGGAACTTGCCCATGTAGACGTAGGAGACTCCGTAGCTGGCGGACGCCCCCAGGATCGCCAGCCCTCCCCAGCTGGCGACCTCGCTCGCCGACTCCCACGGCGTGAAGATGACCACCGCGCCGACGAAGCCGAGGGTCAGCCCGGCTCCTCGCGACCACGTCGCCGTGCGGTCGGTCCCGACGACGAAGGCGATCAGCGCCGTCCACAGGGGCGTGGTGGCGTTGAGTACCCCGGCGACACCGGAGTCAACGGTCTGCTCACCGATGCCGAACAGGGTGTACGGGATGGCGTTGGCGACCAGCGCCGCGACGAACAGACGCCCCCACGTTGTCCGGTTGGCCGGGAACCGCAGCCCTCGGTGCAGGGCGACGGGGATCAGCACCAGCGCACCAAGAGCCAGACGGACAAGGACGATCTGCACCGGGGTGAACCCGCGTAACGCCAGCTTGATCCAGAGGAACCCTGACCCCCACAGCAACGCGAGCATCACCAGCCGTACGAGACTGCCTCGACTCATCAGACGGTCCTGTCAGTCCTCTACGGGCATGTCGTAGTCCAGGCCGTTCAGGTCACCGCGCATCACGAACCTGGTGACCTCGAACGGGGTGTGCTGCTCGTCGAAGCTGGTGTGCAACACCTCGATGACCGGTACGCCGGGCGGCATCCCCAACCCGGTCGACTCGTCGTGGTACGGCATCCTCGCCGAGATCTCTTCCCGGATGCGGGTGATCCGGTGGCCGAGTTCTTCGAACCTGGCGTAGATGCTGCCCTTGCCGAGGGTCCGCTCGGTCGCCAGCGGCGATCCGTCGGCGACGTCGACGGGGATGTAGGTCACGCCGACCTGTACCGGCTCGTCATCGGCGAAGTACCAGTTCTCCCGGCGGATGACGGTCGCGGTGTTCGCGTCGAGTCCGAGGCGTTCGGCGACGTCGGCCGGTGGGGTGTCGCGGGTGACCGACCGGCATTCGGTCCGGGGTACGCGGCCCTGTTTCGTAACCTCGACGCGGAACGGCGACAGTCCTGTTTCGTTGCGGAGCTGGCGGGAATAGCGGTTGGCTCCGAGGCGCATCAGGGGCCGGTCCGGGCGGACGTAGACACCGCGCCCGTGCTCCGCGACGACCAGGCCCTCCCCTTGCAGGATGCTGATCGCTTCCCTGGCGGTGTTGCGTGCCGCGCCGTACCGGGCGGCAAGGTCCCGCTCCGACGGCAGCTTGCCACCGGGTGCCAACACGCCTGCCTGGATGCTCCGGCGCAGGTCATCGGCTATCCGTCGGCTGGGTGGTCGCTTGTCGACGCTGGTCGGCTCGTCCATGTCTGCCCACCTGTCTCTGGGGGTCAACAGCACGCTTCACGTTACCTCCAACTGGCTCAAGCCAGCGGCTGCGCAGCGTCCGCTGCGCCCATAAAGCTGGCTCAAGCCAGTAGTTTCACTTCTGAAGCTAGGAGTACGGGTGCTGATCGATCCGTTCGTCTACGGCGAGTCCATCCTCGACGAGTTGGCCTATGCCGTACGACCTGCGGCACGCTGCCGTGTCGACGTGCCTCGACGGGGGAGAGGCGGCGTTGCGGCAGCGCATCGAACGGGCACTGGGCCACGGCTGAGACCGTGCCGAACTTCGGCACGTATTCGGCACAGATGCTCGCCACGGGCCGGTGACGGCCGGACACAGCCGGACAGACGATGAAGGCCGCTGACTGGGCTTGCCCTGGCCAGCGGCCTTGTCGTGCAGGTCAGAGGTTCTTTAGCAAGTGTGCCCCCGGCAGGATTCGAACCTGCGCTCCCGCCTCCGGAGGGCGGTGCTCTATCCCCTGAGCTACGGGGGCTCAGCGACCCAGGAAGATTAGCAAACCGGGCCCCGGGTCGCCGAATCGGTATCCGCCGTGTCCGGTCCCGGCCCGGCGCGGTGGTCCGGTTGCCGGCCGGGACGCCGGAGTTGCTCAGGCCGACCGGGCCGGGCGGGCGCAGCTGGGCAGCAGGTGCGTGACGATGCTCCGGGGCAACCGGCGGGGCAGTTCGGAGCTGGCCCAGGAGCCGTCCACGACGAGATGCGCCCCGCGCCGGTCCGGTCCGCACAGCCGCAGCAGGAACTCGCGCGGCAACGGCGGATCTATCGACGGGGTCAGGATCATGAACCGGGTCTGGCCGCGTACCGAGGCGGCCGACAGCACGTCGGCGGCCGGGGTGGTGCCGTGCAACCGGGTCCGCCCGAGCCACCACAGGTCCGTCCGGTGCTCCCGGGCCGCGCGCAGCACCGTCGGGTAGACCCGATCCACCCACTCCTTGACCGCGTCGACGCAGAGCCCGCAGGCGCGTTCCTCCGGCCGCCGGGGCGCCAGCCCCCAGGCGTCCAGGTAGTGGCCGACGTCGGTCGGGCTCAGCGTCAGCCCGAACCGCCGTTCGATCAGCGTCGCGACGGTACGCCGGCTCCACAGTTCGTCGTCCAGCGCGTGGTCCTCCGGCCATCGGCCCCGCAACAGGTCGATCAGCTCGAGTTCCTGCTCCGGTGTCAGCCCGCCAGCGTCACCGGTGGGTGATCCGCGACGGCGGGCCGCCACCGCGCCGTCACCGCCGAGTGTGTGCCGTCGGCACCAGCTCGTGATCGATCTCCGAGTATCGCTAAGAAGTGCCCCCACGTCAGGACCAACGAGGCTGTATCAGGACGGTAGCGATATGTGCTTAGAAAACGTCTGAGACGGTAGAGTCCGTCAAAGTATGCGAAGTCGTGATATAGGTATACATAACCGGCGGGGTGCACCGAGAGGCGAGCGGATACGACGCCGCCCGCCCCGGCGAAGGCCGGGACGGGCGGGTGAAGCCGGCAGGCGTAGGGCCCGCCGTCGGGCGGTGCGGTGTCAGCCGCCGACCTGGGACTGCAGGGTCCGGATCAGCTCGATCTCCTTCTGCTGGCCGCTCACCATCGACTCGGCCAGCCAGCGCACGTCCTCGTCGTCGGAGAGCTCGAGCACCCCGTCGGCCATGTGGATGCCGCCCAGATGGTGGGTGAGCATCAGCGACAGGTACAGCCGGTCCACCTCGGCGCCGGTGGCCGCCCGCAGCTCGGCCCGCTGAGCGTCGGTGGCCATCCCCGGCATCAGACCGTCAACCACCGCCCACTCACCGGTGGTCTCCATCCAGTCCATCCGGGGCTGGGTGCCGGTCGGCTCCAGGCCCCACTCACGCAGCCAGGTCTGCATCACGCCGATCTGCCCCTGTTGGGTCAGTGCGATGTCGCTGGCGAGGGTACGCACCGCCGGGTTCTCGCTGCGCTCCAGCACGATCATCGACATCTCCACGGCCTGCGCGTGGTGGGTCGACATGTCCCGGGCGAACCCGGCCTCCGGCGAGGCGTCGCCGGGGCGCAGCAGACCGGGGGTGAGCAGGCCGGCGGCGTACCCGAGCAGGAGACCGACCACGACGGCCGCGGCCAGCCAGGCGGTGCCGAACCGGCCGCTCCGGCCGGTTTCGGTCGCACCGGGCGTCGGCGGATCGGTCGGATCCCCGCCGGCCGGGTCCGCCGGCCGGTCCTGCGTCGCCGGCCCGTCGACGCGGCCCGGCTCGGTGTCGCCCATCGCGTCCGTCTCCGTCCTGGTGGTCACGACCCGGCGCCGCCGTCCATCTGCTGCTCCTGGGCACCGAGGTCACGCGGAGTGGTGCCGGTGGCGGTGATCCCACCCGAGCAGGTGGCCTGCGGCTCGACGGTGGCGTTCTGCCGCAGCGCCCGGATGAACTCGTCGATTCGCGGGTCGTTGACGTCATCGACGGCCAATTGGTAGCCCCACGCCTGCAGCGAGACCGTCGACTCCAGGCCCTCGAACGGGCTCATCATGGTGTACTCGTTGCCGCGGATCTTGCTGGCCAGCGTCTCGACCTGGTCGGCGGGCAGACCCTCCTGGTACGTGAGCCAGACCGCGCCGTGCTCCATGCTGTGCACGGCGTGCTCGCTGGCGATCGGCGCGTCGTAGACGTCACCCATACAGTTCTGCCAGTTCGGGTTGTGGCTGCTGCCGACCGGCGGCTGGATCTCGTACTCCAGCGGGCCCCACTCGTGCGACTGCTTGCCGGCCATCGGCTCCAGCGCCGCCGGGTTGGACTCCCGGTAGTTGACCAGGTCGGTGATGTCCGAGGCGCGGTCCTGCCACGACCGGGCCTCCTGGGAGACCGCGTAGGCCCCGTACCCGATGATCGCGGTGGCCAGCACCCCGACGCCGACCATCAGCGCGATCGGACCCCAGTTGCGCTCCTGGGTGACCTTGACCGGCTTGACAGGTTTGCGGCCGCCCTTGCCGGCTGTGCCCGGTTTGCCGCCGCCCGGTCGGTTCGCACCGGTCGGCCGCCCGCCGCCGGCCTTGCTACCGGCCTTGCCGCTGGTCTTGCCGTTTGGCTTGCCGCCGGCCGCCGGCTTGCCGGTGCTGACCACGGAGGGGTTGCGGTTGTCGCCACCCTGGGTGCTGATGCTCATGGTGTGGTGCCTCGTCAGGTCGGTCGGTCAAGGGGCATTCAGCGGGGACACAGCAGGTGAGGGTCGCCGCCAAGGCCACGAGTCTACCCCCGGTAACATGCTTTGGTGACTCCCGCCAATCTCGCTGAGCTCGTCCGTGCCGCGGCCCGGTCGGTCTTCGTCGACCGTGACCTCGATCTATCTTTACTCCCCGACGTGGTCACCGTCGAGCGCCCACGCAACCCCGACCACGGCGACTACGCCTCGAACCTGGCGTTGCAACTGGCGAAGCGAGTCGGCACCGCCCCACGTGAGCTGGCCGCCGCGCTGGTCGCCAGCCTCAGCGAGGCCGACGGGATCGCCTCGGTGGAGATCGCCGGGCCGGGCTTCCTGAACATCCGACTCGACTCGGCCGCCGCCGGGGCGCTGGCCCGCACCGTGGTCCTGGCCGGCCGGGAGTACGGCCACAGCACCCGTCTGGCCGGCCGCCGGCTCAACCTGGAGTTCGTCTCGGCCAACCCGACCGGCCCGGTGCACCTCGGTGGCACCCGCTGGGCCGCCGTGGGCGACGCCCTCGCCCGGATCCTGCGGGCCACCGGCGCCGATGTCGGCACCGAGTACTACTTCAACGACGCCGGCTCCCAGATCGACCGGTTCGCCAAGTCGTTGCTGGCCGCCGCGCGGGGCGAGGCGGCGCCCGAGGACGGGTACGGCGGGGCGTACATCGCCGACATCGCCGGTGCCGTGGCCGCCAAGCACCCCGAGGTCCGCGACCTCGACGACGACGCCGCCCGGGAGCTGTTCCGGGTCGAGGGCGTGGCGCTGATGTTCGACGAGATCAAGGCTTCGCTGGCCGGGTTCGGGGTGCACTTCGACACGTACTTCAACGAGAAGGACCTGCACGCCCGGGGTGAGCTGGAGCTGGCGTTGACCCGACTGGGCGAGCAGGGGCGCACCTACCAGCGCGACGGCGCGACCTGGCTACGTAGTACCGACTTCGGTGACGACAAGGACCGGGTGCTGCGCAAGTCCAACGGCGAGTGGACCTACTTCGCCGCCGACTGCGCCTACTACCTGGACAAGCGGGAGCGTGGCTTCGACCAGGTCGTGATCATGCTCGGTGCCGACCACCACGGCTACATCGGCCGGCTGCGGGCGATGGCGGCCTGCTTCGGCGACGACCCGGATCAGACCCTGGAGATCCTGATCGGGCAACTGGTGAGCCTGGTGCGCGAGGGGACGCCGGTGCGGATGTCCAAGCGGGCCGGCACCGTGGTCACCCTGGAGGACCTGGTCGAGGCGATCGGCATCGACGCCGCCCGGTACGCGCTGGCCCGCTACTCGTCCGACTCGCCGATCGACATCGACGTGGAGCGGTGGACCCGGGCGAAGAACGACAACCCGGTCTTCTACGTCCAGTACGTGGCCGCCCGGACCGCCAGCGTGGCCCGCAACGCCGCCGAGGTGGGGCTGCAGCGGGGCGCACCGGACGACTTCCGGCCCGAGCTGCTCGACCATGAGAAAGAGAACGAGCTGCTCAAGGCGCTCGGCGAGTTCCCCGCCGTGGTCGCCTCCGCCGCCGAGCTGCGCGAGCCGCACCGGATCGCCCGCTACCTTGAGGAGCTGGCCGGGGCGTACCACCGGTTCTACGACAAGTGCCGGATCATGCCGCTCGGCGACGAGGAGATCACCGACCGGCACCGGGCCCGGCTGTGGCTCAACGACGCCACCCGTACGGTGATCGCCAACGGCCTGGACCTGCTCGGCGTCTCGGCGCCCGAGCGGATGTGAATCGGCTGACACGACCCATGAGCGACGAAGGACGGTAGAGCCGTGCGCGCACACGAGGCCGGGGCCCTGCACGGTGACCTCGGTAGCCGGGGGCCGGGCTGGCTGCGTACCCCCGATGACGTCAACACCCTGCTGCCGCAGCTGTGGCCACGGACGGTGACCCGGGCGGATGCCGGGGCGCTCACCGTTGGCGGCCGGGACGTGCGGGAGCTGGCCGCCGAGTACGGCACCCCGGCGTACCTGCTCGACGAGGACGACCTGCGGGCCCGCTGCCGTGACTTCCGGGCCGCCTTCGCCGGCCAGGACGTCTACTACGCCGGCAAGGCGTTCCTGTGCCGGGCGGTGGTGCGGATCATCGCCGAGGAGGGCCTGCACCTGGACGTCTGCACCGGCGGTGAGCTGGCGGTGGCGCTGTCGGCCGGGATGCCGCCGGAGCGGATCGGCCTGCACGGCAACAACAAGAGCCTCGCCGAGCTGACCCGGGCGTTGGACGCCGGGGTGGGCCGGATCATCGTCGACTCGTTCGACGAGATCGACCGGCTGACCACGCTGGCCCGCGACCGGCAGATCCGACCGAAGGTGCTGGTCCGGGTCACCGTCGGGGTGGAGGCGCACACCCACGAGTTCATCGCCACCGCCCATGAGGACCAGAAGTTCGGCTTCTCGCTGGCCGGCGGGGCGGCCTTCGAGGCGGCCGCCCGGATCCTCGACGAGGGCGTGCTGGAGCTGCGTGGGCTGCACTCGCACATCGGTTCGCAGATCTTCGACACCAGCGGGTTCGAGGTGTCCGCCCGGCGGGTGCTGGCGTTGCAGGCGCAGATCCGCGACGCGCGCGGCGTCGAGCTGCCCGAGCTGGATCTCGGCGGCGGGTTCGGCATCGCCTACACCACCCAGGACGACCCGGCACCGGCCCACGACCTGGCCAAGCGGATGAACAAGATCGTCGACAGTGAGTGCGAGGCGCTACGGCTGGCCGTGCCGCACCTGTCGGTCGAGCCGGGCCGGGCGATCATCGGTCCGGCGGTGTTCACCCTCTACCAGGTCGGCACCGTCAAGGACGTCGACGGCATCCGTAGCTACGTCAGCGTCGACGGCGGGATGAGCGACAACATCCGGACCGCCCTCTACGACGCGTCCTACTCGGCGACGGTCGCCTCCCGGGCATCGACCGCGGCGCCGATCCTCGCCCGCGTCGTGGGAAAGCATTGTGAGTCCGGGGACATCGTGGTGAAGGATGAATTCCTGCCCGCCGACGTGCAGCCGGGAGATCTTCTCGCGGTGCCGGGCACGGGGGCGTACTGCCGGAGCATGGCGAGCAACTACAACCATGTGCCCCGGCCGCCGGTTATCGCGGTCCGCGACGGAGCGGCCCGGGTGATCGTCCGTCGGGAGACCGAGGCCGATCTGCTGGCACTGGACGTGGGATAGCGCCGCAGACGGCGGGACGACGTGGATAGCGCGCTTGGCGCGCGGTCGCGAGGTATGGGGTGAGCATGGGTAAGCCGGTACGGCTGGCGTTGCTGGGCTGCGGCACGGTGGGCTCCGAGGTGGTGCGGCTGCTGCACGAGCAGGCCGCCGACCTCGCCGCCCGGGTCGGGGCACCGATCGAGATCGCCGGGATCGCGGTCCGCCGGCCCAACCGGGCCCGTGGTGACCTGCCGGTCGACCCGGCGCTGTTCACCACCGACGCGTTGGGCCTGGTCAAACGGGACGACGTCGACGTGGTGGTCGAGGTGGTCGGCGGCATCGAACCGGCCCGGACCTGGCTGGTGGAGGCGCTGCGCAGCGGCAAGAGCGCGGTCACCGCCAACAAGGCGCTGCTCGCCGAGGACGGCGGCACCCTGCACGACGCCGCCGCCGAGGGCGGTGCCGACCTGTTCTACGAGGCGTCGGTGGCCGGCGCCATCCCGCTGCTGCGCCCACTGCGCGATTCGCTGCACGGCGACTCGATCACCCGGGTCACCGGCATCGTCAACGGCACCACCAACTTCATCCTCTCCGCGATGGACGCCACCGGGGCCGGGTTCACCGAGGCGTTGGAGGAGGCGACCGCGCTCGGGTACGCCGAGGCCGACCCGACCGCCGACGTGGAGGGGTTCGACGCCGCCGCCAAGGCAGCCATCCTGGCCTCGCTGGCCTTCCACACCCGGGTCGGCGCCGACGACGTGCACCGCGAGGGGATCACCGAGGTCAGCGCCGCCGACATGGCCAGCGCCAAGGCGATGGGCTGCACCATCAAGCTGCTCTGCATCGCCGAGCGGGGCCCGGGTGCCGACGGCGCCGAGTCGGTCAGCGTCCGGGTCCACCCGGCGATGATCCCGCGCAGCCATCCGCTGGCCAGCGTCGGCGACGCGTTCAACGCGGTCTTCGTCGAGGCGGTCGCGGCCGGGCAGTTGATGTTCTACGGCCGGGGCGCCGGTGGGGCGCCGACCGCCAGCGCGGTGCTCGGCGACATCGTCGCGGTGGCCCGCAACCGGCTCGCCGGGGTGCACACGGCCAGCGAGTCCGCCTACGCCGACCTGCCGATCCGGCCGATGGGGGAGGCGGTCACCCGCTACCACATCAGCCTCGACGTGGCCGACCGGGCCGGGGTGCTGGCCGCCGTCGCCGGGGTGTTCGCCCGGCACGACGTGTCTATCGCCACCGTGCGCCAGTCCGGCCGGGACGCCGACGCCAGCCTGGTGATCGTCACCCACCGGGCGCCGGACGCCGCCCTCGCGGCCACCGTCGAGGAGCTGCGCGGCCTGGACGTCGTCCGTTCCATCGCCAGCGTGCTGCGGGTCGAGGGCGGCCAGTAGCCGCCCGGTACGCTGTGCCGGCGCGAACCGAGGAGGTTGTCATGTGGCGGGGCCTGATCGAGGCGTACCGGGACCGGTTGCCGGTCACCGACGCCACGCCGGTGATCACCCTCTACGAGGGCAACACGCCGCTGCTGCCGGCGCCGGTGCTCTCCGCCCGGGTCGGTGCCGACGTCTACCTCAAGGTCGAGGGGGCCAACCCGACCGGGTCGTTCAAGGACCGGGGCATGACGATGGCGGTCTCCAAGGCGGTCGAGGAGGGCAACAAGGCGATCATCTGCGCCTCCACCGGCAACACCAGCGCGTCGGCCGCCGCGTACGCTGCCCGCGCCGGCCTGACCTGCGCGGTGCTCGTGCCGCAGGGCAAGATCGCGCTCGGCAAGCTGGCTCAGGCGCTGGTGCACGGGGCCCGGCTGCTGCAGGTCGACGGCAACTTCGACGACTGCCTGTCGATGGCGGCCAAGCTGGCCCAGGACTACCCGGTGGCGCTGGTCAACTCGGTGAACATCTTCCGGCTGCACGGGCAGAAGACCGCCGCGTTCGAGATCGTCGCCGGGCTCGGCGACGCCCCGGACATCCACTGCCTGCCGGTCGGCAACGCCGGCAACATCAGCGCCTACTGGATGGGTTACCTGGAGGACGTCGAGGCCGGCAACGCCACTCGCGCCCCGAAGATGTACGGCTTCCAGGCGTCGGGTGCCGCCCCGATCGTCTCCGGTGAAGTGGTTCGCCAACCGTCGACGATCGCCACCGCGATCCGGATCGGCAACCCGGCGAGCTGGACCAAGGCGCTCGACGCCCGGGACGCCTCGGGGGGTCTGATCGACGCGGTCACCGACCGGGACATCCTGGCCGCGTACCGGCTGCTGGCCCGGGAGGTCGGGGTCTTCGTCGAACTGGCCAGCGCGGCCAGCGTCGCCGGGCTGCTGCAGGCCGCCGCCGCCGGCAAGGTGCCGGCCGGGGCCACCGTGGTCTGCACGGTCACCGGGCACGGTCTGAAGGACCCGGAGTGGGCGATCTCCACCGCGCCGGCGCCGACCACCATCGGCAACGATCCGCTACTCGCGGCCCGCGCCCTCGACCTGGCCTGACGAGGTCGCCGGCCCGGCGCGACCCGGTCCGCTGCCGGCCGGTCCGGCTCCGGCCGGGTCCGTGTCGGTCTCGGTCAGGTCGGCTTCCGCTGCGTCGACCAGCAGCCGGGCCGCGGCGGCGACGGTACGCAGCTCGTCGGTGTCCAGCCGGGCCAACAGCCGGGCCTGCCGTTCGGTGCCGGCGGTGACGATCCGGTCCATCAGTTGCCGTCCGTCGTCGGTCAGCTCGATCCGGCGGACCCGCCGGTCCCGGGGGTCCTCCCGCCGGCCGACCAGCCGGTGGGCCGCGAGCCGGTCGACGATCCCGGTGACGGTGGCCATCCGTACCCCGAGCACCTGGCTCAGCTCCTGTCCCGAGGCGCTGCCGTGCAGGTAGAGCAGGAGCAGTATCTTCAGCTGCGGCACGGTGAGCTGCGAGTCGAACAGCGGGTCGGAACGGTCGGAGGCGAACAGGAGCTGTAGCCGGCGATGGGTCGCCATGATCTGGTCGATCAGTTCGTCCCGCTGGGCCACCTGCGCTCCCTCTGGTCCGGCACGGTGGCGGGCCGGCTGCCCGCCGTGCGCAGACGTTATCCCAACAACTCCGTGTGACGCTAACTGTTAGCCTTGGCCGAATAATTCCCGTCGTCCCGCCGCCGGACTCTTCCAGGAGTGAGCCCGCACATGTCGTTGCTCGCCAGACTCAGCCTCGCCAACCGAGGGCTCGTGGCGCTCGTCGCGGTCGTGATCACGATCTTCGGCGCCGTCACCATCCCGACGCTCAAACAGCAGCTTCTGCCTTCGTTGGAGTTCCCGGCCGCGTTCATCAGCGCGGTCTACCCCGGCGCGGCACCGGAGATCGTCGAATCGCAGGTGACCGAGCCCATCGAGAACGCCATCTCGGGCGTCGCCGACCTCGAGAGCGTCACCTCCACCTCCAGCGAGAGCTTCGCCACCGTGCAGGTCGAGTTCGCCTTCGGCACTGACCTGACCAGCGCCGTGAACGAGCTGGAGACCTCGATCAACCGGATCCAGCTGCCCGACGGTGTGGAACCGGCCGTCTTCGCCGGCAGCACCGACGACCTGCCGGCCGTGGTGCTGGCCGCCACCGGCGCCGGCGGACCGGGGCTCGCCGGACGTCTCGACGAGGTCGTGCTGCCCGAGCTGGAAGCAATCGAGGGGGTACGCGCCGTCGACGTCACCGGCGCCGGTGAACAGATCATCTCGATCACCCCCGACTACGCCGCGCTGGCCGACGCCGGTCTCGACCCGAGCGCTATCGGCAACGCCCTGCGGGTCAACGGCGTCACCATCCCGGCCGGCTCCCTCACCGACGGCGACGAGAGCCTGACCGTCGAGGTCGGCACCAGGATCGCTTCGCTGAGCGACCTCGCCGGGATCTACCTCACCGCGTCCGGCCGGCCGCCGGTGCGGCTCGGCGACGTCGCCGAGATCAGCGAGCAGACCGCCCCCGCCACCTCGATCACCCGGACCAACGGCGCGGACAGCCTCGGGATCGCGGTGACCGCCGGCCCCGACGGCGACGCGGTCGGCATCTCGCACGAGATCCGGGACCGGCTCGACGAGCTGGGCGCGGCCGCCGACACCGAGTTGATCGTGGTGTTCGACCAGGCGCCGTTCGTGGAACGCTCGATCGAGGCCCTCACCACCGAAGGCCTGCTCGGCCTGGTGATGGCGGTCCTGGTCATCCTGGTCTTCCTGCTGTCGATCCGGTCCACCGTGGTCACCGCCGTCTCCATCCCGCTGTCGGTGCTGATCGCGTTGATCGCCCTGTGGGTCGGCGACTACTCGCTCAACCTGCTCACCCTCGGCGCGCTGACCATCTCGGTCGGCCGGGTGGTGGACGACTCGATCGTGGTGCTGGAGAACATCAAACGACATCTGGAGTACGGCGAGGACCGGCGTACCGCGATCCTGACCGGGGTCCGGGAGGTGGCCGGCGCGGTCACCTCGTCCACCCTGGCGACCGTCGCCGTCTTCGCCCCGATCGCCATCGTCGGCGGTTTCGTCGGCCAGCTGTTCGCGCCGTTCGCCATCACGGTGACCGTCGCGCTGCTCGCCTCGCTGCTGGTCTCGCTCACCATCATCCCGGTGCTCGCCTACTGGTTCCTCAAGCCGGCCGCCGCCGGCACCGACGTGGAGCAGGTCCGGCAGGAGGCCGAAGCCAAGGAGCTGCGCAACCCGTTGCAGCGCGGCTATCTGCCGGTGATCCGGTTCGCCACCACCCGGCGGTGGGCCACCGTCGGCATCGGGCTGGCGGTGCTGCTCGGCACGTTCGCGCTGAGCACCCGGCTGGAGACCAACTTCATCGACGACGCCGGCCAGGACACCCTGAGCATGCGGCAGGAGTTGCCGGCGGGCACCAGCCTGGCCGCCGTCGACCGGGCCGCCATCTCGGTGGAGCGGGTCCTCGCGCGGACCGACGGGATCGAGTCCTACCAGGTGTCGATCGGCGCGAGCAGCAACCCGTTCGCCGGTGGCGGCGGCAACACCACGGCGAGCTATTCGATCAGCCTGACCGAGGACACCGACAACATCGCCGTGCAGCAGCAGCTACGGGACGAGTTCGCCGGCCGCGACGGCCTGGGTGAGATCACAATCGGGGCGGCCGACGGCGGGCCCGGTGGCGGGAGCAGCAACCAGCTGCAGGTCATCGTGCAGGCCAACGACCCGGACGATTTGGCCACCGCTGCGGAGCGGGTCCGGACCGCGATGTCGCAGACCCCGGACGTTGCCGACGTCACCAGCACCCTGTCCGAGGACGTGACCCGGCTGCAGGTGCAGATCGACCGCGCGGCGGCAGCTCAGGCCGGGCTGAACGAGGCCGCGCTCGGGCAACTCGTCGCCCAAGCCTTCCGCGGCAGCCCGCTGGGACAGGTCACCATCGACGGCGACCGGCTGGACGTGGTGCTCAGCCCGAGCGCCCGGGTGACCTCGGCCGAGGAGTTGGCGGCGTTGCCGGTCGGGCCGGCGACCCTCGCCGCCTTCGCCGACATCGTCGAAGTCGACGGGCCGGTGCAGATCAACCGGGTGGACGGTGAACGCAGCGCCACCGTAACCGGCACCGCGACCGGCTCGAACGTCGGGCAGACCAGCGCCGACCTGTCGCAGCGACTGGACGACCTGCGCCTGCCGGCCGGTGCGACGTACACCATCGGCGGTGTCAGCGCCGACCAGGCGGAGGCGTTCGCCGACCTCGGGTTGGCCCTGCTCGCCGCGATCGCCATCGTCTTCGTGATCATGGTGGCGACGTTCCGCAGCCTGATCCAGCCGCTGATCCTGCTGGTGTCGGTGCCGTTCGCGGCGACCGGCGCGATCGGTCTGCTGGTCGTCACCGGTACGCCGATGGGTGTGCCGGCGCTGATCGGCGCGTTGATGCTGGTCGGCATCGTGGTGACCAACGCGATCGTGCTGATGGATCTGATCAACCAGTACCGCGAGCAGGGGATGAGCGTGTCCCAGGCGGTGGTTGAGGGCGGCCGGCGTCGGCTGCGGCCGATCCTGATGACCGCGATCGCCACCATCTGCGCGTTGACGCCGATGGCGCTCGGCCTGACCGGGGTGGCCGGCTTCATCGGCCAGCCGTTGGCGATCGTGGTGATCGGCGGCCTGTTCAGCTCGACGCTGCTCACCCTGGTCCTGGTGCCGACGCTCTACACCATGGTCGAGGGCACCAAGGAGCGGCTGCGGCAGCGCCGGGCCGCCCGCCGGTCGGCCGGCCCGGCCGGCGACGCGGGTGACGTCGCTGCGGCACCGGACCGGCCGTCGAAAGCCGGCGCCGGCGCCGATGCCACACGAGGCACCGGCGGCGACGCGGCGGATGGCCGCAACGGCTCCGACGCCGCCGGCCCCGCCAGCCGTACGTCGCCGGTGGCCGCGCCGCCGGCCCGCCCGTCGGCGGCGCTGGTCGACGGCACCGACCAGTTCGAGGTGCTGAAACTGCCGAAGAGCCGCACCTCGCCGCTGCCGCCGACGGATCCGCCGACGGAGAAGTGACCGTGCGGGTCCCCGGGGCGCCGGCCCCGGGGACCCCCGCGACGACCCGTCGCGCAGATCACACTTCGTCCACTGTCCGGTTTCCGGTCGGTAAGGTGTCGGTACGTGTCCCCACCGTTAGCGGTCCTTACCGGAAACCGGGATTTCCGCCGGCTGCTCCTCGCCGAGCTGGTCGTCTTCGGGGCGGACTGGTTCGTCATGGTGCCCCTGGTGGTGCTGCTGCCGGAGCTGACCGGCAGCGGCGTCTGGGGCGCTCTGGTGCTCGCCGTGGACACCGGCATCCACGCCCTGATGCTGCCGTTCACCGGTACGCTCGCCGACCGCTTCGACCGCCGTCGGATCCTGATCGCCGCGAACCTGGCCGCCGTCGTCGCCGTGCTGTTGCTGCTGGCCGTGCGTACCCCGGGTACCGCCTGGCTGGCGTTGTTCGCCATCGCGTCGCTCGCGGTGGCGAAGTCCTGCTACTCGCCGGCCGCCCAGGCCGCGCTACCGAACGTGGTCTCGGCGGCGGAGCTGCCCGCCGCCAACGTCTTCGCCGGTTCCGCGTGGGGCACCATGGCGATCGTCGGCGCGTCGCTCGGCGGGCTGATCAGCGCGGCTCTCAACCCGTACGCGTGCTTCTGGATCGCCGCCGCGGCGCTGCTGCTGGCGGCGGTGGTCACCATGTCGATCCGCCGGCCGATGCAGGCCCCGCGCGACGCCACGCTGCCGGCACCCCGGACGCTGACCGCGATCCGCGAGGCGCTGGCCTACATCGGCGGCCGTCCGCAGGTGCTAGCTCTGGTGACCGCGAAGAGCGCGGTCGGCCTCGGCAACGGCGTACTCACGTTGTTTCCGCTGTTGGCCGGGGTGTACGGGGTCGGCGCGATCGGCACCGGCCTGCTGTTCGCCGTGCGGGGTGCCGGCGCGGTGATCGGGCCGCTGCTGACCCGCCCGGTGCTGAACCGGCGGTCCTGGCTGCTCACCGGGTTGGCCGCGTCGATGTCGGTGTACGGGCTGTCCTACGCCAGCATCTCGTTGGTCACCTGGTTCCCGCTGGTGCTCGCCCTGGTCTTCCTGGCCCACCTGGGCGGCGGCAGCAACTGGGTGCTGTCCAACTACGCCCTGCAGGCGGTGGTGCCGGACCGGCTGCGCGGCCGGGTCTTCGCCACCGATCTGATGCTCGCCACCCTGTCGATCTCGGTGAGCCAGTTGATCGTGGCCAGTGTGATCGACACTCTGGACACCCGGATCATCCTGGCGACGTGCGGTCTGGTGACCGTCACCTATGCGATCGGCTGGCGGCTGGCGACCCGGCGGCTGGGCTCGGTGGTTGCGGCCAACCGCTAGCATCGTGATATCACTTTGATAGCGAGCTGGCGGTGGAGGGAACGAGCATGGAACGAGCCGTGTTCCGGATGTCCGGATTCGTGGCGATCAGCGGCCTGGTGGTGCCAGGTCTGCTCGGCCTGGCGGTGGTGGCGCCCGGCATCAATTCGGTGGCCGACGTGGATGTCTGGATGGCCGTCGCCGCCGTGGTCTACGCCGGGGTCATCGCGCTGGCCGCCACCGGGTTCACCGTGGTCAACCCCAACGAGGCGCAGGTGGTGCAGTTCTTCGGCCGCTACCTCGGCTCGATCCGGGTCGCCGGCCTGCACTGGACCTGGCCGCTGACCGCCCGGCGCAAGGTCACCCTGCGGGTGCGCAACTTCGAGACCGACCGGCTGAAGGTCGCCGACGCCGACGGCAATCCGGTAGAGATCGCCGCCGTCGTGGTGTGGCGGGTGGTCGACTCGGCGAGCGCCGTCTTCGCCGTCGACGACCACGTCGAGTACGTGGCCGTCCAGGCCGAGGCCGCCGTCCGGCACCTGGCCACCAGCTACCCGTACGAGGCGCACGACGGTGAGCGGGCCAGCCTGCGGGACAGTACGGTGGTCGCCGACGAGCTCACCGAGGAGTTGCGGGAGCGGGTCGAGTTGGCCGGCGTGGAGGTGCTGGAGTCCCGGGTCACCCACCTCGCGTACGCCCCCGAGATCGCCCACGCGATGCTCGCCCGGCAGCAGGCCGCCGCCGTCGTCGCGGCCCGGTTCCGGATCGTCGAGGGTGCCGTCGGCATGGTCTCCAACGCGTTGGAACGGTTGGCCGACGAGCACGTGGTCGACCTCGACGAGGAACGCAAGGCCCAGATGGTCGCCAACCTGCTGGTGGTGCTCTGCGGCGACCGGGCGGTGCAGCCGGTGGTGAACACCGGGTCTCTCTACAGCTGAGGCGGTCCACGGCTGATGGCCGAACGCAAGAAGCTGCTGCTGCGGCTCGATCCGGCGGTCCACGAGGCGATTGCCAAGTGGGCCGCCGACGACCTGCGCAGCGTCAACGCCCAGATCGAGTACGCGCTGCGGTTCGCGCTGCGCGCCGCCGGCCGGACACCTGGATCCGAGCGCACACCCGGGTCCGAGCGCACACCCGGGTCCGAGCGGGCGCCTGGATCGGGCCCGTCGGCCGCCGGCCCGGACCGACCGCCGGCACCCTGACACCGGACGACCTGCCAGGACCTAGCATGGGGCGATGGCTATCAGCTTCGTTCCCGGGCCGGTGACCGTGCGGGTCCCGGCCACCAGCGCCAACCTCGGCCCCGGGTTCGACGCGCTCGGGTTGGCGCTCGGTCACCACGACGAGGTGACCGCCCAGGTGGTGCCCGCCGGCTGCCGGGTCGAGATCTCCGGCGAAGGCACCGGGGAGTTGCCGCTCGACGACGGCCATCTCGTCGTCCGCGCCATGCACGCCACCTTCGACGAGCTCGGCGGCCGGCCGGCCGGCCTGGCGCTGAGCTGCGTGAACCGGATCCCCCAGGCACGCGGCCTGGGTTCGTCGTCGGCGGCGATCGTGGCCGGCGTGCAACTGGCCCGAGGGCTCGTCGTCGGCGGGACGCAGCTGCTGGACACCGCCGCCGCGCTGCGGATCGCAGCGCGGCTGGAGGGTCACCCGGACAACGTGGCGCCCTGCCTGCTCGGCGGTTTCACCATCGCCTGGACCGAGGCGTCCGGGTCGCGCGCGGTGTCGGTGCCGGTGCATCCGGCGGTGTCGCCGACCGTCTACGTACCCAGTAACCGGGGTCTGACCGAGGCGGCGCGGGCGGCGCTGCCCGCCCAGGTCCCGCACGCGGACGCCGCGTTCACCGCCGGTCGGGCCGCCCTGCTGAGCCACGCGATCAGCGCCGACCCGACGCTGTTGCTGGCCGCGACCGAGGACCGGGTGCACCAGGACTACCGGGGTCCATCGATGCCGGCCAGTGCGGAACTGCTTCGCCGACTGCGGGCAACCGGTGTGGCTGCCGTGATCAGTGGGGCGGGTCCGAGCGTCCTGGCGTTGACCGAAGTCCCGGCGGGCTTCTGTCCGGGAATGGACTGGCAGACTCACTTGTTTCCGGTAGACGTTGCCGGAGCGCGGATCGAAGGCGCTATAGTAGGACACGCCGAGCGGGACCCTGTTGCCGCAGGTCGGAAGAGTTGACTACGCTCTAGGCCAAGCACAGCCGCGAAGCACGCGATCTCCTGCGGGGCGGCGCACCCCCGAAGCTATCGGCGGTAAGCCCGTCTCACCCCTGCCTAGGCCACCGCCAAACCGCAGTCTCCACGGATCGCTGCAGATGTCGAGAGCTGCCCACCGAGGCTGGTGAAGCGGGTCCGGCAAAGCTGCGCGAAGACTCCCGCGACGTGTCATGCGAGGCGGGTGCACCGAGGCCACCCGGCCACCTAGCGTCTTGACCCGGGTTGCCCGGCCTATCGAGGGAAGGAATCCATTGAGCGACACCACCGACGTGACGTCGGATGTCTCCAACGTCGCTGACGACACCACCGCTGCTCCTGCCCGCCGTCGGCGGTCCGGCACCGGGCTGTCCGCGATGCTGCTGCCGGAGTTGCAGAGCCTCGCCGCGTCGCTCGGCATCTCCGGCACCGCCCGGATGCGCAAGAGTGAGCTGATCACCGCGATCACCGAGCGCCAGGCCGGCGGGGGTGCCCCACGGCCGCGCGCCGAGGTCGCGGCGGCGACCGCACCCCCTCGGGAGGAGGTCCGCGCCGAGGTCCGTCCTGAGGCCGAGCGGCGCGACGGCGGGTCCGAGCGGCGCGATGGCGGCGACGGTGAGCAACTCGCCATCGTCGACGAGCCGGCCCGCGAGCGCAGCACCCGCCGGGGCCGTCGGTCGGCAGCCGAGTCGCGTACCGACGAGACCGCGACCGCGCAGACCACGCCGACTGAGTCGGGCGAGCGGGCCGACCGGGGCGGTGACGGCCGGGACAACCGTGACCGTGACGGCCGGGACAACCGTGGCGAGCGGGCCGAGCGGGGCGAGCGGGACAACCGTGGCGAGCGGGCCGAGCGGGGCGGTGACGGCCGGGGTGGTCGCGACCGTAACGACCGGGGTGACCGTAACGACCGGGGTGACCGCGGCGAGCGGAACCAGCGGGACAACAACGACGACGACGACAACGAAGGCGGCGGTCGGCGCAGCCGACGCAGCCGGTTCCGCGACCGTCGGCGGCGGGGAGACCGCGGCGACGGCGACGGTGGTGGCGGCCGGGAGCCGCAGGTGACCGAGGACGACGTACTCGTCCCGGTGGCCGGCATCCTCGACGTGCTGGACAACTACGCGTTCGTGCGTACCACCGGCTACCTCTCCGGGCCCAACGACGTCTACGTCTCCATGTCGCAGGTCAAGAAGCACGGTCTGCGGCGCGGTGACGCGGTCACCGGCGCGGTGCGCGCCACCCGCGAGGGTGAGCAGCGCCGCGACAAGTACAACCCGCTGGTCCGGCTGGACACCATCAACGGCATGGAGCCGGAGGAGGCCCGGCGGCGTCCCGAGTTCTACAAGCTCACCCCGCTCTACCCGCAGGACCGGCTGCGGCTGGAGACCGAGCCGCACATCCTCACCACCCGGGTCATCGACCTGGTGATGCCGATCGGTAAGGGCCAGCGGGCGCTGATCGTCTCCCCGCCCAAGGCGGGCAAGACGATGGTGCTGCAGGCGATCGCCAACGCCATCACGCACAACAACCCCGAGTGCCACCTGATGGTGGTGCTGGTCGACGAGCGTCCGGAAGAGGTCACCGACATGCAGCGGTCGGTGAAGGGCGAGGTCGTCGCGGCCACGTTCGACCGGCCACCGCAGGACCACACCACGGTCGCCGAGCTGGCCATCGAACGGGCCAAGCGGCTGGTGGAGCTGGGCCACGACGTCGTCGTGCTGCTCGACTCGGTGACCCGGCTGGGCCGTTCGTACAACCTGGCCGCGCCGGCCAGCGGGCGGATCATGTCCGGTGGTATCGACTCGACAGCGCTGTACCCGCCGAAGCGGTTCCTCGGCGCGGCCCGCAACATCGAGAACGGCGGTTCGTTGACCATCCTCGCCACCGCACTGGTGGAGACCGGGTCCATGATGGATACGGTGATCTTCGAGGAGTTCAAGGGGACCGGCAACGCCGAGCTCAAGCTGGACCGCAAGATCGCCGACAAGCGGGTGTTCCCGTCGATCGACATCCACCCGTCCGGCACCCGCAAGGAGGAGATCCTGCTCGCGCCGGAGGAGCTGGCGATCACCCACAAGCTGCGCAAGGTGCTCCACTCGCTGGACTCCCAGGCGGCACTGGACCTGCTGCTGGACCGGCTCAAGCAGAGCCGGACCAACATCGAGTTCCTGATGCAGATCGCGAAGTCGACGCCGGGGGAGTGACCCGGCACCGGCCGCCCCGCGCGGTCGGGAATCCGGCAGGTCCGTCGGGCGTTGCGTCCGGCGGTGTTCGTGACGGTCGCGGTGGGCGGTTCGCTCCGCCCACCGTGACCCGCCGCCACGGCCCGTGGCAGACTGACAACAGGCCAGGTTCCGGTTCACGCCAGAGTCGGCCCGCGCAACGGCGCGGCCGACGTCGACGGCGACCCGGCGACCGACGAAGAGAGGACCACCCGTGAAGAAGGACATCCACCCGGAGTACGTGACCACCGAGGTCACCTGCTCCTGCGGCGCGTCGTTCACCACCCGCAGCACCGCACCCGGCGGCAAGATCCACGCTGAGACCTGCAGCGCCTGCCACCCGTTCTACACCGGCAAGCAGCGCGTCCTCGACACCGCCGGCCGGGTCGCCAAGTTCCAGCAGAAGTACGCCAAGGCGAAGGCCAACAAGGCCAAGTAGCTGTGCACGCGGCGCCCGCTTCCGACCGACGTCGGGGGCGGGCGCTGCGGTGTCTGGACGGTACTGGTCTTTTCAACCCGGCGGACCGTTTCCTCCCCGGCCGCAAGGCCGGAGTATCCACGGAAGGCATCTGATGAGCAGCGAGCGTCTGGCCGGGCTCCTCGACGAGTACGCCGAGCTGGAGAAGCAGCTGTCCGATCCGGCGATCCACGCGGACCAGACCACCGCCCGCCGGGTCGGTCGCCGGTTCGCCGAGCTGGCCCCGCTGCACAAGGCCGCTGGCGAGCTCGCCCAGGCCCGGGCCGATTTGGCCGCCGCCCGGGAGCTGGCCGGCGAGGACCCGGCGTTCACCGTCGAGGCGGAGGCGATCGCCGCCAGCCTGCCCGACCTGGAGGCCCGCCTCGCCGAACTGCTGATCCCCCGGGACCCGCACGACGCCAAGGACGTCATCGTCGAGATCAAGGCGGGCGAGGGCGGCGAGGAGTCGGCGCTGTTCGCCGGCGACCTGCTACGGATGTACCTGCGGTACGCCGAACGGCGCGGCTGGCAGGTCGAGGTGCTCGACTCGCAGGATTCCGACCTCGGCGGGGTGAAGGACGTCTCGCTCGCGATCAAGTCGCGGGGGATGCCCGAGGGCGGTAACGGCGTCTGGTCCCGGCTCAAGTGGGAGGGCGGCGTGCACCGGGTGCAGCGGGTGCCGGTCACCGAGTCGCAGGGCCGGATCCACACCAGCGCCGCCGGGGTGCTGGTGCTGCCGGAAGCCGAGGACGTCGAGGTCAACGTCGACCCGAACGAACTACGCGTCGACGTGTTCCGCTCCTCCGGCCCCGGCGGCCAGTCGGTCAACACCACCGACTCGGCGGTGCGGATCACCCACCTGCCGACCGGCATCGTCGTCTCCTGCCAGAACGAGAAGAGCCAGCTGCAGAACCGGGAGCAGGCGATGCGGATCCTGCGCGCCCGGTTGCTCGCCGCCGCCCAGGAACAGGCCGACGCGGCGGCGTCCGACGCCCGCCGATCCCAGGTGCGTACGGTCGACCGGTCCGAGCGGGTGCGCACCTACAACTACCCGCAGAACCGGATCACCGACCACCGGATCGGCTACACGGCGTACAACATGGACCTGGTGGTCGGCGGGGAGCTGGACGGCGTCCTCGACGCGCTCGCCGAGGCGGACCGGGCCGCCCGGCTGGCCGGTGACACCGAACTGACCCGCCGCTGACCGGCCACACCGGCTCCGGCCGTGCCGCTGACTGCGGCCCCACCGGCACCGGCCTGGCGGTCAGCGCACCGGATGGGGCCGTTGCCGGGCCTCGCGCATCTGCCGGGCGGCCACCTCGAAGGCCCGGCTGAGCGCTTCGCGCAACCCCGGACCGGAACCGCTGATCTCGGCGTAGCCGACGCTGACCCCGACCGGAGTGCCAGGCACCAGCGACTCCCACTCCTCACCGGCCACCGCGGCGGTGATCCGGCGGGCCACGTCGGCAGCCTCGGCCGGGCCGGCGCCCGGCAGCACCACCACGAACTCGTCGCCGCCGTACCTGGCCACGAAGTCACCCCGGCGCATCACCCGGTTGATCACCCCGGCGACCCGTTGCAGCACCAGGTCACCGGAGTGGTGGCCATGCACGGTGTTGACCGACTTGAAACCGTCCAGGTCGCAGACCATCACCACGGCCCGGTCGCCCCGGCCGGCCATGTCGGTGACGTAGAGGTCGAGGTGGCGGCGGCTGGCCAGCCCGGTCAACGGGTCGGTCAGCGCCTCCTGGGTGTACTGCGCTGCGGAGCGACGCATCTCCTCCTGGTCCAGCCGGGCGGCGATGCCGTCGACGTACATGTCGCGCAGCCGGTCGTTGCGCCGGGTAGCCAGCCGGAACGCGTACCGGTCGGCGTCGTGCGCGGCGGCGTGGTCGCCGGCCCGGGTGTGCGCGACGCTGCGCAGCCGGGCCGTCTCGGCGGCGCCGAGCGTCTCGGCGGAGACCACCGCCGCGGACAGCCGGGTCAACGCCTCCGCCGGCCGGTCCGCCGCGATGGTCAGGCAGACCACCCCGAGCTGGCGCAGGTCGCGGGCGCGGGCACTGTCGCCGCCGTCGATCATCAGCCGGGTCGCCTCCGGGGCACCGGCGGGCAGCCGGGCCGGCTCACCGAGTGCGGCCAGCCGGGCCAGGGCGTACCCGTAGGCCACCCGGCTGCTCGGGCGCAGCAGCCCGGCCCGGTCGGCGTGCACGAACTTCGCCAGGTCGCTGCCGATGTCGCGGAGCACCCGCAGGCAGCCGTCGGTGTCTCCATGATGGTCCAACGCGACGGCGTTGCGCAGCCGGATGCCGGGCGCGGCGAAGGTCTCCTCTGGAATGCCGGTGGCGTTGGCGAGCTGCCGGGCGTGCTCGATGGCGCTCAACGCGTACCCGTGGAAACTGAGGTAGGAGTAGGCCATCGCCAGGTCGTGCCAGCCCCAGGCGGTTTCCCGGTCCACGTCGGTGGCGGCGCCGAGCGCCCGCGCGCTGTGGACCAGATGGGTGACGCACCGGTCGAACGCGCCCTGCTGGTGGGCGGCGAGCGCGGCCAGCGCGTGCAGGTGGCCGTGCAGGTACGGCTCGCTGACGTCCCGGGCGGCCTCGAACGCCCGGTCGACGGCCACCGTGTACTCGGCGGACCGGCCGAGGTTGAGCAGCGCGGAGAGCCGCTGCACCAGCGCGTCGGCCCGTACGTACCGGTTGCTGGTGCTCCGGATCACCTGCTCGAAGGCGACGCAGGCTTCCGCCGAGCGGCTGCTTTCCATCAGCGCCCGGGCCTGCATCAGCGCCTCGGCCTGGTCGGTGAGCCGGTCGAGCCAACCCACGCACAACCTCCCCTGGAGCCCGCTGGAATCTGGCGGAGCACACACCCGACCCGATCCGCGACCTGTTCCACGGACGCCCGGGTGGACGCACCATGATTATGTCGTGAACCGCTTGCCAGAGAACACCTCCGGATTGCCGGATCGGACGCCGGTCCGAGCCGCGGTGGCCGCCGCGGCCGCCCGGCTGGCCGCCGCCGGTGTCGCCGCCGCCCGCGTCGACGCGGAGCTGATTGCCGCCTCGGTGCTGGACATTCCGCGTGGCCGGCTGGCATTGAGTGGCGACTTCGACCAGGCCGACATCGGCAGGTTCCACAGTCTGGTGACCCGCCGGGCGGCGGGAGAACCGGTGCAGCACCTCACCGGATCGGCACCGTTTCGTTATCTGGAGCTCGCGGTGGGGCCGGGGGTCTTCGTGCCCCGGCCGGAGACCGAACTGCTCGCCGGGGCGGGCGTCGACGCGCTACGTGACCAGCCCGGCGAGGCGGTGGTCGTCGACCTGTGCAGCGGCAGTGGCGCGGTGGCGCTGGCGGTCGCGCACGAGGTTCCGACGGCGCGGGTGGTCGCGGTCGAACGCTCGGCGGACAGCCTGCGCTGGCTGCGCCGCAACGCCCGGCGACAGGCCGCCGCCGGGGACCGGCCGATCGAGGTGCTGGCCGGCGACGTCCGGGATCCGGGCCTGCTCGGCGAGTTCGCCGGCCAAGTGGACGTGCTGCTGTGCAACCCGCCGTACGTACCGGACGGCACCCCGGTGCCGCCGGAGGTCGCCAGGCACGACCCGGCCGAGGCGGTCTTCGGCGGGCCGGACGGCCTGGCGGTCATCCGACCGGTGGTGCACCGCGCCGTGACCCTGCTGCGCCCCGGCGGGCTGTTCGGGGTCGAGCACGACGATGGTCACGCCGCGGCCGTCGTCGCGTTGGTCGCCGCCGACGGCCGGTTCGACGCTGTCACCAGCCACCGCGACCTGGCCGGCCGGCCGCGTTTCGTCACCGCCCGCCGGACGGGCTGACGGCAGCTGGAGGTGATCGGTGCGGATCAGCGGGCGGACACGTGGCAGACTGGCACACCGTGATGCTCTATGACTGCCGGTCCGCCGCCGACCGTGACAAAGGCATCGCCGCGGCGATCGAGGCGGTCAAGAACGGCGAGTTGGTCGTGCTGCCGACCGACACCGTGTACGGCGTCGGTGCCGACGCCTTCACCTCGTACGCGGTCACCGCGTTGCTCAACGCCAAGGGGCGGGACCGGCAGATGCCGCCGCCGGTGCTGGTCGGTTCCCGGCACACCCTCGACGGGCTGGTGCTGATCCTGCCGCAGCCCGCCCGCGACCTGGCCGACGCCTTCTGGCCGGGGGCGCTCACCATGATCGTCGAGCACGCGCCCAGCCTGAACTGGGATCTGGGGGACACCGACGGCACCGTTGCGGTCCGGATGCCGCTGCATCCGGTGGCGCTGGAGGTGCTGCGGGAGACCGGCCCGATGGCGGTCTCGTCGGCGAACAAGACCGGCCGGCCGCCGGCGGTGACCGCTGCCGAGGCCCGGGACCAGCTCGGCTACTCGGTGCGCGCGTACCTGGAGGCCGGCCCGTGTCCGGACCCCGTGCCCAGCACCATCGTCGACCTGACCGGCGACGTGCCCCGGGTGGTCCGCGACGGCGCGATCCCGATCGAGAAGCTGCGTGACGTGGTCCCGGACATCATCGGTACGGAGTCCTAGTGCCGCCGTTCACCGTCCTCCATGTCTGCATGGGCAACATCTGCCGTTCGCCGATGGCCGAGCGGCTGCTGGCGCTGGCGATCGAGCAGCGGCTGGACCGCCTCGGTCCGGCCGTCGCGCCGCCGATCGAGGAGCTGTTGCACAGCCACAGCGCCGGCACCGGCGGTTGGCACGCCGGCGAGGAGATGAATCCGCCGGCGGCCCGCCAGGTGCTCGCTCGGGGCGGGCAGGTCGACGGCTTCGCCGCCCGTAAGCTGCGGTCCGACCAGATCGACGCCGCCGATCTGGTTCTTACCGCCACCGCCGACCAGCTTGAGTACGTGCTCGCGTTGCGCCCGGACGCCGCCGAACGCACCTTCGTGCTCGGCGAGTTCGGCCGGTTGCTGCCGGCGGTGGACCCGGCCGGGCTGCCCGGTGTCCGGTTGGGTCCGGACGCGGCGGTGACCCCGGAGGCGGTGCACGCCCGGGGCGCGGCACTGGTCGCTGCGGTCGCCGCGGTCCGGGCCGGCGCCGGTCCGCAGCCGGGGGACGATCTGGACGATCCGTGGGGGCGCGGCGACCACACCTTCGCCCGGGTGGCCGACGAGATCGAGGAGACGGTGGGGGCGCTCGGCGTGGCGCTGCTGCCCTGAGATCGGCGGGGCGGGCAGAGGATGCAGGCGGAGGTCGTCCGATGATGCGCAGTCGGCTGCGGCACCTGCCGGTGCCGTCGATGGCGTCGGCGGTGCTGCTGGTGGTGCTCGCCGGGGTGGGCGGCTGGCTGGACGGAGTCCCGGGGGCGGTCGGCGCCGTCGTCGGTGTCGCGCTGGTGGCGGCCAGCTATGTGGCCTCCAGCCTGGCGCTGGCCTGGGCGGACTCGGTGCATCCGCGGATGGTGCTCAGTGTGGGCCTGCTCACCTACAGCTTGAAGTTCGCGCTGCTCGGGGTGGCGGTGTTCGCGGTGGCCGCGTCGGACTGGCCGGGGCAGCGGATGCTGGCGGTGGCGATCATCGTGGCCACAGTGGGATGGATCACGGCCCAGGTGTGGTGGACCTTCCGGGCCCGGATCCCGTACGTGGAGATCGACCCGCGCTGACCCTCCGGTGACCCCGGGTGTGTGCCGGCGGCGAGGATCACCAGTTATCGCGAGGATTTGTCGGATTTGACCTACGCTGAGGCAGGGATCGCCGGTCATGTGGGGAGTGGATACCGACCGGGGCGGAAGAGGAGTAGCGTGTGCACCCATCTGACGTGCCACCGGGTCGCCCACACAACGAGGGTTGTGCGGGGGGTGACGCACAGCCTCCATCGTTGCCCTGATATGTTTCCGGCGTCATGGCCGGTGAACCACCTTCCGAACCCGCAGGTCCCTCGGGGGCCGACACCGGGTTCGCCGCGATCGGCTACCTGCTCGGCGGGATGGCCGTGTGGGGCGGCGCGGGGTGGCTCGTCGACCGTTGGCTGGACCTGCCCAACGTCGGGCTGCTGATCGGGCTGATCGGCGGGACGGCGGCCGGGGTCTACCTGACCGTTAAGAAGCTGGGCGCGTGAACCAGGCCCGACCAACGGAGGATGCGCGTTGATTGAGCAGCCGACCGTTCTCGCCGCGGAGTTCCCTCCCGGCGTGGATGCCTTCGACTTTCGCAGCCTGATCCCCGGGTTGGACGGCACCGCCTGGGCGGCCGCCTTCACCAAGATCACGCTGCTGCTCTGGATCGCCGCCGCACTGGTGATGATCTTCTTCCTGGTCACCTACCGCAGCCCGAAGCTGGTGCCGACCAAGGGTCAGTGGCTGGCCGAGTCGGTGTACGGCATGGTGCGCGACAACATCGCCCGGGACGTGATCGGCAAGGACGGCGTGCGGTTCGCCCCGTACCTCACGGTGTTGTTCTGCTTCATCCTGCTGAACAACCTCTGGGGCATCGTCCCGTTCGCCCAGATCTCACCGATGTCGCACATCGCCTTCCCGATGGTGCTCGCGGTGATCAGCTGGCTGATGTACATCGGACACGGCATCGCCAAGTGGGGCTTCGTCGGCTACATCAAGCACTCCTGCTGGGTCTCCGGCGCGCCGCTGTGGGTGCAGCCGATCCTGGTGCCGATCGAATTCGTCTCGAACCTGATCCTGCGGCCCGTCACCCTGGCCGTCCGGCTCTTCGCGAACATGTTCGCCGGCCACATGATCCTGCTGGTGTTCGTCCTCGGTGGCGTGGCGCTGTTCCAGGCCGACAGCCTGTTCATCAAGCCCATCGCCGTCCTGAGCTGGGGCATGGCGATCGTGATGACCTTCTTCGAGTTCGGCATCATGATTCTCCAGGCGTACGTCTTCACCCTGCTCAGCGCGACCTACCTGCAGCACTCCCTGGCCGAGTCGCACTGATCCCGCCCCCCTGATCGGCACACGTCCGCAGCGCGTCACGCGGGCGACAACTGAACATTCACCTAAACGTGCGCGTGATGGACACGCGTTCAACGCAGGAGGAAAACAACCATGGAGATCACCGGCAACCTGAACGCCATCGGCTACGGCATCGCCGCCCTGGGCCCCGGCATCGGCGTCGGTCTGGTGTTCGCCGCCTACATCCAGGCGACCGCCCGCCAGCCGGAGAGCGCCGGCCTGACCCGGGTCTACATGTTCATGGGCTTCGCCGTGATCGAGGCGCTCGCCCTGCTCGGTCTGGTGCTCGCGTTCGCGCTCTAGGCCCACTGGCGGTCTGACTCGGTGACCGGCTCGTTGCGGCCGGTCCGGGCGAAGGGAAGTGTCCATGTACGAAGAAGTCACGTACATCGCCGCGGAAGAGGGCGGGAACATCCTGCTCCCGCCGCTGTCCGAGATCATCGTCGGCCTGATCGCCTTCGGTCTGCTCGTCGCCGTACTGCTGAAGTTCGTGTTCCCGCGGATGGAAGCGATGTACCAGGCGCGGGTCGAGGCGATCGAGGGCGGCATCAAGCGGGCCGAGGCCGCCCAGGCCGAGGCGAACCAGCTGCTGGAGCAGTACAAGGCCCAGCTGGCCGAGGCGCGTACCGACGCGGCCCGCATCCGCGACGACGCCCGGGCCGACGCCGAAGGGATCCGGCAGGACATCCTCGCCAAGGCGCGGGAGGAGTCCGACCGGATCATCGCGGCCGGCAAGGAGCAGCTCGCCGCCGAGCGGCAGACCATCATCCGGGAGCTGCGCGCCGAGGTCGGCACGCTCGCGGTCGACCTGGCCGGCCGGATCGTCGGGGACGCGCTCGCCGACGAGGCCCGCCGTAAGGGCACCGTCGAGCGGTTCATGGCCGACCTGGAGAACGCGGGGGCCCGCTGATGCAGTCCGCCACCAGCCGGGAGTCCTACGCCGCGGTGACCGAGCGACTGGTCGGCTACGTCGCCGGTGCCGCCCCGACGGCGGTCGCGACCACGGCCGACGAGATCCTCTCGGTGGCCGACCTGCTGCGCCGTCAGCCCCGGCTGCGGCGGGCGCTGGCCGACCCGGCCCGGCCCGCCGACGACCGGACCGGGCTGCTGCGCGGCCTGTTCGAAGGGAAGATCGGCGCGGACAGCCTCGACCTGCTCGACGCGGTCGTCGCAGCCCGCTGGTCGGCGCCGTCGGAGCTGCTCGACGCCACCGAGCGACTCGGCGTCGACACGGCACTGGCCGGTGCCGAGTCGGCCGGCGAGCTGGCCGAGGTGGAGGACGAGCTGTTCCGGTTCGGCAAGATCATCGACGGCGACCCGCAGCTGGGTGCCGTGGTCGGTGACGTCGCCGTGCCGGCCGACCGGCGGGTCGAACTGGTCCGCACGCTGCTCACCGGAAAGGCGCTGCCGGCCACGGTGCGCCTCGCCGAGCAGGCGGTCCGGGGCTTCGGCGGGCGATCCGTCGGTGCCGGTCTGGGCCGGCTGGTCGAGCTGGCCGCCGCCCGGCGGGACCGTCAGGTCGCGCACGTCACGGTCGCCGCACCACTGACCCAGCCCGAGGAGCAGCGGCTGGGCGCCACGTTGGCCGAGATGTACGGTCGGGAGGTATCCGTCAAGTTGACGGTCGACCCCGCCGTACTCGGCGGGATGAGCGTACGGATCGGTTCCGACCTGTACGACGGCACCGTTCGGCGCCGCCTCATCGACACTCGCAAGGCGCTCGCCGGGCGCTGATTCAGTCCATGCCGTTCCGGGTTCATCCGGGCCACTAGACATAGAGGAAGCAGAGGATGGCCGAGCTGACCATCTCGTCGGACGAGATCCGTGGTGCCCTAGAACGCTACGTCTCCTCCTACACGCCGGAGCTGTCTCGTGAAGAGGTCGGCACCGTGGCGGACGCCGGGGACGGCATCGCCCACGTCGAGGGCCTGCCCTCGGCGATGGCAAACGAACTGCTGGAATTCGAGGACGGCACGCTGGGCGTGGCGTTGAACCTCGACGTACGTGACATCGGTGTGGTCATCCTGGGTGACTACGCCGGCATCGAGGAGGGCCAGCGCGTCAAGCGCACCGGCCGGGTGCTGTCCGTCCCGGTCGGCGACGCCTTCCTGGGCCGGGTGGTCAGCGCGCTCGGTGAGCCGATCGACGGCCTCGGGGACATCGCCAACGACGGCTTCCGTGAGCTGGAGCTGCAGGCGCCGAACGTGATGGCCCGCCAGTCGGTGTCCGAGCCGCTGCAGACCGGTATCAAGGCGATCGACGCGATGACCCCGATCGGTCGCGGCCAGCGGCAGCTGATCATCGGCGACCGCAAGACCGGTAAGACCACCGTAGCGCTGGACACGATCCTCAACCAGCGGGCCAACTGGGAGTCCGGCGACCCGGCCAAGCAGGTCCGCTGCATCTACGTGGCGATCGGGCAGAAGGCCTCCACCATCGCCTCGATCAAGGGCGTGCTGGAGGAGCACGGCGCGATGGAGTACACCACCATCGTCGCCTCGCCCGCCTCCGACCCGGCCGGCTTCAAGTACATCGCTCCGTACACCGGGTCGTCGATCGGCCAGCACTGGATGTACGCCGGCAAGCACGTGCTGATCGTCTTCGACGACCTGAGCAAGCAGGCCGAGGCGTACCGCGCGGTGTCGCTGCTGCTGCGCCGTCCGCCGGGCCGTGAGGCGTACCCGGGTGACGTCTTCTACCTGCACTCCCGGCTGCTGGAGCGGTGCGCGAAGCTCTCCGACGAGCTGGGCGGCGGCTCGCTGACCGGTCTGCCGATCATCGAGACCAAGGCCAACGACATCTCGGCCTTCATCCCGACCAACGTCATCTCGATCACCGACGGGCAGATCTTCCTGGAGACCGACCTGTTCAACCAGGGCCAGCGGCCGGCGATCAACGTCGGTACGTCGGTCTCCCGGGTCGGTGGCGCCGCGCAGGTCAAGCCGATGAAGAAGGTCGCCGGCCGGCTGCGGCTGGACCTGGCCCAGTACCGCGAGCTGGAGGCGTTCTCCGCGCTCGCCTCCGACCTGGACAAGGCGTCGCGCAACCAGCTGGAGCGCGGTGCCCGCCTGGTCGAGCTGCTCAAGCAGCCGAACTACTCGCCGTTCCCGGTGCAGGAGCAGGTCGTCTCGGTCTGGTCCGGCACCGAGGGCAAGCTCGACGACATCCCGGTCGGCGAGATCCGGCGGTTCGAGTCGGAGTTCCTGGAGTACCTGCGGCACTCCCACAAGGGCACGCTGGACTCGATCGCCGCGCACAACTGGGACGACGAGATCATCGCGACGCTGTCCGACGCGGTCGAGAAGTTCAAGCAGATGTTCCTGTCCAAGGACCCGGAGCGGGTGGTCAACGAGGCGCCGGCCGAGGCCCTGGAGGGCGAGCAGGAACGCGAGAGCGTCACCCGGTACGTCGCCGACGCTGACGCCGAGAAGGAATAGGGCGGTTCCGGATGCCAGCGCAGGTTCGGGTACTCCGCCAGCGGATTCGCTCGGCGAAGTCGATGAAGAAGATCACCAAGGCGATGGAGCTCGTCGCGACGAGTCGGGTCGCCAAGGCCCAGGCGCGGGTGGCGGCCTCGCTGCCGTACGCCAACGCGATCACCGGTGTGCTCACCGCGCTGGCCTCCAACGCCTCGGTCGACCATCCGCTGCTGACCGCGCGCCCGAAGGTGCGCCGGGCCGGCGTGCTGGTGATCACCAGTGACCGGGGCCTGGCCGGCGGATACAGCACCAACGCGATCAAGACCGCCGAGTCGCTGATCGCGCGGCTCAAGGCCGACGGCAAGGAACCGGTGCTGTACGTGATCGGCCGCAAGGGCGTTTCGTACTACCGGTTCCGTAACCGGCCGATCGAAGCGAGCTGGACCGGCTTCTCCGAGCAGCCCGGCTTCGCCGACGCCCGCGAGGTCGGCCAGACGCTGATCGCGGCGTTCCAGCGCGGCGCGGACGACACCGACGGCGGCGGGGCCGACCAGGTGCTCGGAGTGGACGAACTGCACATCGTCTCCACCGAGTTCAAGTCGCTGATGACGCAGACCCCGGTGCCCCGGATCCTCGGCCCGATGGAGGTCAAGGACAAGCCGAGGGAGGGTACGGAAGTCCTGCCGGCGTACGAGTTCGAGCCGAACGCCGAGGCGTTGCTCGACGCGTTGCTGCCGAAGTACATCAACACCCGGATCTACGCGGCACTGGTCGAATCGGCGGCGAGTGAATCGGCGGCCCGGCGGCGGGCGATGAAGAGCGCCACCGACAACGCCGAGGAAATGATCGAGAAGTACACGCGGCTAATGAACTCGGCGCGTCAGGCCGGGATCACTCAGGAGATCAGCGAGATCGTCGGCGGCGCCAACGCGCTCGCGGCGGCGGGAAGTGAAGTGTGATGACTGCCTCTGTAGAAACCCAGGCAACCGGAGCGACCGCATCGGCTACCGGCCGCGTGGTCCGGGTCATCGGCCCGGTCGTCGACGCCGAGTTCCCGCGCGACGCGATGCCCGACATCTTCAACGCCCTGCACGTGGACGTCGCGCTTGCTGGCGGCGAGCGGACACTGACCCTCGAGGTCGCCCAGCACCTCGGCGACAATGTCATCCGGGCCATCTCGATGCAGCCGACCGACGGCATGGTCCGGGGCGCGGAGGTCCGCGACACCGGTTCGCCGATCATGGTGCCGGTCGGTGACGGCATCAAGGGCCGGGTGTTCAACACCATCGGTGAGTGCCTCAACCTGGCCGAGGGCGAGACGCTGCAGGTGACCGAGCGCCGGTCGATCCACCAGAAGGCGCCGGCGTTCGCCGACCTGGAGCCGAAGACCGAGATGCTGGAGACCGGCATCAAGGTGCTCGACCTGCTCGCCCCGTACGTCAAGGGCGGCAAGATCGGCCTGTTCGGCGGTGCCGGCGTGGGCAAGACGGTGCTCATCCAGGAGATGATCATCCGGGTCGCGAACAACTTCGGTGGTACGTCGGTCTTCGCCGGCGTCGGGGAGCGGACCCGTGAGGGTAACGACCTGATCCACGAGATGACCGAGTCCGGCGTCATCGACAAGACCGCGCTGGTCTACGGCCAGATGGACGAGCCGCCGGGCACCCGGTTGCGGGTCGCGCTCGCCGCGCTGACCATGGCCGAGTACTTCCGGGACGTGCAGAAGCAGGAAGTGCTGCTGTTCATCGACAACATCTTCCGGTTCACCCAGGCCGGTTCCGAGGTCTCCACGCTGCTCGGCCGGATGCCGTCCGCGGTGGGTTACCAGCCCACCCTGGCCGACGAGATGGGTGAGCTGCAGGAGCGGATCACCTCGGTCCGGGGCCAGGCGATCACCTCGATGCAGGCGATCTACGTGCCCGCCGACGACTACACCGACCCGGCGCCGGCCACCACCTTCGCCCACCTGGACGCCACGACCAACCTGGAGCGGTCCATCTCCGACAAGGGCATCTACCCGGCGGTGGACCCGCTGGCGTCCTCGTCGCGGATCCTCGCCCCGGAGTTCGTCGGCCAGGAGCACTACGCGGTGGCTTCCGAGGTGAAGCGGATCCTGCAGAAGTACAAGGACCTGCAGGACATCATCGCCATCCTCGGTATGGAGGAGCTCTCCGAGGAAGACAAGATCACCGTCTCCCGGGCCCGCCGGATCGAGCGGTTCCTGTCGCAGAACACCTACGCGGCCGAGGTCTTCACCGGCATCAAGGGTTCGTACGTGCCGGTCAAGGACACCATCGAAGCCTTCCGCAAGATCAGTGAAGGGGAGTACGACCACTTCCCTGAGCAGGCCTTCTTCATGTGCGGTGGGCTCGACGACCTGGAGCGCAACGCCCAGGAGCTCATGAAGGGCTGACACGGCGAAGCCGTCGGCCTGGAGGAAGGGCTGACCCGCTCTGCGCCTGACGAGCGCCCCGCCATCGCGGCGGGGCGCTCGTCGCGTTTCACCCGACGCCAGGGGCGTCTCACTCGACGCCCGCGTCGTTTCACCCGACGCTCACCTGTGGCCCGCGTTTGCCGGCAACCGGCCGGGGTACCCGACCGGCTCTGCGGGGGACGGGGGGCGGAGCATGACGCAACCGGATCGGACCCGGGCACGCCCAGCGAGGCTGAGCCGTCCGGAACGGCTGGCGTTGCTCGCCGTACTCGTCGGTCTGCTTCTCGCCGGTGGGGCCGTGGTGGTGCTCAGCCGCACCGTCGCCGACCGGTATGCGGCCGCCGTACCCACCGCGGACCTGTTCGGCGACGTCGGCGTCGGCACCGGTGTGGACAGCGCTCCGGACGACCGGCTCACCGGCCCGGTCAACCTGCTGGTGGCCGGCATCGACCGGCCGACCGACCAGCCGGAGAAGGTGCCCCGGGCGGACACCGTGCTGCTGGTGCACGTGCCGAGCGGGCTGTCCCGGGCGTACCTGATCTCGCTGCCCCGGGACCTGCTGGTGGACGTCCCGGCGTTCGGTGTCAGCGGCCACCCGGGCGGCGTCGACCGGATCAACTCCGCGATGGCGTACGGCAGCCGGGTGCCCGGTGCCGAGTACCCGGATCCGGTGACCGGATTTCAACTGCTCGCGGCGACGGTCTCGGCCCGCACCGGGATCGACCGGTTCGACGCCGGTGTGATCATCAACTTCGCCGGCCTGGAACGTCTGGTCGACGCGGTCGGCGGGGTCCGGATGACCATCGACGCCGATGTGCGTTCGGCGCACCGCCAACCGGACGGCCGGCCGCGTCCGGGCAATCCTGACGGCACCGGCTACGTCGGTCCGCAGGCCGAGTACAAGCAGGGGGAACAGCGGCTCAACGGCTGGCAGGCGTTGGACTACGTCCGGCAGCGGGACAGCCTGCCGGACGGCGACTACGGCCGGCAGCGGCACCAACGGCAGCTGGTCCGGGCGTTGGCCGAGCAAGTGATCAGCCGGGACCTGATCACCGAACCGGGTCGGTTGACCGCGGTGCTGGAGGCCGCCGGTGAGGCGGTGGTGGTGGGCACCCGGGGCCGGTCGCTGGTCGACTTCGCGTTGGCGCTGCGCCAACTGCGTGCCGACGACATCGTCATGCTGGACCTGCCGGGCGTCGCCGTCACCGACCCGGTCGGCGGGTACCAGGGGGAGCGGTTCACCGACGACGCCGATGAATGCCTCGCCGCGTTGCGGGCCGGCGCTCTCGACCAGTTCGTGTTGACCCGTCCTGAACTGGTCAATCGCGAAAAGTAACGGGTGGCCGGGCGGGCACCCGGCTGGGAGTCCGCGCATCGCCCCGATTAAACTCGGGTGGTCCTCGCCATCAAAGGAGTCCGCGTTGGCCAAGCAACTGCACGTCGAACTCGTCGCCGTCGAGGAGATGGTCTGGTCCGGTGAGGCAGAGATGGTGATCGCCCGCACCACCGAGGGCGAGCTCGGCGTACTGCCCGGCCACGCCCCGATGCTCGGCCAGCTCGCCGAGCCCGGCCAGGTACGGATCACGCTGCCGGGGCGGGAGCAGCTCGCTTACGATGTCGCCGGCGGGTTCCTCTCGGTGACCACCAACGGAGTGACGATTCTCGCGGAGGAAGCCACTCCGGCCGCCCCCGCTACCGCATCCGGACACTGAGCGGGCTGCGTCGATGTCGACCATCCAATGGTTCGGGATCGGCGTACTGATCCTGCTCGCCGCGATCCTGGTGCTGTTCGTCCGGCGGGCGCTGGTCGTCCGGGTGCGCGGCACCATCAAGTTGAGCTTCCGGGTCTCCACCATGGTTGACGGCCGTGGCTGGTCATCCGGATTCGGCCGGTTCGCCGGTGATGAGCTGCGCTGGTACCGGATGTTCAGTTTCGCGCTGCGACCCAAACGTGTGCTGTCCCGGCACGGCCTGGCCGTGGAGAGCCGGCGCAGCCCGCGAGGGCAGGAGCGGCTCGCGTTGCCGCACGACTGGGTGATCCTGCGGTGCACCAGCCATCACGCGCCGGTCGAGATCGCCATGGCGGAGTCGACGGTCACCGGCTTCAGCTCCTGGCTAGAGGCGAGCCTGCCGGGCGGGAGTTCGCGCAGCCTCGCCGCCTGACCTCTCAAGGCGCATCCGGCGGTTACCCGTCGGCGACGAGCTCCACCTCGTAGCCGTACCGGTCGGCCAGGTACCCGGCGTAGGTGTCCGGCCCGCCCGCGTACGGATGCCGGTCGGCGAACAGCAGCGACCACCCGTGGGCCGGCGCCGCCGCGACCAGCTGGTCCACCCGCTGTCTGGGCCCGGCGTGAAACGCGACATGGTTCAGCCCCGGCGCGCACCGGTCGTGCCGCCGGGTGGTGAGCGCCGGGGATTCCTCCAACACCAGGTACGTCGTGCCGTACCGCCAGGAGCGGCCGGCCGGCCAGCGTTGGTACGCCTGCCAGCCGAGTTCACCCAGCAGCCAGGACCAGCCCGGTTCAGCCCCGGACAGATCGGGTACCCAGAGCTCCACGTGGTGCAGTCCGGCCATCGGCTGATTCGCGATCTTGTCGAGATCAGCGCCCGCCGCCCGGTTTCCACAGCACGTCGCCGTCCGGGTTTGCGGTTCTGGACAAGATGAAGAGCAGATCCGAGAGACGATTGAGATACTTTGCCGGAAGAGCACTAGTTCGTTCCGGTTCGTGGGTGATCAGCGCCCATGCCGAACGCTCGGCCCGCCGAGCGACGGTGCGGGCCACGTGGAGCAGCGCGGCACCGGGGGTACCGCCTGGCAGGACGAAGGAGTCGAGCTTGGCCAGCCGTGAGTTGTGCTCGTCGCACCACCCCTCCAGCCGGGTGACGTACGCCTCGGTCACCCGCAGCGGCGGGTACGCCGGTTCCGGCTCGACCGGGGTGGCCAGGTCGGCGCCGACGTCGAACAGGTCGTTCTGGATCTGCCCGAGCATCCCGCGCAGCGTCTCGTCGAGATCGCCGAGGGCGAGGGCGACACCGAGCGCGGCGTTGCATTCGTCGACGTCGGCGTACGCGCAGATGCGCGGGTCGGTCTTGGCGACCTGTTCGTTGTTGCTCAACCTGGTCGTGCCGGTGTCCCCGGCCTTGGTGTAGATGCGGGTGAGGTGGACGGCCATGAGCGACAGGGTACGGATTCTCAGCCGCGCCGGTAGCACCACCGTCGAGCCTGCTCTGCTGCCGGCGGTGTCCGGGGACGTCATCCGGGTCGGCGGCGGTAGTCGGCTCGCCGGGACGGTCCCGGTGGAGGGCGCGAAGAATTCGGCGTTGAAACTGATGGCGGCGGCGTTGCTGGCACCGGGCCGGACGGTGATCGGCAACGTGCCGCGGATCACCGACATCGCCATCATGGCCGACGTGCTGCGCGGACTCGGCTGCGAGGTCACCATGAGCGAGTCCGAGCCGCTGCCGGTTGCCGGCTCGCCCCGCGCCGACACGGTGATCATCGACGTGCCGCCGGCACCCAGCTGTCAGCCCGACGTCGATCTGGTCCGCCGGCTGCGGGCGTCGATCTGCGTACTCGGCCCACTGCTGGCCCGGTGCGGACGCGTCAGCGTCGCCCAGCCGGGCGGGGACGCGATCGGCTCGCGCGGGCTTGACATGCACGTCGCCGGCCTGGCCCGGATGGGCGCCGAGATCTCCGCCGCCGACGGCCTGGTCGTCGCCTCGGCCGCGCGGGGTCTGCACGGCGCGACGATCTGGTTGGACTTTCCGAGCGTCGGCGCCACCGAGAACCTGGTGATGGCGGCGGTGCTGGCTGATGGGACCACCGAGATCGACAACGCGGCCCGCGAGCCGGAGATCGTCGACATCTGCGCGATGCTCACCGAGATGGGCGCCCAGATCGACGGTGCCGGCACCGCCACCCTGCGGATCGAGGGCGTGCCGGAGCTGCGGCCGGTCCGCCACTCCACCATCGGCGACCGGATCGTCGCCGGCACCTGGGCGTTCGCCGCCGCGATAACCCGCGGCGACGTCACCGTACGCGGCGTCGACCCGTCGTTCCTGGCGGTCGCCCTCGACAAGGTGGCGGCCTCCGGGGCCACCGTCGACACCACCGGCGACGGTTTCCGGGTACGGATGGAACGTCGGCCGAGGGCGGTGGACGTGGTCACCCTGCCGTTCCCCGGCTTCGCCACCGACCTGCTGCCGATGGCGATCGGCCTGGCCTCGGTCAGCGAGGGGGCGTCGCTGGTCACCGAGAACATCTTCGACGGCCGGTTCCAGTTCGTCGACGAACTGCTGCGGCTGGGCGCGGACATCAGGACCGACGGCCATCACGCGGTGGTACGCGGCCGGGAACGGCTGGTCGGCGGCCGGGTACGGGCGACCGACATCCGGGCCGGAGCCGGGCTGGTGATCGCCGGGCTGTGCGCCGAAGGGGTCACCGAGATCGCCGATGTGCACCACATCGACCGGGGCTACCCGAACTACGTGGCCGACCTGTGCTCGCTCGGCGTCCAGGTGCAGCGGCTGTCCGGGGCACCGGCCGGCTGACCGCTGGGCGTGCCGTACGGCCAGCGGCTGACCGCTGGGTGTGTCGAACGGCCAGCGGCCGACCGCCCCTACCGGGTTAGCGATCGTTCAGGTGCGCCGGATAAGCTGCCAGCTGGCACATCCGGTCGAGGCGCGTGGACGAGGAGATGCAGAGATGGCAGGTCAGCTGGCAGTGATCGGCGCGGGGTTGATGGGCTCGGGCATCGCCCAGGTTGCCGCCCAGGCGGGCTGGCAGGTCATCCTGCGCGACCTGGACGACGCGGCGACCTCCCGGGGCGTCGCCGGCATCCGCCAGTCCCTGGACAAGTTCGCCGGCAAGGGCGTGATCAGCGCCGATGACGTCGAGTCGACGATGGGCCGGATCACCACCACCACCGAGCTGGAGGCAGCGGCCGACGCGGACGTCGTCGTCGAGGCCGTCTTCGAGCGCATCGAGATCAAGCACGAGGTGTTCCGGGCACTCGACAAGATCTGCAAGGCGGACGCGGTGCTGGCCACCAACACGTCGGCGATCCCGGTGACCCAGATCGCCGCGGTCACCGAACGCCCCGAATCGGTGGTCGGTACCCACTTCTTCTCCCCGGTGCCGATGATGAAGCTGTGCGAGCTGGTCCGCGGCTACAAGACCTCGGACGCGACGCTGGCCACCGCGAAGGCGTTCGCCGAGGAGATCGGCAAGACCTGCGTGGTGGTCAACCGGGACATCGCCGGCTTCGTCACCACCCGGCTGATCGCCGCGCTGGTCGTCGAGGCGGTCAAGCTCGTCGAGTCCGGCGTGGTCTCCGCCGAGGATCTCGACACCGCCTGCAAGCTGGGCTTCGGTCACGCGATGGGGCCGCTGGCAACTACCGACCTGACCGGCGCGGACGTGTTGCTGCACGCGGCGAAGAACATCTACGCCGACACCGCCGACGAGAAGTTCTTCCCGCCGGAGCTGCTGCAGCGCATGGTCACCGCCGGCGACCTGGGCCGCAAGACCGGCCAGGGCTTCTACGCCTACTGACCTCGACGCCAGCTACTGACATGGCAACGTGACCGAGGTTCGTGACTAGAATAGTAGTCATGGCTACTATTCCGCTCGCGGACGCCAAGGCAAGGCTGTCTGCCGTCCTCGATGAGGTCCGTGATACCCACGAGCGGGTGGTGATCACCCGAAACGGACGACCTGAAGCGGTCATCATGTCGGTGTCTGACCTGGAGGCCCTCGAGGAGACCCTCGACCTGTTGTCCACGCCTGACGCAGTGGACGAGATCCGGCAGGCTGAGGCTGACATCGCCGCTGGCCACGGCGTCGACGCTGACGAACTACTGCGCCAGCTTGCTGACCGCGCGCAGCGCGAACAGCAGTGAGCGACGAGGCGTACCGACTTTCCGTAGCGCCCGCTGCCCGGCGAGCCCTGACCAAGGGACCACCTGTCGGTCTGCCGCTGGCCGTCGCGGCGGCCGTCGGTGCGTTCCTCACTGGCCCGTTGCTGGAAAGGCCCCATGTGGTTGGCAAGCCGTTGACCCGCGAACTGACCGACTATCACTCGGCACGACGCGGCGCGTATCGGGTGATCTACCGGATCGACGAGGACAACCGAACGGTTCATGTCACCCGCATCGATCACCGAACGGATGTCTACCGCCCGTAACGATCGCATCGGTTCAGCTGACGCGTAGTGCTGCTGCCAGAGGTGGTTGGTCGACCGGGTCGCCGGAGCGGCGCATGGCCCACAGCGGCGGCCCGCCGGCCGGCAGGTGCGCCACCCGGACGATCCGGTAGCCGTTGCGCAGGTGGAACGCCTGGGACCGTGGGCTGCTCGCCTCGACCACCGCGGGCATGCCGATCCGGTCGAGCCGGGCGTGGTGGGCGGCGAGCAGCGCCGACCCGATGCCTTGGCGGCGTAGCCAGGGTGCGGCGGCCAGGAACGCCAGATGGTGGTGTCGGCCGGTCGGTTCCAGGCGGCCGGCGGTGAAGGTGTAGTGCGCGTACGGGCCGTGCCGGTCACCGCAGGCCCGCAACCGGCGCCGCTGATGTTCGGCCGCCAGGAGCCGGTCTGCCGGGTGCGGGTACCAGATCGCCACGCCGTCGCAGTGCCCGACCACGTCGACGATGCCGTGCCGTACGGCGTACTCCAGCTCGGCGGTGAAGAACCGGTGCATCGTCAGGTACCGCAACGCGTGGTCGTTGATCAGCCAGGACACCACCGGGTCCAGTACGCACGCCTGTGCCAACAACTCCGCCAACGGCTCGACGTCGCCAGCGTTGGCGGTCCGTACGGTCAGCGCCGGACCGCCACTGCTGCCGGCCGCTGGCGTCGACCCGGTCACCGGCGCGCGCCGGCCTGGTAGACGCCGTGCCGAGTGGGCGTTGCCTGGGCGGACTGCCAGCGGCGCAGCGCGTCCTTGATCCGGTCGTTCTGCTCCCAGGTGCGTTCGAGTTCGGCGTACACGACGCCAAGATCGTGAGCGACGCGGTCGAGGAACGCGGCGACCTCGCCGGGGTCCAGGCCCCGGCCGCCGCCACGCCGGGGGACCGTCGGGAAGCGGTGGCTGCGGACCTGCCAGGGCCGGATCGGCCGGTACGCCGACCCGCGTTGGTTGTGGCCGGCGGGGTTGCCGGGTGTCCGGTAGACGCCGGTGGCGCTGCCGGCGGGCCAGCTGGCCGGTGGTGTGGCGGCCATCGCGCGTCGTTGCCGGCGAACCTGCCACCGGCGCCACAGTTCACGCATCACGTCTTCCTCCCCATTGCTCGCTGCTGCCGCTGGTGCTGCTGGTGGTTCCGCTCATCCGGGTGTTTGTTGGTGGGTGGACGGGGTGGCCCTGCCGCTTGCCGATGCCGGCGGGGCCACCCCACCCCGGTCGCCGCAGCCCTCCTCGGCGGTACGGCGACCAGGGCGAACCTTCGGGGCCGGGACGCCCAACGGCGTGACTCGTTACACGCCCCGACCGCTGTCACTCACGGGCTCATCTGTGTGCCCAACAGCCTCACTTATCACTTCGACAGTGTCAAGTCGGTAAGTGCTGAAGTAGTAACACCTTGCCGACCTACGTTCAGGTCGTGAAGCTCGTCGCCCTGGCAGACATCGCCACGATGCTCGGCGGCGTGTCGAGGACGAGGGCTGTGGAGATTGTTCGCCGGCCAGGCTTCCCCGAGCCGATCGACGTGGTGGGTAACGGCCGGATGCGCATCTGGAGCCGTGACGAGGTGGCGGCCTGGATCGCGACCAACCGGCCGAGTCAGCGCGAGGACTGACCTCGCCGGGGTCGAGGCCCCGGCCGCGGCCGCGCCGGGGGCCGTCGGGAAGCGGTGGCTGCGGACCTGCTGCCGGCGCCACAGTTCACGCATCTCGTGTTCCTCCCCATTGCTCGCTGTTGCTGCTGCTGGTTAGCGTGATCAAATGGGCGTGCCATCCGGGGAGTGTGTATGCCCAAGCAGCAGTACCAAGTTCTGGCCGACGAACTACGAGCGAAGATCGAGTCTGGCGAGTGGCCACCGGGCACAAAGCTGCCCAGCCGCTCTCAGCTCTGCCGCGAGTACGACGTCTCGGACACCGTCGTCGGCAAGGCGATGATGATTCTCCGTGCCACCGGGCTGACCGAGACCCTCGAAGGAGTCGGAGTGTTCGTGGCCGAACCAAAGTGACTGCGTGTCGGCGTTGGGCGGGCAGGGGCGGCTCGGGCGGCCGTAGTTCATGATCAGGTGAGGCCTACGCACGTTAAAACGCGAAAATAACGTGCGTAGGCCTCACCTCGATAGCGTTCGGCAAGGCGAGGACGATCATCCGTGTGTCGGTGATCAGTTGGAATCCCCGCTGGTGGCCAGTTGGCGGGGAGATATCTGGCCGTAGATGGCTACTCAGGGCCGCTTCCTGCCCGTGCACCAGCCGAGCTATAACGACGTGGTGGAAACAAAGCCGACCCTTGTCGTCATCAGCGGACCACCCGGGGCTGGCAAGACGACGCTTGCCTACCTGCTCGCTCGGCGGATCGGCTGCCCGGCGATCTGCCGCGACGAGATCAAGGAGGGCATGGTCCACACTGCCGGCGGCATCATCGCCGCACCGAGCGACGAGCTGACCCTTCGAACCCTGCCCACCTTCTTCAACGTGCTGCGACTGCTGCTGACCGCTGGGGTCACCACGGTCACCGAGGCGGCTTTCCAGGACCGCCTGTGGCGGCCGGGCCTGCAGCCGTTGATCGGAATCGCCGACATCCGGGTGGTGCACTGCCGGGTCGCCGCGCAGACGGCCTTCGACCGCGTCCAGCGGCGGCAGGACGAAAACGCAACCCGGCGCGCCCACGCCGATACGTACCTCGGTGACCATCAGACCCATACCGTCGGCCACCACGGCTTCCAGCCCGTCCGACTCGACGTACCCGAGATCGAAGTGGACACCAACGACGGCTACCGTCCTGGGCTCGACGAGATCGTCGCTTTCGTGAACGCCGGACGGTGAGCCGACCGTGGTCCCATTCCGTCGTGGTCCTCGACCACGGCCAGGTGTCGGCGGTCGTGTCGCCTCGCGGGGTTGGTGGTACCGGTTGAGCTTGATGCCTCAGGTGCATCTTGATGCACCTGAGGCATCAAGCCTTGGGCGAGCACCTTGGGGTTCCGGAGTCAGCCGTCGCGTTTGGTGGTCCAGCGGAACGTGGTCAGGCAGAGCAGCAGGCCGATGACGCACCAGACGCCGAGCACCAGCGCGACCATGCCGAGCTCGAACGAGCCGCCCGGCTCCTGGGTGCCGAACGCCTCCGGCAGGAAGACCGAGCGCAGCCCCTGGCACATCCACTTGAGCGGGAACAGCGCGGCGATCTGCTGCATCCAGCCGGGCAGCGCGGTGAAGACGAAGAAGACGCCGGAGGTGAACTGCAGCACCAGCGACACCGGGGTGGCCACCGCCGAGGCGCTGCGCCCGCTGCGGGCCAGCGACGAGAAGGCGATGCCGCACAGCGTGCAGGCGGTGATGCCGAGCACCGACACCCAGCCCAGGGTGAACCACTTGAACGCGGTGTCCGGCAGCTGCAGGTCGAACAGCAAGGTCGCGACGGCCAGCAGGAGCACCGTTTCGGCGAACCCGATCACCGCCACCATGATGACCTTGCCGGCGAAGTAGACCCATTTCGGCATCGGGGTGCCGCGCAGCCGCTTGAGCACACCCCGGTCCCGCTCGATCGGGATCTGGATGGCCAGGCTCTGGAACCCGACGGTCATCAGCCCGGTGGCGATCATGCCGGTGATGAAGTACTGGGTGAACCGGACACCGTCGGTGATCTCGCCAGTGAAGATCGACGCGAAGATCAGGATCATGATGACCGGGAAGGCCATCGTGAAGACGACCGACTCGCGGCTGCGCATGAACTGCCGGATCTCCAGCTTGCCCTGGCGCAGTCCCAGCCGTGTCGGTCCGACCCGAGGTGCGGCCGACGAGGTGGCGCGGTTGCCGGCCGCCGGCGAGGTTACAGCGCCGGCGGTGCCGCCGGTGGTCGCGTTCACTTGTGTCCAATCATCCGCAGGTAGACGTCTTCCAGGGTGGGGCGGGTGACGGTCAGACCGGGCACCTCACCGTCGAAGCGCGCGGCCAGCTCGGCGACCAGCTTCGTCGGCGTGGCGCTCTCCTCGCGATGCGCCGTCCCGTCGGCGGTACGCCAGGAGACGGTGGCCAGGGCGTCCCGCCGACCACCCAGCTCGGCCGGGGGTGCCACCTCGACGAGCCGACCGGCGGCGATCACGCCGACCCGGTCGGCGAGGGCTTCGGCCTCGTCCAGGTAGTGGGTAGTCAGCAGGATGGTGGTGCCGGCACCGGCGAGTGACCGGATCAGCTCCCAGAACTCACGGCGGGCCTCCGGGTCGAAGCCGGTGGTCGGCTCGTCGAGGAAGAGCAGCTCCGGTCGGCCGACGATGCCGAGCGCCACGTCCAGACGACGCTTCTGCCCGCCGGACAGCGTGTGGGTGCGGGCGCGGGCCTTGCCGGACAGGCCGACCCGGTCGATCACCGCCGCCGGGTCGTCCGGTACCGGGTAGAACGCGGCGAAGTGGCCGACGACCTCGGCGACGGTCAACTCGTCGAACTCGCCGGTGCCCTGCAGCACGATGCCGATCCGGGAGCGCCACTGCGGCGTACCAGGGTCGGGGTCGACGCCGAGCACCCGCACCTCGCCGGCGTCGCGGCGGCGGTAGCCCTCCAGGATCTCGACGGTGGTGGTCTTGCCAGCGCCGTTCGGGCCGAGCAGGGCGAACACCTCGCCGCGCCGCACGGTCAGGTCGACCCCGTCCACCGCCGGTGTCCCGGCGTACATCTTGCGCAGCCCGCGTACCTCGATGGCCGGCGCGTCCGCCGCCTTGTCGCTCATGGCGTCAACTATCGCCCCTGCCGTGCGGGGGAAGGCGTCCGGGTGTCGTGGTGGTGACGGACACCGCTGGCGGGCTGGACCGGTCTGGTTCGCCGGTGCTACGGTTCATTACACGAGTAACGAACCAGTGAACCAGAGGTGCTCCCGTGTTCGATGATCGAAGTCCGATCTATCAGCAGATAGCCGACAAGATCAAAAACGACATCCTGAGCGGGGCGCTGCAGGAGGGCGAGCAGGTCATGTCCACCAACCAGTACGCCAGCTACTACCGGATCAACCCCGCCACCGCCGCCAAGGGCTTCCATCAGCTCATCGACGAGGGCGTGCTGTTCAAGAAGCGGGGCATCGGCATGTTCGTCAGCCCCAACGCCCGCGAGACGCTGCGCGGCCAACGCCGCGACCGGTTCTTCACCGAGGTTGTCGACCCGATGGTCACCGAGGCCCGGATCATCGGCATCCCGTTGACCGAGGTCGTCGCCCGCATTCAACATGCAGCAGAAGGGGAACACCAGTGACCGGCCTGGGCATCGAGACCCACGACCTCACCGTCCGCTACGGCGACACCGTCGCCGTCGACTCGCTCGACCTCACTCTCGCCCCGGGCAAGATCTACGGACTACTCGGCCGCAACGGCTCCGGCAAGACCAGCCTGCTCGCCGTACTGTCCGCTTTCCGGCAGGCGACCAGCGGGACGGTGCGGATCGGCGGTGAGGACCCGTTCGAGAACGCGGCGATCATGTCGCAGATCGCCTTCGTCCGGGACAAGGTCGACGCCCAGGACACCGACCGGGTCAGCTGCATCCTGGACCTCGCCGCGACACTGCGGCCCAACTGGGACGCCGACTACGCCGCCCGCCTGGTCGAGCGCTTCGACCTGCCGATGCGTAAGCGACTCAACGGGCTGAGCCGGGGCATGAAGTCGGCGCTCAGCGTCACCCTCGGGCTGGCTGCCCGGGCGCCGCTGACCATCTTCGACGAGGCCTACCTCGGCCTCGACGCGCCCAGCCGGTACGCCTTCTACGAGGAAGTGCTCAACGACTACCTCGCGCACCCGCGCACCATCGTGCTCTCCACCCACCTGATCGAGGAGGTCGGGTCGCTGTTCGAGGAGGTGGTGGTGCTGCACCGGGGCCGGCTGGTCGCCCACGAGGAGACCGAGACGCTGCGCGCCCGGGGGACGGCGGTGACCGGCCCGGCCGCCGCCGTCGACACGTTCGTCGCCGGACGCACCGTGCTCGGCAGCCAGCAGCTCGGCGGCACCCGGTCCACCACCGTCTTCGGGGCCATCGACGACGGCGACCGGGCCGCCGCCCGCGCCGCCGGCCTGGAGCTCGGCCCGATCGGGCTGCAGGACCTGTTCGTACACCTCACGGCGGACACCACGGACAAGGAGGCCCGGCGATGAACGCCACCGCCTGGAAGGTCACCCGTACGCTGCTGCGCCGGTCGCTGCCGCTGGCCGGGTGGTACTGGACGATCATCTACCTGGTCTGGGCCGTGGTCATCGGCCTGATCGCCAGGTTCGGCACGGTCGAAGCGAGCATGTGGCAGAACATGGGCCTGCAGGCACCGCGCTGGTTCACCTTCGTGTTCGGCATCATCGCAGTCGGCACCTACCTGCCGATGTTCGTCGCCCACGGCGTCACCCGGCGGGACGCGCTGATCGGCTCCTGGGGCTTCCTCGTGCCGTACGCCCTCGGCTTCTCCACCCTGACGACGCTCGGCTTCGGCCTCGAATACCTGACCCTCGACGTCTTCGGTCTGCTCGACGGGCTCACCGAGCCGTACCTGGTCGGTTCGGTGAGCGACGCCGCCGCGATCTGGCTGGAGTACAGCCTGGTCAACCTGGGCTACATGGCGGCCGGGGTACTGACCGCGATCGTCTACCACCTGCTCAATCCCTGGTGGGGGACGTTGCTGCTGCCAGTGGTGCTGCTGCCGGCGTTCGTCGTCGAGATCGGCTTCCGTACCGAATGGACCGGGTTCGGCCTCGCCCGGATGCTCGGCCTTGACGACGAGGCACACGCTGGCACCGGGACGGCGATCGCGCTGCCGACCCTGCTGGTCGCCGGTGCCGTCACCTGGCTGCTGGTCCGCCGGCTGCCACTGAAGAAGATCTCCGGCTGAGGAGAGCTGAGGAGCGACGCCATGTCCGTCATCGAGATCGAGCATCTGCACAAGCGGTACGGCGACCTGATCGCGGTGGACGACGTGTCGTTCACCGTCGATGAGGGGGAGATCTTCGGGATCCTCGGCCGTAACGGTGCCGGCAAGACCACCACTGTGGAGTGCGCGCTCGGGCTGCGCCGGCCGGACCGGGGCACCGTACGGGTGCTCGGCCTGGACCCGCAGTGCGACGGCGCGCGGCTGCGCCAGCAACTCGGGGCGCAGCTGCAGGAGAGCCAGCTGCCGGAGCGGATCAAGGTGTGGGAGGCGCTGGAGCTCTACAGCTCCTTCTACCGGCAGCCGGCCGACTGGCGGGAACTGCTCGACCTGCTCGGCCTGTCCGCCCGGCACGACGCCCGCTTCGGCCAGCTCTCCGGCGGGCAGAAGCAGCGCCTGTCCGTCGCCCTGGCTCTGGTCGGCGACCCGAAGGTGGCGTTCCTCGACGAGCTGACCACCGGGCTGGACCCGGCGGCCCGCCGGGACACCTGGGGACTTGTCGAATCGGTCCGCAACCGGGGCGTCACCCTGGTGCTGGTCACGCATCTGATGGAGGAGGCGGAGCGGCTCTGCGACCGGGTCGCGGTGATCGACGCCGGCCGGGTGGTCGCCCTCGACACCCCGGCCGGGCTGGCCGCCAGCGTCGACAGCGGGCAGCGGATCCGGTTCGTCCCGGACCGACCGCTCGACCTCGCCCTGCTGACCGAGCTGCCGGAGGTCACCGCCGCGACCATCGACGGTCGTGAGGTCGTCGTCGACGGCGGTGCGGAGCTGTTCTTCGCCGTCGCGGCGGCGCTGTCCCGGCACGGCGTCACGCCACGCGAGCTGCGCCTGCAGCAGGCGACGTTGGACGACGCGTTCCTCGCCCTCACCGGAGGTGACCGGTGACCGCGCTACGCCGGCTCACCGTGATGGAGGCCAAACTGTTCCTGCGGGACCCGGCGGCGATCGTGATGTCGCTGGCCTTCCCGATGCTGCTGATCGTCGTGCTGGGTGTGGTGATGCCGGGCTTCCGTACCCCCGTCCCGGAGCTTGCCGGCCTGCGTCCGATCGACATCTACCTGCCGGTGGTGGTCGCGCTGGCGGTCGCCGGTGTCGCGATCAACTCCCTGCCGACGACCATGGCCGGGTACCGGGAACGCGGGGTGCTGCGCCGGATGGCCACCACCCCGGTACGCCCGGCGAAGCTGCTCGGTGCCCAGTTGCTGGTCTCGGTGGCCGCGACGACGCTCGCGGTCGGTCTGGCCGTCGCCGCGGCGGCGGTCGCGTTCCGGGTGCCGCTGCCCGAGCACCCGGTGAGCTTCCTCGGCGTGTTCCTGCTGGGCGGGGCGGCCACCTTCACGGTCGGGTTGCTGATCGCGGCGCTGGCGTCGACCGGACGGGCGGCGAACGCCATCGGCATGCTGGTCTACTTCCCGATGCTGTTCTTCGCCGGGGTGTGGACCCCGGGGCCGATGATGCCCGAGACGATCCGCCGGCTGAGCGACCTCACCCCGCTCGGTGCGCTGAGCCAGGCCTTGCAGGCCAGCTGGGCCGGGCAGGCGGTTCGTCCGCTGCACCTGCTGGTGATGGTCGGCTACCTGGCGGTGGTCGGTGCCCTGGCGGCCCGGTTGTTCCGCTGGCGGTGAAGCGGTGCGGGAACGGCGCTCACCGCTCGGCGGGATCCCGACCGGTCGGGCCCCGATCAGACCGGCGCGGGGTGTCCGGTCAGACCCGGTATCCGGCGGCCCGGGCCGCCCGCCGCTCCCGGCGGCGCTGCCGGGCCCGACGGACCAGCAGCGGCCCGCCGATCAGCAATGCCACCAGGAAGACCAGCACCAGGACGGGCAGCAGGATCGCGACGAACGACATCACCACGCTGGTCGCGTCCTCGGCAGTGCTCGCCACCGGCGCGCCGATCCCGGCGGTGGCGGTGTTGATCACCGGTCGGGCGGTCGCCTTGAGTAGATGTATGCCGAGCGCGATCAGCACACCGACCAGCACCGGAACCCACTGGTCCGAGGAGAAGAACTCCCCGGGGTCGCTGACCGTCACCGTTTCCGACGCCGACCCCGCTCCGAACGCCAGCCCGCCGGCGGTCGGCCGGACGACCGTCTGCACCACGTCGTTGACGTGGTCGACGACCGGCACCTTGTCGGCGACGACCTCGACAACCAGCAGGACGGCGAGGATGCCCAGCACCCATTCGTCGGACATCCACTGCCAGCCGTCCGGCAGCGTGATCAGGCTGGTGTAGCGGGCGAGCACGCCGACGGTCAGCAGCGGGATGTAGGCGTTGAGCCCCGCGGATGCGGCCAGCCCGGTCCCGGTCAGCAGTTCGAACACGTCACCAGGATCGCACCGCCACGCCAGCCCTGCGCGGTACGCGGGCACCGCTGGCGCTACCCTCGTCGGGTGCGGCTGGTGATTGCTCGATGCTCGGTGGACTATGTCGGTCGGCTCTCGGCACATCTGCCGCCGGCCACCCGGCTGTTGATGGTCAAAGCGGACGGATCGGTCTCGATTCACGCCGACGACCGGGCGTACAAGCCGCTGAACTGGATGAGCCCACCATGCCGGCTGGAGGAGACGCCGGGCATGTGGCGGGTGGTCAACAAGGCCGGCGAGGAGCTGCGGATCACCCTGGAGGAGATTCTTCAGGAGATGTCGTACGACCTGGGTGTCGACCCCGGTCTGCGCAAGGACGGGGTGGAGGCGCATCTCCAGGAACTGCTCGCCGCCAACCCGACCACCTTCGGTGACGATTTCACCCTGGTGCGGCGGGAGTACATGACCGCGATCGGCCCGGTGGACCTGCTCTGTCGCGACGGTGCGGCGAGCGTCGCGGTCGAGGTGAAGCGGCGGGGCGAAATTGACGGTGTCGAGCAGCTGACCCGTTACCTCGAACTGCTCAACCGGGACCCGCTGCTGGCGCCGGTGACCGGCATCTTCGCTGCACAGGAGATCAAACCGCAGGCCCGGGTGCTGGCCGAGGACCGTGGTATCCGGTGCGTGGTGGTCGACTACGACAAGCTACGGGGCATCGAGCGGGACGAACTCACCCTGTTCTGACCACCGTCAACTTTCGACCAGCAGCAACCTTCGGACCAGCGTCGAACTTTGACCAGCTCCGACACCGAGTTTCTGGAGTTCGCCGATGGGTGTGCGCAACCAGCAACGTCGAGCCGCCAAGAAGAAGGCCAGGGAGGAGCGGCAACGCCAACGGGCGCAGGCCGCCGGCGCGGCCTACCCCGACGGGTTCGGCTTGTACCGGCCACCGACCGAGGCGCAGCGGGTCGACGAGCTGCTGCGTCGGGCGGCCCGAATGGCGACGGCCGACCGACCGGACGACCTCGACGAGTGCGTGGCCGCGCTGGTCGCAGCCGACGACCGGCTGGTGGACCAGACGGTGGACGAGGCGTTGCGGCAGGTGGCCGCCGGGCTGTGGGGCCACGGCTGGATGCCGGCCGACGTGCTGCGGGTGGCCGGCCGCGAGCTCGGCAAGCGGGCGGTGAGCCTGACCGCCGGGTACGTTGCGGCGCAGCTGCGCGGGTACGCGCCGGCGACGGTCGCCGACCGCTGGCACCGCCAACTGCGTGATCTCGACCTCGACGTGTGGGGGGCCGACCCGCCCGACCACCGGCTGACCACCTGGGCGGCCGGGTCCAAGCTGGACCGGACCGCCGCCGTGCTGCTCGCGGTGCGGGTGGCCGGGCTGCTGATCGGCCTGCCGAGACTGGAGCTGGTGGCCCCGCTGCCCGGCACGGTCCGCCCCGGCGACGACGGGCCGCAGCGCCAGCGGCCGACCGCTGCGGCCCCGTCCGCGACCGAGGACGTGGACGAGCGGCAGCTCGGCCGGATCCGGGCGTTGCTGGCCAAGGCCGAGTCGACCGAATTCGCGGAGGAGGCCGAAGCACTGTCGGCCAAGGCCCAGGAGCTGATGACCCGGCACCGCATCGACCACGCGCTGCTCGCCGCGCAGCAGACCGGTGCCGGCGGGCCACAGGCCGACCCGGTGGCCGTACGGATCGGCCTGGAGGCACCGTACGAGCAGGCCAAGGCGTTGCTGCTGCAGCAGGTCGCCGAGGCGAACGGCTGCCGGTCGGTGTGGTCCAACAATCTCGGCTTCGCCACCGTCGTCGGGTTCGCCGCCGACTGCGAGTCGGTCGAGTTGCTGCACACCTCGCTGCTGGTACAGGCCACCGCGGCGATGCTGCGCAACGGCCCGCAGCGTGGCCGGGGCGGGCAGTCGACCACCCGGTCGTTCCGCCAGTCCTTCCTGGAGGCGTACGCGGTGCGGATCGGGCAGCGGTTGCGTACCGCCGCCGACGACGTCGGCCGGGAGGCGGCCGCGCGGACCGGCACCGCGCTGGTGCCGGTGCTGGCGGCCCGCGACGAGCAGGTGGACCGGGCCACCGAGCGGCTCTTCCCGACGGTGACCAGCCGGTCGATCGCCGGCCACAACCGGGCCGGGTGGATCGCCGGCACCACCGCCGCCGACCAGGCCAGCCTCGGCGCGCACCAGCCGATCGCCGGCTGACCCGCGATCAGTCGCGGCCGTACCGCAGCTTGATCACCTTGACGATGCGGGCCACGTCGGTCGGGGTCCGCTCGAACGTCATCGTCGGCAGCACCGACGGTGCCCGGCGTCGGGTGATCGCCTTGGACCGGGAGAACTCCCGCAGCCCGTCTTCACCGTGCACCCGGCCGAAACCCGACTCACCAATCCCACCGAACGGCAGCTCACTGAACCCGACGAAGGTGAGCACCGAGTTGATCGACACCATTCCACTGCGGATCCGGCGGGCGACGGCGATCCCCCGCCGCTTGCCGAAGACCGCGCCGCCCAACCCGTAGCGGGTGTCGTTGGCCGCCGCGATCGCCTCGTCGATGGATTCGACCCGGTGGATCGTGACGGTCGGTCCGAAGGTCTCCTCACGGACGGCGGTGCAGTCGGGCGGCACGTCGACCAGGATGGTCGGATGCACGTACGGCGGCTGCACCGCGGCTGCACCGCCGAGCACCGCCCGTCCACCGGCGGCCAGCGCGTCGTCGATGTGCCGTCGGATGACGTCGAGCTGGCCGGGCATGGCGATCGGCCCGACCTGGTCCTCCGGTCCGCTACCGACAGTCAGTCGGCCGGCCCGGTCCACCACCGCGGTGACGAACGCGTCGTACACCGGGGCCAGCGCGTACACCCGCTCGATGCCGATACAGCTCTGCCCGGCGTTGGTCATCGCCCCCCAGACGCAGGCCTCCGCCGCCGCGTCGATGTCGGCGTCGTCGTCGACGATCATCGCGTCCTTGCCGCCGGCCTCGATCACCACCGGGGTGAGCGTCTCGGCGCAGGCCGCCATGACCAGGCGGCCGGTGCGTGGTGAGCCGGTGAACGAGAGCTTGTCCACGCCGGACCGGCACAACGCGTCGCCGACGTCGCCGAGCCCGTGCACGGCGGTCAGGACCGACTCCGCGCCGACCGCCTCGGTGAGCGTGTCGACCAGCCACTGTCCGGTCACCGGGGTGTACTCGCTGGGTTTGAAGACCACCGTGTTGCCGGCGGCCAGCGCGTACGCGATCGGGCCGATCGGAATGAGCACCGGGTAGTTCCACGCGCCGATCACCCCGACCACGCCGAGCGGCTGGTACTCCAGGTGACCGCTGAACTCGGCGGTGATCAGCCGGGTGCGGGTCCGCCGCACCCCGAGCACCCGCCTGGCGTGCTGGGCCGCCCAGTCGATGTGTTCGATCGCGGCGGCGATCTCGACGACCGCCTCGGCCACCGGCTTGCCACACTCCCGGTTGACCAGATCGGCGAGTTCGGTGATCCGGGTGGCGAGCAGCGACCGCCAGCGCAGCAGCCGGCGGCGGCGTTGCGCGTGGCCGATCCCGACCCACCAGTCGGCTGCGGTCCGGGCCGCCGCCACCGCCGCCGCGACCTGATCGCGGTCGGCGATCGGGACCCGGCCCACCTGCGCACCGGTCGCCGGGTGGGAGGAGAGAAGATGCCCGTCGTCGACCACCGGCCGGCCTGGGATCCGTACCACTGTCACCATGGCCTCCTTCGCCAGCTGCGGCTGCGCACCGGCCCCGGATCGCTTCGCCCGCCCGCTGCGCAGTATTGTCCGAGGTTAGCCGTGAAGGGTACTCGCGGGTAGCGAGACTTCGATTCTTGGCGATGTAATGACAGCCTTGGCCACCTGGCGTCAGGGCGGGTGTCCGGTTGTCGCGGACCACCGTCGAACCGGTGGCGCGGACCTGACCCGGCCGGCGACCAACACCGGACAAGGGACCATGTCCTGGGTCGGCGCGAGCTGGCAGGCTGCAACGGGTGGCGCGACGTGCGTCGCTGTCGAGGGGGGAAGGCACTTCACCAGCTGATGTCCGAACACCAGTCGCTGCTACCTCTCCTGCAGGTGATCACCGGCCCGACTCCCGGGGCCAGCTACCGGCTGTCGCCCGGCAACCGGGTGATCGGCCGGGATGCCGGCCTGGACATCACCATCGACGACATCAAGGTCAGCCGGTGCCACGCGGTGATAGCGGCCGGCGGCGGCCGTACCGTGCTGACCGACCAGGAGTCGACGAACGGGACCTGGGTCAACGATCTGCGGATCCGGCAGCCGACCGAGTTACGCGACGGCGACCGGATCCGGATCGGCGGCGTGGAACTGCGGTTCTACGATCCGGCCTCGGCGCTCACCGACCCGGTCGGCACCCGGATCCCCCGGCCGGCCACGGCGGCGCTGCCCGGCGCACCGGTGCGGCCGACCACCGGACCGGGTTCCCCGCTGCATACCGTGCTCGGCGAGCCCACCCAGCCGATGCGGCCCCGCCGTCGGCCCAGCACACTGCTGATGGCCGGGCTGGCCGGGGTCTTCCTGGTCGGCTGGTTGACCTGGCTGGTCGTGGTGCTCTCCTGAACGACGGCGGTCGTGGTGCTCTCTCCTGAACGACGGCGCGGCGATTCGTGACAGACTCGCGTCGCACCAGGGCCGGCGCAGGTGACGGACGGAGACCAGATGGCGCGCGAGTTCAAAACCGTGGGAGTGGTCGGGCTCGGCACGATGGGTGCCGGGATTGTCGAGGTCTTCGCCCGCAACGGCGTCGACGTGGTCGCCGTCGAGGTGGACGGGGCGGCGCTGGACAAGGGCCGGGCCAACCTGACGGCGTCGACCGACCGGGCCGTCGCCCGCGGCAAACTCGACCCGGCCGACCGGGACGCACTGCACGCCCGGGTGACCTTCGCGGTCGGACTCGACGCACTCCGCGACGTCGACCTGGCCGTCGAGGCGGTCCCGGAGCGGCTCGATCTCAAGCGACGCCTGCTGGCCGAGCTCGATCGGGTGTGCCCACCTGGGGCCGTCCTGGCGACCAACACCTCGTCGTTGAGCGTCACCGAGATCGCTGTCGCCACCGAACGTCCCGGCCAGGTGATCGGGCTGCACTTCTTCAACCCGGCGCCGGTGATGCGGCTGATCGAGGTGATCAGCACCGTGGTGACCGCGCCGGAGGTGGCCCGCGACGTCCGGGCGCTCTGCGGGCGGCTCGGCAAGGTCGGGGTGAGCGTCACCGACCGCGCCGGCTTCATCGCCAACGCGCTGCTGTTCGGGTACCTCAACCAGGCGATCGGGATGTACGAGGCCGGGTACGCCAGCCGGGAGGACATCGACGCGGCCATGCAGCAGGGCCACGGCCTGCCGATGGGCCCGTTGACGCTGCTCGACCTGATCGGCCTGGACACCGCGTACCAGGTGCTGGAGACGATGTACCAGCGTGGTGGCCACGACCGCCGACACGCGGCCGCACCGCTGCTGCGACAGATGGTCACCGCCGGGCTGCTCGGCCGCAAGTCCGGCCAGGGCTTCTACACCTACCAGGCACCGGGCTCGTCGCGGCTCGCCCCGGACGACCTCACCCCGGTGGCCGGCGCCGAGGCCGGTGAGCCGGCACCGCGTACGGTCGGGGTGGTCGGGTCCGGCACGGTCGCGACCGACGTCGCCGAGGTCCTCACCGCCGCCGGAGTCGACGTCGTCGCGGTGGCCGACCCCGGTGGCGTCCCGGCAGCCGGCCCCGGTGACCAGGCCGTGCGTGACCTGGCCGCCGTCGACCTGGTGGTGGTGGCCGGCCCGTCGACGGCACCGGTGATCGACGTGGCGATGGCCACCGGCCGGCCGGCCGACGTGGTCGGGCTGCACTTCGTCGGCGGTCCGGCGGCGCAGGCCCGCCTGGTCGAGGTGGTGCGTACCGTCCGGACCTCGCCGACCGCGGTGCGGGCCGCGCGCCAACTCTGCGCGGCACTCGGTAGGACCGCGGTGACCTGCGGCGACCGCGCCGGCTTCATCGCCGACGCGTTGCTGTTGCCGTACCTCAACGACGCGGTCCGGATGCTGGAGAGCAACTATTCGACGGCGGACGACATCGACGCGGCGATGAAGCTCGGCTGCGGCTATCCCGCCGGGCCGTTCGAGCTGCTCGACACCGTCGGCCTGGACGTGGCGCTGGCCATCCAGACCGCCATCCACCGGGAGCTGCCCGAGCCCGGTCTGGCACCCGCCCCACTGCTGCGCAACCTGGTGACCGCCGGTCGGCTCGGCCGGCGCACCGGTGGTGGGTTCCGCGACCACGCCGGCTGAGCAGGGCGCCGCACCGGCGACGTACCCTTGCGATCATGAGTCCGCGCCGCAACCGCCCGACCCGCCGGTCCGCCGGTCGCGCCGGCCACGGCGATCCCGGCCAGCCCGAGCCGGTCGACCCGGAGCGGGTGCGCCGGGGCGTCGCCGCCGTGCAGTCGTTCAGCGACGGCGACTGGATGGTGCGGTCGGTGCCCGGTCCGGCGGCGACCAAGACGTACCGTTGTCCGGGCTGCGTGCAGGAGATCCGGCCGGGCGTGCCGCACGTGGTCGCCTGGCCGGCGGACGGCCGGGGCGACCTGACCGACCGGCGGCACTGGCACTCCGGCTGCTGGCGGGCCCGCGAGCAGCGGCGGCCGGCGGTCGAGCGGTCCCGCTCCGCGCCCCGCTACGGCTGATCCCCGACGGGCCGGCCGGCCAGGGCAGTGCGAGACTGGCCGGGTGAGCGAGCCGATCAGGTCCATGTCGATCCTGCCCGCCGAGCGCCGCGACATCGAGCTGCACACCGCCGACGGGCTCACCCTCGTCGGTGAGCTGGCGTTGCCAGCCGATCGTCCGCCGGTCGCCACGCTGGTCTGCCTGCATCCGCTGCCGACCCACGGCGGGATGATGGACAGCCACGTGTTCCGCAAGGCCGCCTGGCGGCTGCCGGCGCTGGCCGACGTGGCCGTGCTCCGGTTCAACACCCGGGGCACCAGCAGCGAGCGCGGCACCAGCGGCGGCAGCTTCGACTCGGCCGAGGGGGAGCGGTTCGACGTCGCGGCGGCGATCGAGTACGCCGAGTTCGCCGAACTGCCCAGGATCTGGCTGCTCGGCTGGTCGTTCGGCACCGACCTGGCGCTGCGCTACGGCTGCGACCCGGCGGTCGAGGGCGCGATCCTGTTGTCGCCGCCGCTGCGCTTCGCCACCGACGCCGACCTGGCCACCTGGTCGGCGTCCGGCAAGCCACTCACCGCGCTGGTCCCGGAGCTGGACGACTACCTGCGGCCGGACGAGGCGACCCGGCGGTTCGCCGTGGTCGGTCAGGCGGAGGTGGTCGGGGTCGCAGGAGCCCGCCACCTCTGGGTCGGCCAGGTGGAGCGGGTGCTCGACGAGGTGGTCCGCCGGGTCGCCCCGCAGGTCACGGTGCCGCTGCCGACCAGCTGGGACGGCCCGATGGAGTACGGCGACGCCAACGCGTACGCCGACCGGACGGTGGCGGCGTTCGCCGACGTCCCGGTCGCCGGACCGCCACAGCGGCAGGCCGACGAAGGGTGAGCGCACGGGTGTGGCGCGTGCACGACGTGCCCGTGGGATGGGATGTCAGGGGCGGTCAGCCGGCCGGTTCGAGTCGTTCGGTGGTCGGCCGATCCTCCTCGACCGGCGGATAGCCGGCCGCCCAGTCCCGGCGGGAACGCCAGACCTCGATCCAGTCGACGCCCCGGGACCGGTCCCGGCCGAGCAGCGTCTTGCCCACCGCCCGTAGACCGACCCCGGCGACCAGCAGCCGGACGCCGGTCCAGGCCCGCAGCGGCGACCAGTGCCGTCGGACGTAGGTGGCCTTGCCGCGCAGGATCCGGATCCGTTGCCCCTCGGAGCTGGACGAGGCACCGACCAGGTGCACCACCTGAGCGGTCGGGGTCAGCACCGGGCGGGCGCCCAGCGCCCGGGCCCGGGTGCTGAGGTCGATGTCCTCGCTGTAGAGGAAGTACTGCGGGTCGAAGCCGCCGAGCCGGCCGAACAGGTCCCGCTCGATGAGCAGCATGCAGCCGGACAAAGCCGGCACCTCGCGTACCGACCTGCGGTCGTAGCCGGGCAGCGCCTCCGGATCCGCCCAGGCCCGGCCGCGGAACGCGGTCGACAGCCCGCTGGCGAAGCCGAAGATGCTCCACACCGTGGGCATGCCCCAGCAGGAGTAGTTGTCGTCGGTGCCGTCGGGGTGCAGGGTGCGTCCGGTGTACAGGCCGTGACCGGGGTGCCGGTCGGCGAAGGTGACCAGTTCGGTGACCGGATGGCCGACCGGAACCGTGTCCGGGTTGAGACAGAGCAGGTAGCGCCCGGTGCTGACCGCCGCACCACGGTTGATGCCTCGGCCGAAACCGACGTTTTCCGTCAGCCGTACCAGGCGGACCTGCGGGAACCGGTCGGCGATGGTGTCGGCGGAGCCGTCGGTGGAGGCGTTGTCGACCACCACCACCTCCGCTGTGACGTCCGGGGTCAGGCTCGCGTACAGCTCGGTCAGGCAGCGCACGATCAGCTGGCTCGTGTTGTACGAGACGATGACGACCGAGACGTCGGGGCGGCTCACGGGCGGTTCCCGGAGCCGACCGGGTCGGGACGGTTGGCGTCCCGGTTGTCCTGGCTGTCCTGACTGCCCCGGGGGGCCGGGATGTGCCGGGTCGGCGGGAGCGCCGGCACGCTGCCGGTGTTCGTCGCCTGGTCGCCGCGCCGCAACCGGGTTCGGACGCTGCCGCCGAGCAACTGCAGCGCGAACGGTACGTCGTGCAGCAGGTAGCGGCGGGG